>JAEEGL013444398.1_pt1 | contig 10101 bp, 8 predicted proteins | sample 9134231 | NCBI WGS metagenome assembly JAEEGL01 (sample SAMN16246548, study PRJNA631951) | gut metagenome | biome: gut microbiome; feature: rumen; material: fiber-attached | host: Bos | place: Iran: Karaj | collected 2018-10 | reverse complement strand
ATGATGACACCCTGTTTTCCTATGTCCGTCAGATGATGACCGACCAGGTGCGCGAACAGTATGCGAAGCAGATGCGGAGCCTGTATGAGCAGCTTTCCCCCCACGAGCTCGCTTCGGATCTTACGCTGCTCTCCCTGACGGACGAGGATTATCTCTGGATCTATGAAAATGCCATGCCTGCCGTCTACGCACCGGGCAGCCTCGCCGGCACCCTTCACCGCCTCGGTTATGTGGATCTCGCGAGCCCCTCCGCAATCAGCCTCTATGCATCCACCTTTGCCGACAAGGACAGCATCGCCGATGCCATTGCGCACTATAATGAAACCGTCCCCGAAGAGGATGCCATTGAGTATACGGACGTCGTCGCCCTGCTGATGAGCTCCATCACCACGATAATCAATGTCATCAGCTATGTGCTCATCGCCTTTGTGGCGATTTCTCTGGTGGTTTCCTCGATTATGATCGGTATCATCACCTATATCTCCGTCCTTGAACGGACAAAGGAAATCGGTATTCTGCGGGCGATCGGCGCCTCCCGGCGGGATGTTTCCCGCGTCTTCAACGCCGAGACCTTCCTCGTCGGCCTTTCCGCCGGCCTCATCGGCATTGCGGTCACGCTGCTGCTGAATATTCCGATTAACATCATTGTCCATGATCTCACCGGCATCATGGCACTCAATTCCGCACTCCCAGCCGCAGGGGCGGTTTTTCTGGTCTTCATCAGTATTCTTCTGACCTTTCTCGCCGGACTGATTCCGTCCGGAGTCGCGGCGAAAAAGGACCCTGTCGTTGCCCTCAGAACCGAGTAGAAAAGGAAATAAAAAAAGGAGAGACAGCCATGCCAAAGTACAACAACATCACACCCGAACTTGCCGAACAGATGAAGAACATCGTCGGCGCAGACCGCTTCTTTGCCGGAGCGGAGATCAGCGATGACTACACCCATGACGAGATGCCGATTTACGGCAAGCATGCGCCGGAGGTCGTCTGCGAAGTCGAGACCACGGAAGAAGTGGCTGCCCTGATGAAACTCTGCAACGAAAACTGCATTCCCGTAACGCCCCGCGGCGCGGGAACAGGGCTGGTCGGCGGCGCGGTTCCCCTGGCCGGAGGACTTGTCATCTGTACAAAGCGGATGAACAAAATTCTGAGCTATGATATGAAGAACCTCTGCGTCCACACCCAGGTCGGCGTGCTTCTGCAGGACCTCGCGGCGGATGCTGCAGAGCACGGGCTTTTCTATCCCCCCGATCCGGGTGAGAAAACCGCCACGGTCGGCGGCAACGTCTCGACCAACGCAGGCGGAATGCGCGCGGTGAAATACGGCGTCACGCGGGACTATGTCCTTGCCATGACCGTGGTTCTTCCCAACGGTGAGATTCTGCATCTAGGAAGGACCGTCTGCAAAACCAGTTCCGGCTACAGCCTGCTCCACCTGATCATCGGATCGGAAGGCACACTCGGGATCATTACAGAGCTTACCCTGAAGCTGATTCCGGCACCCAAAGCGGATGTTTCCCTGATTCTTCCGTTTGCGGAACTGGCAGATGCCATCGCATCCGTCCCCATGATCAAGCTTGCAGGTCTTGATCCTCAGTCGATTGAATTTATGGACACGGATATCGTTGCCTCCTCCGCGGCCTTTACGGGGAACCCCATTTTCCCGACGGAAGTGGGCGGTGAGCCTGTAGGTGCATGCATCCTTGTCACGCTCGTGGGCGGAAATGAAGACGAACTGGATCTCAAGATGGAAGCGCTGGGCGAAGTCGCTGAAGAAGCAGGCGCCATGGATGTGCTTGTCGTGGATACACCGAACCTGAAACGCGATGTCTGGGCAGCCCGCAGTTCCTTCCTGACTGCCATTGAAGCCGATACGAAGCTGATGGACGAAATGGACGTGGTCGTCCCCGTGGACCGCATTGCCGACTTTCTGCTCTTTGTGCGGGAAACCGGCGCGGCGAACGGACTCCGGATTCGGAATTTCGGCCATGCCGGCGACGGAAACCTGCACATCTACTGCTGCTCCAACACCATGACAAAGGAAGAGTTCCTGGAGAAGAACAAAATCGTCATGGATGCCTGCTATGCCAAGTGCACCGAGTACGGCGGCCAGGTGTCCGGCGAGCACGCGATCGGCCATGCCAAGAAGCAGTATCTTCTTGAGTCCGTCGGCGAGACGGCCATGGGGCTCATGGCCAGCATTAAACAGGCCTTTGACCCGAAGATGATCCTGAACCCGGGCAAAGTCTGCACGGACCTGTAAACCGATGAAAAGAACTCTCTGCCTGCTTCTGACGGCGTTGTTTCTGCTGTGCGGATGCGGAAGAGCCGCCGATCTCCCGGCACCTTCCGCTGCTCCGGCACAAACCGCTGTCCCGGAAATCCCTGTTTCAGGAACGGCGGCTCCGGAAAACCCGACTCCCGAAAGCAGCGTTCCGGAGCCATCAGAGCCGCTTTCCGCTGCCGTGCCTGTCCCTTCCGCCGGCCCTTCGGTGCTTGTTCGGCTGGAACGGACGACACGCGAAACGATGGACCCGGCGGAAGGAAAGGAAAAGATCCTGACTTTTTCCTGGGACAGCGTTCAGGTCAGTTCGGAGACCAGTCCGGATGCTGCCCGGCAGATCACCGAGACGATGGCGCTGCTTCAGGATCTGTGGTATACCGGCAGTGATGAGGAAGGGGCTGCGTACGGCTATAACGCCATGCTGGAGCTGGCAGAGGACAACTATGCCATTGCCCGGGAATACGGCGGGCCTGTGGAATTTTCCGCCAGCAGGACGGTTAAGGCACTGCGGGCGGATGAGAACATCTGTGTCTTTCTTGTTAACGACTACTCCTATCTCGGCGGCGCCCACGGCACTTATATGCCCGAAGCCTTCTGCTTTGACATGCAGACGGGACAGCGTCTCCGGCTTGACGATCTTTCTCAGGATCCGGAGCTCCTGCGCGCGCGGCTTCTCGATGCCATGCTCCGTCTGGCGCAGGAGGATGCGGAGGAATACTATTCCGAACATCTCGCTCTGACCGATCCGGAAGATTATCCCGAGGCCTTTTCCCTCCTCCTCCGCGAAGGCTCCTGGTATCCCGGTGCCGAGGGATTCTGTGTTTTCTCTGAACTTTGTGAACTGGGGCCCTACGCAGCGGGAATCACGGAATTCTTCATCCCCTACGGAGAGCTGGCGGAAGCGCTGGATCCCCGCTGGATTCCCAAAACGGCTTCGGACCGCGCCGTTTTTTCCTTCTGTGAGGCAGGCCAATCGACGGCACCGCTTGCCGGCTCCGTTGTTATCGGGGACGGGGGAGAGTCCTGTGTCCTCGGATGTGAGGGCGATGCCAGGGACGTTTCTCTCTGGACCTGCGGTTTCAGCGGCAGCTTCTATCCGGAAAGACAGCTTTTTTACTGTGACATCCTGGAGAATGAGGCGCTTCAGCTGGCGCTTCTGTTTCCGGGTGACCTGCCGGACACCATGCTTCGTTACCGCGATGCAGAAGGAGAGCACGAATACCTTCTCAGCATCTCCGGGGAAGACGGCAGTCTGCAGCTGCTGGAAAACAGCTGACCGCGGAGCTGCCCTATCCGATTCACCCTGCGCTGCTGCTCTCTCATGCCCCCGTGCGGTACAGCCGGTTCCGATCCGGCTGTCTCCGGACGGGGGCATTTGTCGTTTTGCATAAGAAATGACGCAGTGTGCTCCGCGGAGTCTGCAACTGTGCATAAATATTATCGCGGCGCTTGACTTTTTCCCGTTTGTCTCCTATAATCATTGCATAATTATTCAATAAGGAGCGCATAAAATGAATAAAGCGGACATTAAAAAAGTCGTCCTTGCCTATTCCGGCGGACTGGACACTTCAATTATTATCCCCTGGCTGAAAGAGAACTACAACAACTGCGAAGTCATTGCGGTTTCGGGGAACGTCGGACAGGCGGAAGAACTGGACGGCCTGGAGGAGAAAGCCCTCAAGACCGGTGCTTCCAAGCTCTATGTTCTTGATCTGACCGAGGAATACGTGGATGATTACATCATTCCCTGCATGAAAGCCGGCGCGGTGTATGAGGACTATCTTCTCGGCACAAGCCATGCCAGACCCTGCATTGCCAAGGGGCTGGTGGAAATTGCTCTGAAGGAAGGCGCCGACGCGATTGCCCACGGCTGCACCGGAAAGGGGAACGACCAGGTCCGCTTCGAACTGGCTATCAAGCACTTTGCGCCGAACATGCCGATTATCGCCCCCTGGCGGGAGTGGTCCATCAAATCGCGCGATGAGGAAATCGACTACGCAGAGGCACACAATATCCCTCTGAGGATCAACCGCGAGACGAACTATTCCAAGGACAAGAATCTCTGGCACCTCTCTCATGAGGGCCTTGATCTGGAAGACCCGGGGAACGAGCCGCAGTATGAAAAGCCGGGCTTTCTGGAGATGGGCGTTTCACCCCTTGACGCGCCGGATGTGCCGTGCTATGTCAGCATTGATTTTTCAAAGGGAATTCCGGTTGCTCTCAACGGTGAGAAGCTGACGGCAAAGGAAATCATCCTGAAGCTCAACGAAATCGGCGGGGCGAACGGAATCGGCCTTCTGGACATCGTGGAGAACCGTCTGGTCGGTATCAAATGCCGCGGTGTATACGAAACACCGGGAGGAAGCATCCTTTATGCGGCGCACAGTGCGCTGGAAACACTGTGCCTGGATAAACTGACCATGCACGAAAAACAGAAGCTGGCCATCACCTTTGGCGAGCTTGTCTACAACGGGCTGTGGTTCACGCCTCTTCGTGAAGCGCTCAGCGCCTTCGTTGACAAAACCCAGGAGCGCGTAACAGGAACCGTGAAGCTGAAGCTCTACAAGGGAAATATCATCAAGGCAGGCATCTGGAGTGAGAACTCCCTTTACAGCGAAGAGATTGCCACTTTCGGTGAGAGCGACTACAACCAGGCGGATGCGGCCGGCTTTATCAACCTTTACGGACTTCCGACAAAGGTGCAGGCTATCGTGGACGGAAAGTAAGAATGGCGAAAATGTGGGCCGGCGTGACCGCCGGAAAGACCGATCCGCTTGCCGATGATTTCAACTCGTCCATTCGCTTTGACCGCCGGCTGTATCGCCAGGATATTACCGGAAGCATCGCACACGCCATGATGCTTGCCGGACAGGGGATCATTTAGGAAGCGGACGGCGCGGCGTTGACGGAAGGCCTCAGCGGGATCCTGGAGGACCTGGAAAACGGAATCCTGCAGATTGATCCCGCCTGTGAGGACATCCATATGTTTGTCGAGCAGGTGCTGACTGAGCGCATCGGCGAGGTTGGGAAAAAGCTTCACACCGCCCGCAGCCGAAACGATCAGGTTGCCCTGGACCTGCGGATGTACCTGCGCGATGAAACCGACGAAATCTCCGCACTCATCGCAGAACTGCTGCAGGTGCTGGCGGACCTGGCGGAGAGGAACCTCGACACGATCATGCCGGGCTATACCCATCTGCAGCGCGCGCAGCCCGTGAGTTTCGGACAGTATATGATGGCCTATGCCATGATGCTTCAGCGTGACCGCCAGCGGCTGCAGGACTGGAGAAAGCGGATCAACATTTCTCCGATCGGCTGCTGTGCCCTCGCCGGAACGAGCTATGACACGGACCGGAGACGGGAGGCGGAGCTCCTGGGCTTCGACGGGATCTGCGAAAACAGCATGGACGGGGTTTCCGACAGGGATTTCGCCGCAGAGCTGCTCAGCACCCTGTCCATCCTGATGATGCATCTCTCCCGCCTTTCGGAAGAGCTGATCCTCTGGGCAAGCTGGGAATTCCGTTTCATCAGTTTCTCTGACGCCTATACCACGGGATCCTCCATCATGCCGCAGAAGCGAAACGCCGACATGGCGGAGCTGATCCGCGGAAAGACCGGACGGGTCTACGGTGCGCTTCTGGGACTGCTGACAACACTGAAAGGGCTGCCGCTGGCATATAACAAGGATCTGCAGGAAGACAAGGAAGGTGTGTTCGACGCCTGCGACACCGTGAAAATGTGCCTGCGCATTCTGAGCCCGATGCTGTCCACAATGAAGGTGAACCGTGAGAACATGCTGAGGGCGGCGCAGGAAGGCTTCATCAATGCCACAGACCTGGCTGACTACCTTGTGAAAAAGGGACTTCCTTTCCGGACCGCCTACAAGCTCTCCGGGCAGCTGGTTGCGCTGTGTATGGAGAAGGGCTGCGTTCTGGAAAGCCTTCCGCTGGAGATTTATCGGGAGGCCAGCCCGCTGTTTGAAGAAGACCTGTATGCGGCCATCGAGCTGAGAACCTGCATGGAAAAGAGAAGCAGCGAAGGGGGAACCTCCGCGTCTTCCGTGAAAAGGCAGATCGCCATGATCAGAAAGGAACTGGAGCCATGACCAGAGTATTTATAGACGGCAGCGCCGGAACAACTGGCCTGCGCATCCGCGAACGCCTGGAAGCGCGGACGGAACTGGAGCTGCTTTCCCTTCCGGCGGAGCTTCGAAAGGACCCGAAGGCGCGGGAAGAGGCAATCAATGCCGCCGATGTGGCATTCTTCTGCCTCCCGGACGCCGCATCCGTGGAAGCAGCCGCCATGGTGCACGGCAGTACGGCAGTCATCGACACCTCGACGGCGCACCGCACTGCGGAAGGATGGGCATACGGCTTCCCTGAGCTTCACGGAAGACGGGAGGCCATCCGCGGAAGCAGAAGAATCGCAAACCCCGGCTGCCATGCCAGCGGCTTCATCTCGCTGGTCGAACCGCTGGTGCATGAGGGGCTTGTCTCTCCGGAGACTGCTTTTACCTGCTTTTCTGTGACTGGGTACTCCGGCGGCGGCAAGGCCATGATCGCCGACTATGAGGCGGCGGAGCGGGCTCCGGAACTGGACGCGCCACGGCAGTATGCACTTCTGCAGAGCCACAAACATCTGAAGGAAATGGTAAAGATCTGCGCTCTGGAAACCGCACCGGTCTTCTGCCCCATCGTAGGGGACTACTACAGCGGCATGGCTGTGACGGTTCCGCTCTTCCGAAAGGACCTGAAAGGGAGTGCGGAGGATGTGAAGCAGCTCTACGCATCCTGCTATCACAGTCCGCTGGTCCATTATGAGGCCTATGAGGACGGTATGATTGCCGGGAATGCGCTCTCGGGACGGGATGACATGATGATCACAGTGGCCGGAAACGAAGACAGAATTCTGTTGATCTCGGTTTTTGACAATCTCGGAAAGGGCGCCTCCGGCGCGGCGATACAGAATCTGAACATCCTCCTGGGCGTCGACGAGACGACCGGGCTGGTATGCGGAACCTGAGGGGAGATACAGCATGACGGATATCATTCTGACAGAGGGCGGCGTCTGCGCCGCCAGGGGTTTTTCTGCCGCGGGAGTTTACTGCGGGATCCGGAAAAACCCCAACAAAAAGGATCTTGCGCTGATCTTCAGCGAGGTTCCTGCCAGCGCGGCGGCGGTCTATACGAGCAACCTGGTCAAGGGCGCTCCGCTGACGGTGACCAGAGAGCATCTTTCGGACGGAAAGGCGCAGGCGGTGATCTGCAACAGCGGCAACGCCAATACCTGCAACGCCGACGGAATTGAAATCGCCGAAGAGATGTGCCGGCTCACAGCTGACAGCCTGGGGATTGATGCGAAGAATGTTGCGGTGGCGTCAACCGGCGTCATCGGTCAGCCGCTCTCCATCCAGCCGATCGCGAAGGGAATCCCGGGCCTTGCTGCCACGCTGTCCACGGCCGGGAGCAGCGAAGCCTGCGCGGCCATCATGACCACGGATACGAAAAAGAAGGAAGTGGCAGTGGAGTTTCAGCTGGGCGGCAGAGTCTGCCGGCTCGGAGGAATAGCCAAGGGCAGCGGCATGATCCATCCCAATATGGCGACCATGCTGGTTTTCCTCACAACAGACGCAGCGGTCAGCCCCGAAATGCTGAAAAAGGCGCTGCTCGGCGATGTTCAGAAAACTTTCAACATGATCAGCGTGGACGGAGACACTTCGACCAACGACATGGTTGTGATCCTTGCCAACGGCATGGCAGGAAACCGTGAGCTTTCCGAAGAGGGCAGAGACTTTGACACCTTTATGTGCGCTCTGAATACCGTCACGGTGCAGCTCTGCAGGATGATTGCCGGGGACGGTGAAGGGGCGACCAAGCTTCTGGAATGCCGTGTGACCGGCGCGAAAGACGAAAAAGCCGCGAAAACGGTCGCCCGCGGGGTCATCAGTTCAAGCCTGACAAAAGCGGCCATGTTCGGAGAAGATGCCAACTGGGGACGTGTCCTCTGCGCGATCGGCTACTGCGGTGCGGAGGTCGATGTCAGCCGGGTCGGCGTGAAGTTTTCATCGGCTGCGGGACAGGTGGAGGTCTGCAGGGACGGCGCCGGCGTGCCCTTCTCGGAGGAAGAGGCAGCGGCAGTGCTGCATGAGACGGAGATCGATATTCTGATCACCCTCGGAGACGGAGAAGCTGGCGCCACCGCCTGGGGTTGCGACCTCAGCTACGAATATGTGAAAATCAACGGAGATTATCGAACCTGATGGATGCTTTCACCAACAATCAGCGTGCGCAGGTGCTGACGGAGGCCCTGCCCTATATCCGGCAGTACAACGGGAAAATCGTCGTCGTCAAATACGGCGGCAACGCCATGGTCAGCGAGCAGCTTCGCCAGCAGGTGATGGAGGACATTGTCCTGCTCTGGCTGGTGGGGGTGAAGGTCGTTCTGGTTCACGGCGGCGGGCCGGAGATCAGCGATCTCATGAGCCGTCTCGGGAAAAAACCGGAGTTCATCAACGGCCTGCGTGTGACTGACAAGGAAACCGTGGACATTGTACAGATGGTCCTTGCCGGAAAGGTCAATAAGACACTGGTCAATCTGCTTCAGATGAAGGGCGGAAAGGCCATGGGCATCTCCGGCATGGACGGCGGCCTGATCCAGGCAAAAAAGAAGAATCCGGATCTTGGCTATGTCGGAAGTATCACAGAGGTCCGTATCGAGCCGATCATGGACCTGCTTGAAAAGGGATACATCCCTGTTGTCTCCACGCTCGGATGCGACAGCGAGGGCAACAGCTACAACATCAACGGCGATACGGCTGCAGCATATATTGCCGGGGCGCTCGGAGCTGAGCGTCTGATCATGATGACGGATATCGCGGGCGTTCTCCGCGACAGGAACGACCCGAGCACACTGATCCGGGAGATGACCATCGGTGAGGCGATCAGCCTGTTTGAGCAGAAGATCATCGCCGGAGGGATGATCCCCAAAGTAGAATGCTGCATCGATGCCATACATCGAGGGGTGGAAAAGGTCATTATCATGGATGGACGGGTACCGCACTCCATCCTGATGGAAATTCTGACGGACGAAGGTGCGGGAACCATGGTATTCGGAGAGGAGACGGAACTGTGAAAGATCTGAAGAAAATCGACCAGAGCTGCATCGCAAACACTTATGCCCGTTTTCCGGTGGAGCTGCTGTGGGGGAAAGGCTCGCTGGTTTATGACGAGAAGGGAAAAGAGTACATTGATCTGGGCAGCGGCATCGGTGTCACGGCGTTCGGAATTGCCGATGACGAGTGGAAAACCGCGGTAACAGAGCAGCTCGGAAAGCTGCAGCACATGTCCAACCTCTATTACACGGAGCCCTGCGTCAGGCTGGCACAGCTTCTCTGCGAGCGGACGGGACTGAAAAAGGTCTTCTTCTGCAACTCCGGCGCGGAAGCAAACGAAGGTGCGATCAAAGCCGCGAGAAAGTACGCGGCAGAGAAAAAAGGCGCGGAATGGTCCACCATCGTCACCCTTGAGAACAGCTTCCACGGAAGGACGCTGACCACCCTGGCGGCCACGGGACAGGCCCATTATCATGAGCTGTTTCAGCCTTTGACGCCGGGCTTCGTCCATGCTCCGGCCAATCAGCTGGATGCGGTCAAAAAACTGGCGCTGGAGAGCAAAGCGGCAGCGGTCATGGTCGAGTGCATCCAGGGAGAGGGCGGCGTGATTCCGCTTGATCAGGACTTTGTGCAGGGGCTGGCAGCTTTCTGCAAAGAGCAGGACATCCTCCTGATTGTGGATGAAGTGCAGACCGGCAACGGACGT
>JAEEGL013309604.1_pt1 | contig 10101 bp, 10 predicted proteins | sample 9134231 | NCBI WGS metagenome assembly JAEEGL01 (sample SAMN16246548, study PRJNA631951) | gut metagenome | biome: gut microbiome; feature: rumen; material: fiber-attached | host: Bos | place: Iran: Karaj | collected 2018-10 | reverse complement strand
GGTATGTCGCAGATTATCAGTAAGTATGTTAATTCGATGTCAGATGAATCCTTCGCTGAGTGGATCCAATATCTCATTGCAACCGCCGAACGTACTGACTTGATGGGCTACTCGGATCACATCGTTCAAATATTAAAAAAATGAATCATGTAGAGAAACAAGATTCCTATTAAGAGGGGTTCCCTTCGGTTTTAAGGACTGGATCGAGGATGACGCGGGAAGAATTCGCAAATGCGGATACCATGTGGGACATGGATAAGATCCTGGAAATCCATGACAACAGCGAGCATACGGAACTGTTTTATCCGATGGGCAGCGAACAGGGTGTAATCTTGTGATTTCAAATTGATAAATGGAAAGGCTACAGCAGAGCCCGGTCCAAAGGAGGCCAAGATGTCAAAAAGAAAATCGGTAGATCCCATATATTCTATGTGTGTACAGCCGTCTTTTATTATCGGGACCAATAATGAAGATGGTTCCGATAATTTTGCTCCCATCACCTGGGTAAGTGCAACTGATGGAGGAGATGGTGAATATCTTCTTGTTATCAGCATGTTCGGAACCAAGCAAACCAAACGAAATGTTCAGCGAACAGGTATCTTCAGTGCTAATCTGGTCAGTACCGATATGCTTCCTCTTATGGATTACTTCGGATCCAAACATGCCGCTGATGGCAAAAAGGATGACATTTCATACGATGTTGTGCGAGGTGAGGTCCTTGATGTTCCCGTTCTTGATGCAAGTCGCTGGGTATATGAATGTGAGGTTGTAAAGTCTGTTGAAACCGGGAAGTCCACCACTTTCTTTTGCAAGATCCGGAACGTCCAGATGGATGAGCGCCTTAACTGTAAGGATACCTTTGACGTTGATCTTACGGTTCTCGACCCTGTCATTTACTCAGGCAGATATCACAGCCTTGGGCAGAGCCTTGGTAAGATCGGCGATTTCATAAACAGGGAGAAATAATATCGATGGCGAGAATCATATTTATATCCGGCCCATGTGGGACCGGAAAAACGACTTTTACCAATGCGTATGCAAGGTATCTGGTGGATACCACGGGAAAGACGGTTTATGTGATCCATGGGGATGATTTCCATGCCGGATTTGTGGAGCCTGAGGAGAAGGGAGATTTCTTTGTGGATGGGGAAGTCTCGGATACCGTGCTGTGGGAAGATATTCTCCGGTTTAACTGGGACTGCATCATGGCGACTGCCGGGAGAGCGTTGGAAGATGGCATAGATGTGCTGATCGATTACGTGATCGAGGACGAATTGCCCCGGGTACAGGACCTTGCAGCAAGATACCATGCGGAGCTTTTTTATATTGTACTGACTGCTGAGGAAGAAGTGCTGGAAAAACGTATCCGGGAGCGGGGGGACCTGGACATGATCGAGCGTGCCAAATTCCTGAAAAGAAAACTGGACGCACTTCCAGAAAATGCGGGGCATCTGATCGACAATTCCAATATCCCGGTGGACCGGATGGTCAAGGAGATCCGATTGGAAGATTTCAGAGTTCAAATCCGACAGGCTGAGGATGAGCCTGTATAGAGAATGCGGCAAACTTCCGGGGAGGTTGCCGCATCTTTTCTTTCGGTAAGGCGGATACGGCCGGTCCGCGAAAATAAAAGAAAGAACAAGGTAGCCGTTATGAAAATAGCAGTGATGGCTGATGTCCACAGTAATCATGTGGCATTGGAGAGATGTATTACCGAAGCAAAAGAAAAGGGTGCGGAGGAATTTCTGTTTCTGGGGGATTATCTGGGAGAACTGGCCTGTCCGCAGAAGACACTGGAGATCCTGGAGCAGTTGCGGAAGGAGTACCCCTGTACTTTTATCAGAGGAAACAAAGAGGATTACTGGATCGATCACGAAGCCGGAAAACATACGGACTGGAAATGGGTGAATGGAACTTCCGGATCCGGTATGCTTCGTTACGTGTTTGACCGGATCACACCTGAGCAGATCAGGGCCTTTGCGGAAATGCCCATAGCAAAAACCATGAAGTATGAAGGCTTTCCGGAGTTTGTGATCTGTCACGGATCTCCCTTCAAGGTAAGTGAGAGCCTTCGGGAAGACTATCCATACATTGATGACCTGACAAAAAAACTGGAAACGGAACTGACCATCTGCGGTCATTTTCACATTCAGTCAAAGTACGTCCGGAACGGAAAACGAGTGATCAATCCGGGCTCTGTGGGAGTTCCCCTAAAAAGCGGCGGAAAGACCCAGTTTATGATGTTGATCGGTGAAAACGGGGCCTGGTCGACAGAGTTCCTGACACTGGACTATGATGCGGGAAAAGCCATAAAAGAAATGGATGAGGAAAACCTGGCCCTTCAGGCGCCTGCCTGGTACCGGGTGACAAAGGCCGTATTACAGGGAAAGGGCGTCACACCCATGATGGTCTTGACAAGAGCCTGCAACCTGTGCGAAGAGCAGGAAAAAACCGTGGATTGGCGTAATATCCCGGAAAAATACTGGGAAATGGCGGTAAATGAATACGGGATTTGAGAAAAGGAGGATGACGACAGCGTTCCTTTGTATGGTATACTCTTTATAAGCAGGAGAAGTTACAAAGAGAAATTGGAAATGGAATGAAACTGCAAAAAGAAAGGTAAAACAATGGAGATCATTCAGCTGAATGAAGACAATGTGGAGGAGTATTCGGAGTACCTGACCGAAGATATCGCGGAGAACATCGGCAGAACGTTTTATCACGGCGTGATCCTGTTGCAGGAGGATGCTCCGGTGGCAGGCATGGTCTGGGAGATCCGGAACATGACGGAAGAATCCGCCACGGAAAGCAACATTGTGTTTCTTCGGGTTGATGAGGAGGAAGCGCAGGAACTGCTGTTTCAGGAATATGAAGAACAGATCCGGATCGATCAGGTTTCCCGGTCTACCGTATCTCTGCCGGCAAAGACCAGCAAAAAGGAAAAACAGATCCTCCAGGATCACGGCTTCACCGTTGGGCTGATGGAAGGAGACGATATTTTCGCCACCCTTCAGGAGATCGCAGACATCAAGGCATTTGAAAAGATCAGGATCTCGGACTCCATCCGTTCCTTAAAGAGCATGAGCCAGAGGGAGTTCGTGGATGCCATCGAGGAAATGGCAGAGAAGGGGAGATTTGGCATCTGCCGGGACCTGACCTATCTTCCCAGGCTCTATTTTGAGAACGATATTTCCTGCTTTGCCGAAGGGGAGGACAAGATAGGCGGGATCCTGCTGCTTCATGAGCTGCCTTCCGGAGGCCTGAAGGTGATGCTGATGGTTACGGTAGGGAAGGAAAACACTATTTTGTTGCCCCAGATGATCAAGAAGGCAGTGGAAACGGCCATGGAAGAGTATGCCCCCGAAACCCGGGTGATCATCGACCGGCACAATTACGCAACCCTTGCCCTGTCGGAAAAACTCTTTCCCAGAGGCTTCGGGATCCCGGTGTACAGCGGAGAGAGGGCGGAACGATAAGGCGAAGTGCCTTTTACGGCCGAATGTGGTATGATAAGAAAGAGCCGTCTAAACGGCAGAAATAGCCGAGCAAGGCGGATCAAGGAAGCAGAATGAAATGAGTCATGAAACAGAAACAAAGAAGCGGGTCCTCATCGTGGATGACGACGCGGTTTATGCCCTGCAGGTAAAAAACTGGCTGCAGGATGATTACCTGGTGGATGTGGTTTCGTCCGGGGCGCAGGCGCTTCGCTTTTTATCCATGAAGAAGGCAGATCTGGTTCTGCTGGACTGTGAGATGCCGGAAATGGACGGCCTGGAGGTACTCCGGCAGATCAGAGAAAAACCGGAGACCAAAAATATCGGTGTCGTATTCCTGACCGGTGTGGAGGAAAAGGAAGAATTGGGGAAAATGATGGGACTTCGTCCAAGCGGATACTTGCTGAAAGTTGCGACCAAAGAACGGATCACGAGTTTTGTGAAACAGCAGTTGGAATAAAATGAAAGCATCTGATGGAGATGCGGCTTCGCCGTGTCTGCGTCGGGTGCTTTTTTGTTTACGGGAAGGCCGGAAGGCGGACCGAAGAAGGGGAGGTTTTTCTATGGATTTTTTGGAACAGAAACAGAAACAACAGGACATGATGCAGCCAATCCAGCAGGCACCGGAGCAGATCCAGCAGGTTCAGCAGGAACAGCCCCAGATCGATCTGGATGCGGAAGCAAAACTGGAGGCAAAGAGAAAAGAACGGCAAATTATCCTGAAGAATAAGGCATATGCCAGACAGGAACGCCAGCGGATCCGGAATGAAAGAAAGCTGCAGAAGGCGGTCCAGGAACAGGAGAATGAGCGTAAGGAGCGGGAGAGGGTCCTGCAACAGGAGAAAGAACGGACCGCACAGCGTTTTTCTGCGCTTCGGGAAACGACCGGCGTAGCCGCTTTGAAGATCTCCAAGAAGACGGTATTAGCCGGGGAATTCAAATCTGCCTTTACCAGCAAGGTAAAGGATAAGGACCGTTTGAAAAAACAGGAAAACAAGCGATCCCGTCTGTTTGCCAAGAAGAATAATGCCGCTGCCCTGAAGGGGGTGGATGTCAAGGTAAAGGAAGAGGCGTTCAAAAAACTTGAGAACATCACCGGGCAGAAACTGGACGATAACCCGGATTACTATGATGCGGCCGCATTTATGACGGAGAACAAGTTCGTCAACCAGAACATCTTATCAAACCTCAAAGATGGAAAGAATAAAACGGCAGCCATCGACCATATGTGGAGCGTGCTTTCCCTGACCAATTTAAAGGATATCCGTCTGGATAACGATAAAGAACTTGCGGCCCATGCAGGAGAACTGGAAAAGCTCAGCAGGCAGATCGCTTCTTTTGAGAGCATAGCGAACAAGTACGGCTATTTCAACGGCTTGGATGAGGAAACAAGGAAGGCAGTTCAGGAGAAGCTTGACCAGCTGCGTTCCATCGCCTGCTATTATGAGATCCGGAAGGAAGTGATCACGGATCCCTATTACATGAGCCACTATAACGAAGAACTTTCCATGGACTTTACCGCGGCAACCACTCCGGAGCAGAAAGAACTGGCCAAAAAGCTGACAAAGGCGTATCTCGCGGGCAAAGCCATGATGGAGAAAAACGGTGCTTCGGCGGATCTGATTAAAAAACAGAAGACGCCCAAGTTTGCGAATGCAGATGCCGCAGCAAGCTTTATGACGCAGCGCACCCAGGCCTTCAGTTCTGAGAACTACAAAGCCTACATGGCTTCAAAACTGAACAATGAAAAGGCAGCACGGTTTGAAGGCAATGTGGATGAGAAGATCAAGGACAAGTATGGAAACCGGGTCGATGGAATGATCAAGCTGACCGGGCATTCTTATGCTACTAAGGCAGCCTCCTACCTGGAGGTGCTTAAGGTGGATACCTATGTTTCGAAAAACGTGTATCAGGATCAGTTTGCAGAAAAGACCTTCGGATATGCCTCCGATAATGCGGATCTGGCTTATGATCTGGCGGATAAGCCCTCCATCATGAACAAAGAAGCGACGAAAAACCATGTCCGGGCCATGACCCACGTGTTCAAGGCGTTAAAGAGTTTTGACCTCAACATGTACAGCCACCTTGACTTAGACAGACTTAAGGAGAAGGGGGATGTCACCAAACAGCGTCTGGTGTATTCTCTGGCCTGCGAGGCTCTGCCCATGCTCAAGGAGTATGAGGAGCTGAAGCAGGAAGCGGCGGAATACGCTGCCGGGGAACAAGAAGGTTTCTCCGATCTGAAGGATGGAGAGTTTGAAGAATTGCGGGATCATATCGATGCCATTACGAAACTTGGTAAGGTTTACGATGTTGCCGCAAAGTTTTACGGAAGCCCCGTCGCAAAGGACTACCCCTGCGATCTGATGGTACAGATGGTGGCACAGGGGATGGAGTCATTCCTTAGGCAGAACTGGGAAATGATCGAGAAGTACGGGGATGCATGGCAGGATTTTGTGTCGAATGCCATTTACATCCATGAAAATTATGCAAATGAAAAGTTTTCGCTGGCCACCGGCGCGAAGAAGCATACGAACCCGAAGCTGTGGTTTAACAATGTGTACAGGAAGAAATCATCTAAAGAAGCGCCGGAGCAGCAACAGCAGGTACAGCAGAACAAACAGGAAGAAGAGGAGGAAGACTTTGAGATGGAAGAGGATTCCTACTACGAATCCTTTAAGGATGAAGTTGACAACGAAGACGATAACGAAGACGATATTGGTCAGGGCCTGTATGGGGAGTCCAACTACGAGGCGCCGGAGCTCGAAGAAGGCTGGCATTATGCCGAATCGGACGAGCAGGAGTTCCGTCCGTTTATGCCCAACTGATCAGACCAAGAGGCAAAGGGATCAGAGCCTATTTAATGTGGAGGAATTCAAATGTTACAGGCAGGTTTGCTGGATGAGAAAGGAAAAGAATTTTTCCGGTCGGTGATCGATCCGGAAGCTTATGAGGAACTGGATGTGTGGGTAGGCCTTCTGGATGATGAGACAGAGACAGCTTGCGGAGTGTTGGGAGCAGCCTCGGTTCCGGACGGAGAGGAAGGGCATGCACTTTCCATCGGTTTTTTGAGTGTTGCATCAGATTATGACCAAAAGACCGGTAAGAGGATCCTGGTGCGTTTTCTGCTGGATCTTGCAGCGGAATTAGAGTGCTCTGCGGTTACCTGTATCGGACAGTTCCTTGAGGGGGCGGATGACGAGAATGAACAGCTCCTTTCGGACCTTGGCTTTTTTGGCGAGGAAGAGAAGATGCCGCTTTATGCGTTTCAGCTGTCGGATGTCGCCGTGAAAAAGATCAAAGGGGAATACGGGTGCCTCAACCTGTCCGAACTGAATGAGGAGCAGTGGGAAGAGTTTGTTTACGAATCGGAATACTCGGATTTCATGATCACGAGCATGGAAGATTACGAGAAGAAATTAAGTGTCTTTCTGGTGGATGATGAGAAAAAGGTGAAGGCAGGTATCCTTCTTTCTCTGCAAACGGATCTTCTGTTTGTGGAGGGAGTTTTTGCAAACGGCGGTGATGTGGAGGACCTGGTCAATGACCTTGCCTTCTGGGCAGCAGATGGCGCGAAAAAACGTTTGTCACCGGAAAACCAGGTAGATCTCTTCCTGCCGGCAAAGCGTGCCTATCGGGATATCCTCATGGGCATTACGGATAAAAAAGCCAAAAAAGTCGGAAATCTGATGACGTACACGTATCAGACGCCGGTGTTATAGAGGGAGGTTTGGAAAATGACTGTCACCAAAGAAAAGAACGGAACCGTATTATCCGTGGCAATCGCCGGAAGCCTGGATACCAAGACCGCGCCCCAGTTGTCCAAGGAACTGGAAGGAGAACTGGAGGATGTGACGGAAGTGATCTTTGACCTGAAGGATACGGATTACACTTCATCGGCGGGACTTCGGGTATTTCTCGGCACCTACCAGACTCTGGAACAAAAAGACGGCAGGATGGTGCTTCGCCACGTGAACCAGGCCTTTATGGAGATCCTGGAACTCACCGGCTTTACGGATTTTCTGGAGATCGAAGATTAATTCAAAGGATAACCTATGAAAAAGATCCTGAACAAGATCAGAGACGCTCTTCCCACAGGATTTGCGGCAAAACTGATCCGGGCCGTGATACTTATGCTTTTGATCGTCGGTCTGATATTTTTTGCCGTGACTTTTTTTCATGTCAAAGGACTGGAAAAAACCGTTCGCTTCGAGGGAGAAGAACTGAGCACCCAGGTGGAGATCGATTCCCGGGAAGCGGTGGATGATCTGACCAGAAAGAGTCTGGAAGACTTAAGTGTCCGGACGGCGGACAAAACAGATGACGAACTGTGGGTCAACGCCTACGAACTGGATATCCTGGCATCCATGGTGGAGGATGTGTTTGCGCACCCGGAGAATTACACCCCCGTGGAGGTTGCGCCTCCGGACAAGAACAATGCGGGAGAGCTGGTGCTCCAGCTTCTGACTCCGGACGGGGAGTACGACCTGGATCCGGAAGCTATGGACAGGATGGGAAGGCTTGCTAACCTTGCGCCCATCATGGCATCCTACATCGGTTCCTACACCGTGGACATCTATATTTCCACGCCGGATGGCCTGACTCTTGCCATGGACAAGCGTTCCGACGGGAAATTTGATGAACGGGGTGAGATCAAACCCTACGATCCCCGGACAAGACACTGGTACGAGGGAGCGGTGAAAGAAGGCGGGATCTACTTCAGCCCCGTGATGCACAGCTTCTTTTACGATTATGATATTGTGGTCTACAGCCGGCCTGTTTACGCGGAAGGTAAACTGGTGGCGGTGCTGGAAGGCTCTCTGACCACCGATAAGCTCCAGAACCGTGTGGATTATTTACTTCTGGGAGATACGGGATTTAATATCCTGGTGAACCGGCGGGGACAGATGGTCAGTACGTCCCGAAAAGAGGGGGAGCTGATGATGCCCGCCGATCTTGAGCAGGACATCCGGGAGACCGTGAACCCTCAGCTGAAGGAGCTGATCGAGACGGGGCTTGCCGGAGAGTCCGGCACGAAGATCGTGGAGGTGGACGGAAAAGAGTATTATGCCGGCTATGGTCCCCTGGTCACGGTGAACTGGACTCAGATCTCTTTCGTTTCCGTTGAGGAAATGATGAAACCGGCAGAAAACCTTGTTAAGGAGACCGTTCTCTCGTCTGACCGGATGCAGAGCAGGATCGAGGATGCCTTCAGTAATGCCGTGCTGATCATGCTCCTTGCAACCGGTGTGATCGTGATCATAACGATCTTCAACGTAAGCTATTTCGCCAGAAAGCGGGTGGCGCCCATCAATCACATGACCACGAAGGTGAAGGATCTTTCCGGAGAGGAAATGTCCTTTGAGATGGAGGACATTTATAAGACCGGTGATGAGATCGAGACACTGGCAAGAGCCTTCGAGGATCAGACAGGGAAACTGAAGTCCTATATGGAGGACAATATCCGGATCACCGCGGAAAAAGAGAGGATCGATGCGGAAATGAGCATGGCGACCCAGATCCAGGAGTCCATGCTGCCAAAGATCAAGCCGATGTTTTTCGAAAAGCCGGAATACAGGTTATTTGCCCGTACCGTTCCCGCCAAGGAGGTGGGAGGCGACTTTTACGACTTCTTTTATGTGGATGAAGATCATCTTGCCATCGTGATCGCGGATGTGTCCGGAAAGGGCGTGACTGCAGCCCTCTTTATGGCGCTCAGCAAGCAGATGATCCAGTCCCAGATGATGATCGACAACGGGATCACATCGGAGGCCTTAAGCGTCACCAACGTGCGGCTTTTGGAGGAGAGTATTCCGGACATGTTTGTTACCGTCTGGCTGGGGACCATCACGCTTTCCACAGGGCATCTGGTGTTTGTGGATGCAGGTCATGAATATGCGGCCGTTCGTACGGCCGGCGGACCTTTTGTCATCGAAAAGGACAATCACAGCATTGCCATGGCTGCACTGAAAAAAGCAAAGTTCAAAACAAATGAGATGTATCTGCAGCCCGGGGATACCATCTATCTTTACACCGACGGCGTGACGGAAGCCCATAATGAAGAAGGCGAGATGTTTGGCATGGAACGGCTGACAAAAGCGCTCAATGAGGCAGAAGGACAAACGCCCGAGGAGATCGACGGGCATGTACGCTTACGCATCGCGGAGTTTACGGGAGATGCGGAGCAGTTTGACGACATTACCACTCTGTGCTTTACGTATTTGGGACCCGGGTGATCCCGGGCAAGATGGAAAAAGGCGTACCTTATGGCGAAGGAATATCTGGATCAGGTGATCACCAATGTTCTGGAAAAAAAGAATCAGACCAGGGAGGATTACCAGGAACAGCAGGAACAAAACCAGAAGCTTATTAATCTCATAGATGGAAATCAGGTACTCATGGCGGATGAAGAGCTGAACGGCTTTTCCGCGGAAGAAGTGATGGAGGCCGCAAAGTACACACTGAAGGCAAATGCCTTTGGTGTCAATGTGTCCAAAATGGACATCAAGGATTCTCCCATTTATTACAACCAGAGAACGGGGAAAAGCAGGTGGTTTCGAAAGCGAAAAAAGATCAATGAAGCGGCTGCGGCGATGATCCAGAAGGC
>JAEEGL012786004.1_pt1 | contig 10101 bp, 9 predicted proteins | sample 9134231 | NCBI WGS metagenome assembly JAEEGL01 (sample SAMN16246548, study PRJNA631951) | gut metagenome | biome: gut microbiome; feature: rumen; material: fiber-attached | host: Bos | place: Iran: Karaj | collected 2018-10 | reverse complement strand
CTTTCCTGCGCTTGTATAAGCGCAAAGATTTCGCCCGCTGCGGCGGGCGACCGTGGGCGCTGCCCCCGGACCTCGCCAGCCTTTCGAGAAAGGCTGGACCGAAAGCTTTTATTGTGAATCCCCCAAGTTTTCGTGAAGATCCCAAAAAAAGCCATGCAATCAGTCTGCATGGCTTTTTTCATCATATTTATGCCGTATCCCGGCGGATTGCGTGCGCTTAGCTCTCCGTAATCCCGCTCAGAACGCGCCAGCCCTCCAGACTGCCCTCTGTTACGTGCACGGAGGTTTTACCGTCCTTCACGGTCACCGTGCCCAGCACGCCGGGGATGCACAGCGGCAGCGTGAGGTTCTCTGCGATCGGGTCCAGCCGCAGGATGCGCCGCGCGGCGTCTGCCTGCAAGCCCAGCGCCGCGGTCAAAGTGGTCCAGCTGCTCATGGGGCGGGAATAGTGATGCCCGCACTCCCAGTGGTCCCACAGCGCGCCGAAGCGGGCCTGATTGTCGCGGATGGCCGTTACGATACGGTCCGCTTCCTCCCGCAGCCCTACGCGCAGGCACAGGGCTGCCATGGCGTAGCCGATGCCGGTCCACGCGGCCTCGGTCTGGCAGTTTTTGTAGGAATACAGCGTGGTATGCCGCCCCGCGGGGCAGGTGGCGTTGATCAGACCGTCGTCCGGGGAAAAGTTGCGTTCAAATACCACGCGCATCACGTCCCGCACGCGTTCGTCGCTCAGATTGCCGCCGATGCCTGCCACGCGCAGAAACCATTCGCCGTCCAGCTGGTCGGTCATCAGCGTCTCGTCCTTTTCTTCGCCCGCGTTCCAGAGGTCGTAGTATTCGCCGTTCCAGAGCCGCGTTTCCAGCGCCGCGAGGCCCTTCTGCAGCAGACCTCTCCATTCTTCGGCGCGGGCCGTGTCGCCGGTCTCGTCCGCAAGGCGGGCGGCGGCCTTCAGCGCGGCAAGCCACAAAACGGAGATATACACCGGCGTGCCGGAGAAATTCCACGCGTCGTAGGTGTTGCGCTTCGTATCCGTGTCCGGCAGCCCGTCGCCGTCGGCGTCAAGGGCGCGGATGGAATCCATGGCGCGCGAAACGTGCGGCCACATCGCTTTCAGATAGGCTTTGTCGCCGGTATACAGGTAATCGCGCAGCGTCATCAGCACGAACTGGTTGTTCATGTCCACGCGGTCAAAGCCGCCGTTCACGTGGTACAGATCCGGCGAAAAGCAGTGGTGCACGCGCCCGTCCTCGCGCTGGAAGGCCGCGCCCATCCGCATCTGGCCCAGCTGCAGCGCCGGAAACAGCGCCAGCAGGCCGAAGGAGGCGTGGTAGGTGATATCCGTGGTGTGGAAGCCGCAGAAGCCCTGCCCCTCCCAAAGGCCGAATTTGCCGTCCTTCAGGTACCACCCGCATTTGACCAGCGTGCTCAGATGGCCGCTCCAGCAGTCCGGGTAGACCTCCGGCAGATCGGTATCGTAGAGCAGCCGCGAAAAAGCGACGGCTTTGTCGAAGACCTCCGGCCGGTGCTCCCGCAGAAAGGCGTTGGCCGCCGCCGCGCCGGAAAACAGGGTTTCGTAATAGTGGCCCAGCCGCCGTCCGTCCTTTGCGAAGTGATTCGGAAAATACCACGTCAGAACAAAGCGGACGGTCTTTTTCTCTCCCGGGGCAAGGCGTACCTTGCCGCACAGGGCGGCCGCGCCGAATTCTTCCGGATTCTGAATATGCATACGGTCCTGCCCGCGCATGGCCGCGAGAAAGGCCGTTTTCTCCCCTTTGTTTTCCGGGAAGGCGGGCTTCGTAACCCGAATGCGCCGCAGCACGGACGCGGCAAAGGGGTATTCGATATACGCGGAGAACAGCGCGTCAATTTCAGCGTCCGAAAGGGCAGATAGATCCTCCGGGATCGCGGGCGGGGCTTCGCCCGTGTCGCTGTTTGGCAGCATTCCCGTTTCGCGAAAGCCGAAGAGCACGGATTCCTGGCTCACGCCGAAATTGTCGTCGTCAAAAATATATTCCCGCAGAAAGCGCCGGTATTCACCCGTAATAAAGCTCTGTTCCCCGTCGCCGCCGATATAAAAGCAGACCTCGCCGCAGTCCGGCGCGTCCGTCCGGTTTACCGGGCGCATCGTGATCCCCACGCCGTCCCCGTCCCCGGAAAGCTCGTTCCGGCAGCCGTCTGTGTTGCAGAATTCCGGGATGAGCGTGCCCAGCAGGCTCGCCGTCAGGGCTTCCGTGCCGGGGTTTTCCAGCGTAAAATCCATATAAAAGCCGGGCGTGGCGGCGATCTCCGTTTTGAACGGCACGAAGGGCGAAACGGCCAGTCCCGTCACGCGGCAGGGCAGGGCCTCGTCTTCATAGCTCAGTTCGCACACCGGAAAGCGCCCGTCGAAGCAGATGCGCTGCACGGGCTTGTTCCACGGGAACAGCCGGTAGGTGAAATCGTCCGGCTCCGTGCGCATGCCGAGCTTGCGCACCACGGGTTTGCCGCCCTCTTTTCGGGCCCGCACCCAGAAGGAAAGCGCGCCCGTGCAGGTCTCGCCGTCGTAGGCCTTGCTTTCCCAGCAGATTTGCGTCATCCGGGGCGGGTTTGCGATCTGCCAGTAGTGGAATTCGCCGTCGGGCATCAGCTCCACGCTGCCGGCGCCGATGCCGCCCAGCGGGATGCCGCTGGCGCTCGGTTTGGTCATTACGATTTTCGCCATGGGGAGTTCTCCTTTCTTACGCGCGGACCCGGGCCCGCGGGTTTCAGCGGCCGGTCAGGGACTGAAAGATCATGCGGATGGAATTGAACATCATGCGGAAAAAAGAGGGAATGGTCACGCGGAAAAAGTCCAGAAAGCTGCGGCCGGCGCTCGGCGTATCGTAAACGATCTCGGCCTGATCCACTACGTTGTTGCCCTCGCGGAAACGGGCGATGTACATGAATTCCTCTTCGGTGCCGTGGAACACGATCTGCTTTACCGAGCCCTGCTGCGGGGCGCCGGTTTCAAGATCCACGGCGGAAAGGCTGTATTCCTCCATCGTGAAATAGGTCAGGCTGCTGCGGGCGGCGGGGAACTCCAGCTTCTCCAGATATTTCGTATTGCAGAACGCGTAAGGCTCCAGCCCCTGGATGCAGAATTCGTCGATCTTATAGCTCTTGTCGGGCTTGGCGGCGGGGTAGTGGATCAGCGTGGTGAAGGAGAGCGAATACAGCACGCCGTCCCTCGCCTCCACGGAGGTGTTTCCTCTCTCCACCTCGAAGCGCTCCAGATTCGTGAGATACGCGAAGGCCTGATTGAAGGGGTAATCCGCAAGGCTGTCGTTGTTGGAAAAATGGCTCACGATGCTGTTTTTGGTGATATATACGGTTTTTACGCCGCCGGCCACGGTTTTGATCCAGCTTACGAAATCGGCGGTGTTCTCTATGGAGATGATGTTGCCCTTGGCCTCGTCGATGGTGAGGCGGCCGGACGCGGGATCGAAGGTGACGGTGGTGGAAAACGGATAGGGATCTTCGCCGCCGGCGAGATAGATCCCCTCGCTGACATAGACGTTCGGGTCGTCCGCCGCAAAGGCGGGCAGCAGGACCGCGCACAGCATTACCGCCGTAAGGAGTACGGCAAGCGCGCTTTTTACGTTTTGTTTCATTTGGGGTACCTCCGAAGGTGTTTTTGCTGTGCCGGAATCTGCGCGCGCGGGAGAAAAACCGCCGCGCCTTGCTGTTTCCGGCTGCTTTTATTTTAGCATAGCGCCCGGGGCGTGTCAACGGAGAGAAGCCGCGAAAAAAACACGTTGTATTCCTGTTTCCGGTTTGATATAATGGAAGCGACAAACCGGGGTGGGGATATTATGTCGCAGCTGCACAGAATGATCGTACTGTTGTTATCGTTTTTCCAGCTGATCGCGGGGCTGTTCGGTTCTGCCCGCGGTCTTGTTTCGCCCGTCAGAGAGGAGAATGCCGCCATGACGCTGATGCACAGGGAAGAGACCTCGCTTGCCGACAGCGCGGAATACGCGTACCGGGTCAAAAACGTTGCGCAGGGTGTTTATACGGATCCCGCGCGCTCTGCGTACCGCATGACGAACGCCGAAACCACCTCCGGCAGCCTGACGCTGGACGCGGAAAGGCTCTCCTTCAAGAAGGGCGACAGCATTGAGATCGATCTGATCCTGCTGCCCTGGGGCACGGGCCGCGAGACCGACGACGCCAACGTGCGCGCGGTGCGGCAGGATTCCGCGCTGGAGCCGGTGAGGGTCACGGCGGCCGTCGGCGAGGTGCTGCCGGATTCCTGCCTGCCTGCGGTGCGCTGCGAAGACGGAACGGCGGAGTTTACCCTTTCCGGCGGCGCGAACAATATCGCCGTGACGGCGGCGGGCTTTGCCTCGGTGAAACCGCCGCGCATCGAGATATGGCAGAACGGCGCGTGGGCAGATTATACGGTCGCTTCCGCAAACGGTTACGACGGCTATTCCGTAAAGCCTTGCGCCGACGGCACTTACGCGTTCTCCTTCATCGTTCCGGCGGCAGGGGAGCCGGTCACCCTGCGCGTGACGCAGGCGGCGAACTGAGTGTATTTTTCTTCTATGCACGCGCAACGTCCCGGCGCGCAACGTCCCGTTGCGTGACAGTTTTCCTCTCATGCGCCATAATAAAGGTGAAAAACCGAACAGGAGGAATGAAAAATGACGAATGATAAAAAAAGATTCCGGCTGCCGCTGATCGGCCTGATCGCGGCCTCGGCTGCCGCCGTTGTGTGCAACATCGGCTCCACGGCGGATCCGGCGGGGGAGATTCCCGGGCTGAATCTCATTATGACGCTGGTTTTCATCGCCGCGTGGGTGCTGTTTTTCGTTTACTATCAAAGCCGCTCCAAGGCAGCATATATCGTCGCCCTCGTTTACTGGGGCTTCGTGCTGTTGTACGGCGTCGCCTGCGCGGCGCCGGCGCTGATGGAACTCTTTCAGTTCGCGAGCCCCCTGATGCTCGTGATTATGGCGCTGCTGGCGCCGGTGATGGGGCTGATCGTGACGTGGGATTTCGGTGGCGTCGCCCTGCTGATGCTCGCCGCCGCCGTGTTTACGGGGCTGAGCATTTATAAACTGTATAAAATGAAAAGGGCGGCCGCGTGACCGCCCTTTTGCTCTTTATGATGGGGAACCTCCGGCGAGTAGTGCTTCGCACATAGGAGGGCTGACGGCCCCCGTCCCCCTCTGGCGGCTTTGCCGCCATCTCCCCCGCACTGCGGGGGCGTCTTCCCCGGCGAGGGTTTTCCTATAACCTTTCCTGCGCTTTGGAAGCGTGAAGGATTTCGCCCGCTGCGGCGGGCGACCAAAGGCCCTGCCTTTGGAAACCGCCAGCCTTTTGAAAAAGGCTGGAGCGAAAACTTTAAATGGCTGTCGCTTTGGTGCCTTTATTCCGCGCCGCCCGGCGCGGCTTTTTTTATGTATTTTTCGATCTGCGCGATCATCTTCTCGTTTGTAAACTCGGCGCGCACCTCGTCCATGTCCACCGTTCTGCCCGCCAGGATCCCCTGGATCAGCACCTCCGCCCACAGCACCTCGCGCGTTTGGGGATCGCCCATGTATTCCAGCAGATCGATGTTCATTTTGGTGTTGATGCCCTCCACCATGCCGGTGAAAAAGGTGCAGTTCTCACCGAAACACCTGCCGATATCCTCTATGTGCTCAAACCCGATGATCACGTCCTCTACGTGCATCCGTTTGCGGTTCTTCAGCACAAGGCTGCCGCCACTGAGCAGCTTGTCCGCCGTGGTGTCAAGTATATCGCAGAGCTCCGGCAGCAGCGCCACGTCCGGCAGCGCGTCGCCGTTTTCCCATTTCGATACGGCCTGAAACGAAACGCCCAGCTTTTCCGCCAGCTCCTTCTGCGTCAGCCCTTTGGCCTTGCGCAGATGCTGAATATAACCGCCGATCTTTATCGTATCCATATTCATATCCTCTTTCTTTGTCATTTTCTGATCCGGATCGCCTTCATCATACGGCAAAAACCCGCCTTTGTAAATAATCGCGTCGTTGATAAAATTCAACTTGCAGTAGAAAATTTTAAAAATTCCCCTGTTCGGGCGCGTCTGTTTCCGGATTTTTCTTTTTTTTCGTTTTTTCTGTTTCCCTGAGGCAAAAACTGTGTTATACTGAATACGGATAAAATCAAGAAAGGCGGTTTTTATTATGAATACAAACGAGATCCTTGCAAAATGCGACCATACCTTACTCTCTCAGGCCGCAACGTGGGAAGAGATCCGCGCCGTGTGCGACGACGGTATCAAATACGGCACGGCCAGCGTGTGCATCCCCCCGAGCTACGTGAAGCAGACGAAGGACTACGTGGGCGATAAGCTTGCCATCTGCACCGTCATCGGCTTCCCGAACGGCTACAACACCACCGCGGTGAAGTGCTTCGAGACCGGCGACGCGGTTGCCAACGGCGCGGACGAGATCGATATGGTGATCAATATCGGCTGGCTGAAGGACAAAAAGTACGACGCGCTCCTTGCCGAGATCAAGGCCGTGAAGGAGGCCTGCCGCGGCAAGCTCCTGAAGGTGATCATCGAGACCTGCCTCTTAACGGACGAGGAAAAGATCAGAATGTGCGAGATCGTGTCGGAATCCGGCGCGGACTACATCAAAACCAGCACCGGCTTTTCCAAGGGCGGCGCCACCTTTGAGGATATCGCCCTGTTCGCCGCGCACGTGGCCCCGCACCTGAAGATCAAGGCCGCCGGCGGCATCTCCGGCCTCGCCGACGCCGAAAAATTCATCTCCCTCGGCGCTTCCCGCCTCGGCACCAGCAGAGTGGTGAAGGCGGTAAAAGCCGAAGAAGGAGAAGGCTATTGATAGCCGATAGCGGATAGCCGTTCGCCGTTCGCCGCTCGCAGACAGTCGGATCAATTTTTAATTTTTCATTTTTAATTTTTAATTCTCAACACTCAACACGCAAAACTCAAAACTTTTTCCGGATTCACTCAGAAAGGATGATGATTCAATGATTCCCACTCCCCACATTAACGCCTCTCCCGCCGATTTTGCCGAGACCGTGCTGATGCCCGGCGATCCCAAGCGCAGCGCGTTCATCGCCCGCGAGTTCTTTACGGATTCCGTTCTGGTCAACGACGTGCGCGGCGTGCAGGGCTATACCGGCCTTTACAAGGGCACGCGTGTCTCCGTGATGGCCAGCGGCATGGGCATGCCCAGCATCGGCATCTATTCCTACGAGCTTTACAATTTCTTCGGCGTGAAAAACATTCTGCGCGTGGGCTCCGCCGGCGGCATGCAGCCGCAGGTAAAGGTACGCGACGTCGTGCTCGGCGTGGGCGCGTGCACCACCTCCCGCTACGCGGAGGATTTCCATCTGCCCGGCACCTTCGCGCCGGTGGCGGATTTCCGTCTGCTGCGTACCGCCGCCGAACAGGCGGAAGCCCTCGGCATCAGATACCACGCGGGCAACATCCTCTCCTCGGACGTGTTCTATAACGATACCGAGGGGCTCCCGGACGGCATGAAGTCCGCGCCCGCCTGGGGTAAAATGGGCGTGCTGGCCGTGGAAATGGAGGCGGCGGCCCTCTATATGAACGCCGCCCGCGCCGGAAAGAGCGCGCTGGCCATCTGCACCATTTCGGACCATCTGCTCACCGGCGAGGCCACCTCCGCCGAGGAGCGTCAGAATTCCTTTACGGATATGATGACGCTGGCGCTGGAAACCGCGATCCGGCTGTAAGGAGGGTTTCTCTTGAAACGCGTATTTCTGTTCGTGCTGGATTCCTGCGGCTGCGGCGAAGCGCCGGACGCCGCGGATTTCGGCGATTTCGGCGTCAATACCATAGGCTCCATTTCCCGTTCCCCGTATTTTTCGTGCGAAAACATCAAAAAGCTGGGCTTTGCCGCCATCCCGGGGCTGGAATACCTCGGCGACGCGCCGCGGAAGGCCGGTCTTGCCGGACGCATGCGCGAGCTCTCCGCCGGCAAGGATACCACCATCGGACACTGGGAGCTGGCGGGCCTCGTCTCGCCCAAGCCCCTGCCCACCTATCCCGAGGGCTTCCCGCCCGAGGTGCTCGGGGCCTTTGAAAAAGCCGTGGGCAGAGGGGTGCTGTGCAACAAGCCCTATTCCGGCACCGCCGTGATCGCGGATTACGGCGAGGAGAGCCTGAAAACCGGCAAGCTCATCGTTTATACCTCGGCGGACAGCGTCTTTCAGATCGCCGCCCACGAGGAGATGGTGCCGGTGGAGGAGCTTTATGAGATCTGCCGCACCGCGCGCAGAGTGCTCACCGGCGAGCATGCCGTGGGCCGCGTGATCGCCCGCCCGTTTTTGGGCGAAGCGCCGAACTTTTACCGCACGGCCAACCGGCGCGATTTTTCGCTGGAGCCGCCCGCGCCCACACTTCTGGACGCGGTAAAGGCCGCGGGGCAGACGGTTTACGCCGTGGGCAAGATCAGCGATATCTTTGCGGGGCAGGGCGTCACCGAGCGCGTGCTTACGCACAGCAACGACGAGGGCATGGCAGCCGCTCTGGAAGCGCAGAAAAAGGAATTCACCGGCCTGTGCTTTATTAACTTAGTGGATTTCGATATGCTCTACGGTCACCGGCGGGACGTGGACGGCTACGCAAAGGCCTTTGCGGCGTTCGATGCCTTCCTGCCCGGCTTTATCGAAGGCATGGACGATAACGACCTGCTGATGATCACGGCGGACCACGGCTGCGACCCGGCCTACCGGCTTTCCACGGACCACACGCGCGAGTACGTGCCGCTGCTGGTTTACGGTAAACGCCTGAAGGCGCGCGATCTGGGCACGTTGGACGGTTTTGCGCACGTGGCGGCCACCGCGGCTGCGCTCTTGGGCGTGGAGTTTGCCTGCCCGTGCCCGTCCGTTCTGGAGGATGACGCATGATGACCGGCAAAGAACTGTGCGCCCTCGCCAAAGGCGCCCTCATCAACGCCTACGCGCCCTATTCCGGCTTCCGCGTGGGGGCCGCGCTGCTGTGCGCGGACGGCGCCGTATATACCGGCTGCAATATAGAGAACGCCTCCTTCACCCCCACGGTATGCGCGGAGCGTACCGCGCTGTTCAAGGCGGTCAGCGAGGGCAGGCGCGATTTCACGGCGCTCGCCGTGGCCAGCGGCAGAACGGACGGGGGAGAAGCCTCGTTCCCGCCCTGCGGGGTCTGCAGGCAGGCGCTGGCGGAGTTCTGCGCGCCGGATATGCCGGTGTACGTGCTGCAGGGAAACGGCGAAGTGCGCGAATATACGCTTGAAGCATTGCTCCCGTTTGCGTTTACGCCCGAATTCATGAAATAATTTCATGAATAAATTGCGCGTTCTATTGATTTTTCCGGCGAATCGTGCTATCATAGATTCGTTACAGAAAATCTGTACAATATTTTAATAGGAGGAATCCAATCTTATGAAGAAAGTACTTTCCGTACTGCTTGTTCTCACCATGGTTCTCTGCCTCTTCGCCGCCTGCGGCGGTAACGGCGGCGATACCACCACCGAGGCGCCTGCCGGTAACGATACTACCGCAGAAACGCCCGAAGATACCACCGGCGCTGCTGAAATCGCCGTGGTTACCGACGTTGGCCAGCTCATGGATAAGGGCTTCAACCAGGGCACCTACGAAGGCGCCGAAGCCTATGCCAAGGCCCACAACATCTCCTACCGTTATTATCAGCCCGCCAACGGCTCCGATGCGTCCGATAACGACCGTATCGCCGCTATGAAGCAGGCCATCGATAACGGCGCCAAGATCATCGTTGCCCCCGGCTTCCTGCAGGCTACCGCTATGGAAACCGTGGCCAAGGAGAATCCCGAAGTCAAGTTCGTGTTCGTTGACGGTTGGGCTCTCAACCTCGACAACGTGACCGCTATCGTTTACAAAGAGCAGGAGTCCGGTTATCTTGCCGGTTATGCTGCCGTTATGGAAGGCTACACCAAGCTCGGCTTCACGGGCGGCGGCGGCGGAACCAACCCCGCTGTGAACCGCTTCGGCTACGGCTTCCTTCAGGGCGCCGATGCTGCTGCTGCCGAAAAGGGCGTTGACGTTGCCGTCAAGTATTCCTTCAAATACGGCGAGACCTTCTCCGCTTCCACCGAGCTCCAG
>JAEEGL012033709.1_pt1 | contig 10101 bp, 6 predicted proteins | sample 9134231 | NCBI WGS metagenome assembly JAEEGL01 (sample SAMN16246548, study PRJNA631951) | gut metagenome | biome: gut microbiome; feature: rumen; material: fiber-attached | host: Bos | place: Iran: Karaj | collected 2018-10 | reverse complement strand
TTATGGCTCAGTTGACATCAGCTTTACTTGAGGTTTCCAAGGCTCAGGGTGAACTTGCAGGAATGCAGACAGAGGAAGCTTCTTCTGATGATGAGGCTGTAGAGGTAGTTGATGAAGTAATTTCCGACGAGGAAAAACAGAGTGGTGATACTTCTGAGGATCAGACAGCTGCATCAGAAGATACATCAGATAATAACTCTTCTGATAGTTCATCAAATACAGATAATAGTGCTTCAGAATCTACAGATGATCAGAGCTCATCAAGTGAAGCATCAAGTCAGGACAATAGCGCAGATAATTCTGCAAGCCAGCAGAGCACAACAGAGGATACTGCAAGCCAGCAGAGCACAACAGAGGATACTGCAAGCGATCAGAGTTCAAGCGATAATGCTTCAAATGAGCAGAGCACAACAGATGAAACTCCTGCAGATGAGAGTACATCTGATAATGCAGCTAGTGAAGAAAGCTCAGCAACAGAGGCTAATACTTCTGATTCTACAGAAAGCACTTCTGAAGAGGCTACAGAAGCAACATCTTCAGAGAGCACAAGTGAAGAATCAACTCCAGAGGCAACAGATGATGAAGCAGTTACACTTGGTGATGGCTCAGCAGATGATGGCGCTGTAAGCGATATTGATGAATATGCAGCAACTGACTGGGTATTTATTCAGCAGCAGACCGGAAAGAGCAAGGAAGCATGGGATGCAATGGCAGCAAGTGCAGCTAATGTTGCAACACTGCAGGCAAGCCTTCAGTCAAAAGGTGAAACAATGCAGCAAAAGGCTGCAAGTGCTCAGGCTAAGGTAAAAGCATTAAAAGACAATGGTGTTGATATTTCAAATGAATCTAGCGTACAGAACTTTATTGTTGGAGAATTATCGAGTCAGGATGGCACCCCGGCAAAGGTTGCGGCATCCACACAGAAGATTGGTGGAGTAATTGGTGGTATAGGTTCTGCTTTAAAAGATGTTACCGAAGCTCTTGGAATAGCAGATACAATAAGTGACGATATTAGTGGTATAGCAAATGGTGCTTCAAGTGCCACAGCTATCTACATGACATACAAGACACTTGCTTCTTCAAGCACAACACTTGATCAGCTCTATAACGGAACTGGCAGTGGCGGACTTAAGGACATCCAGGCAGGCGCTTCACAGTTATCAGTAGGTGCTAACACCCTTTACACAGGACTTAAGCAGCTTGATGATGGCGGCGACAAGCTCTACGCTGGAATCGGCGATCTTAAGGATGGCACAAAGAAGCTTTCTGATGGTGTTAACAAGCTCGATAAGAACAGTAAGTCACTTCGTAATGGTGGCAAGAGCCTTTCCGATGGTGCTAAAAAGCTTAACAGCGGTGCTGGCGAACTTAAGGATGGCGTAGATAAGCTCAACGATGGTGCAGGCAAGCTCAATGATGGTGCAGGACAGCTCAGCGAAGGCGCTGGCAAGCTTGCAGATGGCGCAAGAAAGCTCAGTGATGGAACAATCACTCTTGATGATGGTGTTTCAGAGCTTAATGATGGAGCAATCAAGCTTGACGATGGCGCAGGTCAGCTCAATGATGGTGCTGGCAAGCTCAACGATGGTGCTAAGGACCTCGATGACGGTGCAAGAAAGCTTGCGGATGGCATGGTAGAGTTCGACGAGGAAGGAATCCAGAAACTTACAAGCACAGTGGATGACGACCTTCTTTCAGTAACAGACAGACTTAAGGCTGTTGATGAAGCATCACAGAGCTACACAACATTCTCAGGTGCAAACTCTGATGAACCCAGCACAGTTCAGTTCATCATCAGAACAGCAGGAATTTCTGCAGATGAAGATTGATTCTTAGGAATTAAAAAAAATAGCAAAAACTTATGAAATACAAACCCGTATTCCTAGCGAAAAATAGCGCACAGAATGCGGGTTTTCTATTGCACAAAATATAATGTCGGAATATGATTGATATGTGTTTTTTACAACTAATTAATGGAGGTTTAGGATATGTTATATGGCGCTTTAGAAGCAGGCGGAACAAAGATGGTCTGCGCTATTGGGGATGAAAACGGCAAAATATTGGACAGAGTTAAGTTTCCTACAGAAACACCGGAAACAACTATGCCTCAGATTTTTGATTATTTTAGGGATAAAGGTCTTGCTGCAATAGGTATTGCATGCTTTGGCCCTATAGATTTACATAAGGATTCACCTACTTATGGCTCAATTACATCAACTCCCAAAAAGGGTTGGTCCGGCTATAACATCGTAAGGGAAACTGAAAAAGAACTTGGTCTTCCTGTAGGCTTTGACACAGATGTAAACGGCTCAATGCTTGGAGAGGCTACATGGGGATGCGCGAAGGGCGTATCTGACGCTATTTACCTTACTATTGGCACTGGTGTTGGCGGCGGAGTTATTTCTAATGGAAAGCTCCTTCATGGAATGCTTCATCCTGAGGTTGGCCATATAAGACTCCCTCGCGTAGAGGGTGATCCTGGAAAGAGCGTATGTCCCTTCCACGATAACTGCTTTGAGGGCTTGGCAGCAGGCCCTTCACTCAAGGAAAGGTGGGGCGTAAGTGCTGATCAGCTTGCAGATAAGGCTGAAGTTTGGGAGATTGAGAGTGAATATATCGCAAATGCGCTTATGAGCTATGCGCTTATCCTCAGCCCGCAGAAGATTATTCTTGGCGGCGGAGTTATGCATCAGGAACAGCTTTTCCCTCTTGTAAGGAAAAAGTTCTCTGAGCTTGTAAACGGATATATTGTTACAGATGAGATGAAGAATCTTGATGATTACATCGTACCGCCCAGTCTTAACGACGATCAGGGCATTATGGGTGCGATTAAGCTCGCTATTGATGCCACAAATGAGGAATAATTCTTTCTTCAAGTGTCATGCAAAATAGTGTAAAATGGAAACACTATGGATTTATTTGAGTACGCAAGACAAAATACAATGAAAAATGAATCACCGCTTGCCGCAAGAATGAGACCAACTACTTTGGATGAGGTAGTTGGTCAGCAGCATATCATTGGCAAAGACAAGCTTCTTTATCGTGCCATAAAAGCGGACAAGCTGAGCTCTATAATTCTCTATGGCCCTCCCGGAACGGGTAAGACCACACTGGCTAAGGTTATTGCAAATACGACCAAGGCTGATTTCATGCAGCTAAACGCAACAGTTGCAGGGAAAAAGGACATGGAGGAAGTGGTTGCAAAGGCAAAGCAGAATCTTGGAGGCTATGGAAGAAAATCAATTCTTTTCATCGACGAGATTCATAGATTCAACAAGGGACAGCAGGACTATCTTCTTCCTTTTGTTGAGGATGGAACAGTTATCCTTATTGGTGCCACAACAGAGAATCCGTACTTTGAAGTTAATGGAGCTTTGATATCCAGGTCAGTTATTTTTGAGCTGCAGCCATTATCTATGGAAGATATCAAGGTTTTGATGCAAAGGGCAGTGACGGATACTGTAAAGGGTATGGGCTCATACAATGCAGTGCTTGAGCCTGATGCTGAGGAGTTTCTTGCTGATATTGCAGGAGGGGATGCAAGACATGCTCTTAATGCGATAGAGCTTGGAATTCTTACAACTGACAGAAGCGAGGATGGCAAGATCCACATAACCAGAGAGGTTGCCCAGGAGTGCATTCAGAAGAGAGTTGCCAGATATGACAAGGACGGGGACAATCACTACGATACTATTTCTGCTTTTATTAAAAGTATGAGAGGTTCTGACCCTGATGCAGCAGTCTACTATTTGGCTAGAATGCTTAATGCGGGCGAGGATCCTAAGTTTATCGCAAGGAGAATGGTGATCTGTGCTTCGGAGGATGTTGGAAATGCAGATCCGCAGGCACTTCAGGTAGCAGTGGCAGCTTTTCTTGCTACTGAGAGAATTGGAATGCCGGAATGTCAGATAAACCTGTCACAGGCAGCGAGCTATATAGCTACAGCGCCTAAGTCAAACGCAGCAGTCGAAGCTATTTTTAATGCTATGGATACAGTAAAAAATACAGGAAATTTACCTATACCGACTCATTTACAGGATGCACACTATAAGTCTGCAGCTAAGCTCGGACATGGTGTGGGGTACAAGTATGCGCATGATTATCCTAACAACTATGTGGATCAGCAGTACCTTCCTTATGAGCTTAATGGCAAAGAGTTTTACCAGCCATCAGGCAACGGTTATGAGGTTAAGATAAAGGAACACATGAAGTTCCTAAAAGAACAAAGTAGAAAGGACAAGGAGTAGATATATTGAAAAACCCCTTACCCAATTTCAAGGATTTAATTGCAAAAATGAACAGACGGATGCGTAGGATGTCCGTTAAACAAATAAAGAGATTCAGCTTTATTTTTTCAGGAGTGGTTGTACTTGTTCTGATTGGAACACTGGTGTATGTTTTCGGAGATTTTTCAAAGAAAGAGGAACCGAAGGAGGAGCCTGTAGAAGAGATTCCGTACGAGGTTAAGGAGACAGAGAAAGAAAAAAGTTTTCTTGATGAGAATGTTCTTCGCACTATAACTGAGGCGGGAGAGCAGGTAAAAAATGCCCTTGATGCAAGACCTGCAACTGTCGAAGTGCCTGCTGAGCAGCTCTCTGAATATGTAAAGATTGATAGCTGTCTTATCGCTGATGGCGGAGTTGTTGAAGTGAGTGCTTCAGCAGAAAACCTGCCATCCTCTGATGATAAATACTATTACCTTTTTGATGAGGCAATGTATGAAGATGGAATAAGTGAGGATGCAACTCCAATTTCCAAGACCTATAAGGACAGAGAGATTAAACTAAAGGCTGATCTTAATAAGGGAAGTGCTTCATCAAGACTTTTCAAGAAATTCATCGTAGCTATAAAGAAGGATGATGGATACACGACAGTTTCACATGCAAGCTATATCACTAATCCTGAACGTGTTGCTGGATATAACTATGGTGGAATGGCCCAGAGCTCTAAGAAGGGACTTTTGGTAGACCCCAGCAGACTTGGCGAGCTTGATGATCTGGGTGTTAATTATGCGACCTACAATATTCCACTTAACAGCCTGCTTTCAACTTCATCAGCAGGATCTGTGGGATATTCATATAATGGAGTGACCTATTATTTTAATGCAGCTATTTTGCAGCAGTACGATTATTTGTTCAGAACTCTTAACGCTAAGGGAATTGATGTAGCTGCGATCATTTTGAATAATGTTTCTCCTGGGAATTTCCCTGAGGTGACACATCCGAATTCAAGAAGTGGATCAACAGCACCTTACTATATGTTTAATGGTTCTGATGAGAGCGGAGTTAATGCTCTTGCAGCTATTTCCACATTCCTCGCTGGTAGATATTCAGGCGCAGGAAACGGAAATGTTGCCATGTGGATCATAGGTAATGAGGTTAATGCAAGAAAAGAGTGGAACTACATGGCTTCCACAGATATTTCAACCTACACCGCAGCCTATGCCAGGGCTTTCAGAGTTTTCTACAATGGAATAAAGAGTGTAAATGCAGGTGCAAAGGTTTACATTTCACTGGATCAGCAGTGGGATAGAAACCTTTCAAGTAATCCTGATTATGATGGAAGAGATATGCTTGATATTTTTGCATCTTCTCTGAAAAACTACGGTGATATAAACTGGGGACTTGCACAGCATCCCTATTCAGTTCCACTTGAGAACACAGCGTTCTGGAATCCTACAAAGTACGTTTCCGATTCCGCATCATCTTCATTCATGACAATGAAGAACATTGGAGTACTGACAGATTATATGTCACAGGAATCCATGTTAAATGCTGATGGAAATGTCAGATCAATAATCCTAAGTGAGGTTGGTTATACATCCTCAGCAGGAGATGCACTTCAGGCAGCAGCTATTGCTTACGCTTACAGCAAGGTTGCAGCTAATAGCAAAATAGATGCTATCATGTTCTCCAGACAGACTGATGCTGTGGAGGAGATAGCTCAGGGACTTGCCCTTGGTTTATCAGGCCCTGGTGGAAATCACAAGCATGCATATACAGTGTTTAAATATATGGATACTGCACAAAGAGAAGAACACATTGCTTTTGCAAGATCGATTGTAGGTGTGAACTTCTAATAATATATACGAGGAGGTTGTGAAAAATGACAAACGCAGAGAAGGCTTTAAAGCTTCATGAGGAATGGAATGGTAAGCTGGAGATTACTTCAAAGGCTAAGGTAAACTCAAAAGAGGATCTGGCACTTGCTTATACACCGGGTGTTGCAGAGCCTTGCAAGCTTATAGCTGAGGATAAGGAACTCGCTTATAAGTACACAATGAAGGCTAACACAATTGCAGTAGTTTCTGACGGAAGTGCTGTTCTTGGACTTGGCAATATCGGTGCTGCAGCAGGAATGCCTGTTATGGAAGGTAAAGCTGTTCTTTTCAAAGAATTTGCAGGCGTCAATGCTGTTCCAATCTGCCTTGATACTCAGGATACTGAGGAAATTATTAAAACTGTAAAATATCTTGCACCTAACTATGGTGGAATCAACCTTGAGGATATTTCAGCACCCAGATGCTTTGAGATCGAAGAGAGATTAAAGAAAGAGCTTGATATTCCTGTTTTCCATGATGATCAGCATGGTACAGCAATCGTAGTTCTGGCAGGTGTTATCAATGGTCTTAAGGTTGTTGGTAAGAAAAAGGAAGACTGTAAGGTTGTTGTAAATGGCGCTGGTAGCGCAGGTATCGCTATCACAAAGCTTATGCTCAGATATGGCTTTACTAATGTGACTATGTGCGACAGAGAAGGTATTATCTGCAGCAGCTATCCTAATCTTAACTGGATGCAGCAGAAGATGCTCGAGCAGACAAACCTTGAGGATAAGTCAGGAAAGCTTGCAGATGCGCTTGTTGGTGCAGATATCTTCGTTGGTGTTTCAGCTCCCGGCATTGTGAGCCAGGATATGGTTCGTAGCATGAATAAGGATGCAATTCTTTTCGCTATGGCTAATCCTACTCCCGAGATCATGCCTGATCTTGCTAAGGAAGCTGGAGCAAGAGTAGTTGGAACAGGAAGATCCGACTTCCCGAATCAGGTTAACAACGTTCTTGTTTTCCCTGGAATATTCAAGGGCGCTCTCGAAGCAAGAGCTACACAGATAACAGAGGAAATGAAGCTTGCAGCTGCAAATGCTCTGGCTGAGCTTATAAGTGATGAGGAACTCTCAGATGAGAACATCCTCCCTGCGGCATTTGATCCAAGATGCGCAGCTGCTGTTTCAGAGGCGGTAAAAAGATTTGTAAAATGAGGCTTTAAATGAGTTCACAGTACCTAACACTTTACAAAATGATAGTTCTGTACATGCTAAAGAGGTCAAAGGACAGACTTAGCAAAGCACAGATTTACGATTTTATATTAGACAATGAATATACTAATTTCCTGACTCTTCAGGAGGTGTTTTCAGAGCTTGCGGAATCTAAGCTCATAACTGAGAACAGCGAGGGAAACAGAACCTTCCTTAAGATGACCAAGGAAGGCGAAGAGGCCCTGGGCTTTTTTGAAAATCGCATAAATCCAGCTATCAGAGATCAGATAGATACTTACTTTAAAGAAAATGGCATGGAGATGCGAGATTATTCCGCTATAAATGCATATTACAAGAAAACCGGAGAAAATGAGTATGTTGCATATCTTTCAGCGACAGAATCAGGACATTCTCTGATTGAGATAAAAATACCTGCATTTACTGAGGCGATGGCAGAAGCATTTTGCGAGAACTGGAAGAAGAAAAACCAGAGCCTTTATCAGCATATAGTAAAGGAATTGATGTGATGGAAGATAAAAAGTATAAGATACTGGTAGCAGAAGATGACAAAGATATTGTATCAGTAATAAAGCTTTATCTTGAAAATGCCGAGTATGAGGTAATCACAGCTAATGATGGGCAGACAGCTCTGACCAGAATTGAAAATGAAAAGCCTGATCTTGCTATCTGCGATATCATGATGCCTAAGCTTTCTGGATATGATGTTATTAAGAGCGTTCGTGAGTCTGATAACAATATCCCCATCATTATTTTGTCTGCCAAAAATCAGGATAGTGACAAGATTTTGGGACTTGATATGGGCGCTGATGATTATATGACAAAGCCCTTCAATCCCCTTGAAATTGTTGCACATGTAAGAGCATGCCTTCGAAGATTTTATAAGCTTGGTGGAAGTGAGTCTGTTTCTAGCTCACTTCTTAAGGTTGGAGATATTGTCCTTGATATAGAGAAGGTCATTGTAACCAAAAACGGTGAGGATATTCCCCTTACTCCTACGGAGTTTAAGATTCTGACACTTCTTATGAAGAACCCCGGAAGAGTTTTCACAAAGGTTCAGATATATGAATATGTGAATGGTGAGTATTACGAGAGTGATGAGAATTCTCTTATGGTTCACATGAGTAAGCTCAGGGACAAGATAGAAGACGATAATAAGAATCCTAAATATATTAAGACAGTCAGAGGGCTTGGCTATAAGATGGAGCGCGATCTGACTTAAGATCATATCAGATTACTGTGGGGGAATTATTAGCTAATGAGTGATATGAAGGATTCATTTAGACGAGAGAAGGGAAGCCTGTATTCCCTTGTAACAAAGTATTACATTTTTTTCGCAGCAGTTGTTTTAATACTGACATTCCTTGTAATTACAGTTACCAACAATGTGCTCGATAATGTTTCCTACGAGCCAAATGCCGGTGGGATCATTGATCAGATGTCGCTTCTTGAGAATGAAAAATATGACAAGATACGACTGGAAAGCTATGTTGGCAAAGATGGTTATATAGAGGTATTAGACGAAGCTGCAAATGTTATCTATAAAAGTAAGGCATCTGTAGATAATGTTTATAATGCAGAGGAACTTGAGTATATTCCGAAGCTTTCAGGTAACACCTACTACTCACTTGATGTTATTACTAAGAATGGCGGATCATCAGGATATGTTCTTAGTAAGTATTCTTATGTGAATGAATTGGGTGAGGATGATTCAGGTATTTATTTCGGTCTTGTAGAAGTTACGATACTTGATGAGAATCGAAATGTTGTATACTCCTCCAATGATTCAGAGGATCAGCTTACAGAGCAGGAACTGAGCTATATAACTGGTGGCGATGATGAGAATATCTATATGCAGCTTTACGACTTTTATAATAAAAGTGGTGATAAAAGATATCTGATCATCCATGCGGATTATTCTACAAATACAATAGATATGATGTATCGTAGAATCTACATGACAGGTATTTTCCTCTTCCTTACTATTTTTGCTGTGTCCATTGTGTTCTTCGTTTTCCATACTGCGGTTGCAGTGAGAAAGCCTATGAGTATGTTGCAGGACGCTATGGCAGAGCTTGGACAGGGAAAGCGAGACATTGCAATTTCTTATTCTGGTCCCAAGGAATTTGTCCAGATCATTGATACCTTCAATGAGATGACAGAGAAGCTACAAAAGAGTGAAGAGGAGCGTGAGCAGCTTGAAGCCGAGAGGCAGAAGATGCTTGCAGATATTTCCCATGACCTGAAGACACCCATCACTGTTATTCAGGGATATTCCAAGGCTGTGTCTGACGGACTTGTACCGGAGCAGGAGAAAAAGAAGTATCTTGATACGATTACCTTGAAGGCTGATAATCTGGCAGAGCTTATAAATACCTTCTATGAGTATTCAAAGCTTGAGCATCCTGAGTTTCAGCTTATTCGCTCGAATGGTGATATATGCGAGTATTTCAGAGAATATCTTGCATTGAAATATGAGGAGCTTGAGATATCAGGCTTTGATCTTGAAATTGAAATTCCGGAAGAAAAGATTGCAAGGTCCTTTGATGAGTCCCAGTTAAAGAGAGTATTTGAGAACATCATTTCCAACTCTCTTAAATCCAATCCTTCTGGCACCAAGATTTATGCGGGAATGAAGCGTATTTCCAATAATGTTGCAATCTACCTTGGTGATGATGGCGTGGGTATTCCTGACGCTATAAGAGATGAAATCTTCAAGCCCTTCGTTGTTGGAAATGATGCCAGAACCAGTGGCACTGGCACCGGCCTTGGCCTCTCAATTGCAAAACTAATCGTAGAAGCACATGGCGGAACCATATGCCTTATGGA
>JAEEGL011458699.1_pt1 | contig 10101 bp, 6 predicted proteins | sample 9134231 | NCBI WGS metagenome assembly JAEEGL01 (sample SAMN16246548, study PRJNA631951) | gut metagenome | biome: gut microbiome; feature: rumen; material: fiber-attached | host: Bos | place: Iran: Karaj | collected 2018-10 | reverse complement strand
CCTATTGGTAGTACAACATTAGGAGCTGATGGTCTATATTCAGGCACACCAGCCTATACAAGTTTAAGTTCTCCGTTTGGATGGCGTATAAATGATGCTGGAGAGCGAGTATATCATTCGGGAATTGATATCCCAACGGGTGGCTTAGATGATCAAATACCAGTTTTAGCTGTTGATGAAGGAGAAGTTACTTATCAAGGATGCACCCCTTATAAAGGATATTGCGGATTTGATCAAACAAGTAATGAATTCTCTGGAGGCGGATGTGCAATTTATATAACTCATACTAATGGTTTGGTAACTAAATATCTTCATTTATCAAAGCAATCTTATAATGCGTTTGTTAAATTCGGTGATCAAGTAACTAGGGGACAACAAATTGCAAGAGTTGGATCTACAGGTTGTTCTACTGGACCACATCTACATTTCACTATAATAGATGGTACGGGTGAAATTAATCCATTGAATTATATATCAGAGAATAATCCAAGAAGTACAAATTAATAAAGAGGGAGATTTAAATGAATACAAAAACAAAAGCAATATTATTGGGAATACTAGGTGCATTAATAATAGGCGTATTTATATGGCTTAAAATAGCAAGTAATAACCGAGAAAATGAACTAGTTAAAGAAAACCAAAAATACGGCAATGTAAATAGTATTTATGATTATGATACTTTTTTAAGTATTGTTAAAATAATAGATGATTTCTATGATAATGTTTCTAATTTAAATGCCGATTATATAATGGATATATATACAAAAGAATATCTTGTTAATAATGGATTAAATAGTAGTAATATCATAAATAGTATTAACGAAGATGATCTTATAATTGAAAGATATTTAGCGGATAATTATTATGTTTGTAGTGGATATAATTGTTATGTATATGCTGAACTTGAGGGGTTAAAAACAAATTATAATGGTAGTTATTACCATAAGATTGATAGTGAATATATATTAATTACAATTGATTTAAAAAATGCTACTTATAATATTACTCCACTTACAAAAGATAAAGAATTAATCGATTATGCTAATAATTATTCAAAAGAAACTGTAACTATTGAAAACAATTCTAACAATTCTTATATAAAAGTTGTTGCAGAAGATAAAAGTATAATTAGTTATTATTTAAGATATGTAAAATATTTAATAATTATCAATAGTGATAAAATAAAAAACTATGTTACTAACTATTCAGAATATAATGCAATAGAGTATTTAAATAGACTTGGAAATACATTATATAGTTATACAAAAACTGATTCTGATAGTGTAACAAAATATCATGGACTACTTTATGATGGTTCATATTTCGATTTGGTTAATTATTCACCAATGAATTTTAAAATAACTTTTGATTAATTATTGGTTTAATAGTCAAAATGTAGTATAATATTAAAGCGAATGAGGAGAAAAAAATATGAAAATAAAGGTAACACCTAAAAACTTTGCATTTTTTGTTATTTATTGCGTATTACTTTTATACATTTGTGCTCTTGCTGTAGTAAATTTTACTGAGCTTATTCATAATGGTTCTTTTTATGGCCTTTGGCCCATAAAGGCGTTTTTGTCATTAGATTATTTAGTTGTTACATTAGCATTATTCTTTAGTGTAATATTATTGATATTTACTAGTGTATCAAGTTATATCTTTAGTAAGGAAAAAGGAAAAGGTTGGGGACTACATCTAGCAGAAAAATCCTCTGATGGATATAGTAACTGGTCTTCTGAGAAAGATATAAAAAATGACTCAGGTATGGAAAGAGTTAGATCTACTGATATGCATATTACTGCTGCTGGTATACCACTTATCAATCATGGCACAGATATGTGGGTAGATAATGGCGAATATCATAACCTAGTAATAGGTGCTACTGGTTCAGGTAAAACTCAAACCGTTGTTAAACCATTAGTTAATTTATTATCTAAAAAGGGTGAAAGTATGGTTATTACTGACCCTAAAGGTGAATTATACGAATATGCTGGAGATTTCTTAAAGAAACAAGGATATAGAATTATTGTATTAAACTTCCGTGATCCTGATAAGGGTAATTCATGGAACCCACTTACATTACCGTATACATATTATAAAGAGGGTAACAAAGATAAAGCTACTGAGTTACTAGAAGACGTAGCATTAAATATTATTTATGATAAAGATAATAAAGACCCATTCTGGGAACGAAGCTCTGCTGACTACTTCTCAGGTTTAACACTTGGTCTATTCCAAGATGCTACAGAAAAAGAAATAAACTTAACAAGTATTAATATTATGTCTACTGTTGGTGAAGAAAGACGTGGAGCAAGTACATATATTAAAGAATACTTCCAAATGAAAGGCGAAGATTCATCAGCATATATATTTGCATCAAATACAATTAATGCTCCAAATGAAACCAAAGGTGGTATTTTATCAACATTTAGACAAAAGATAAGACAGTTCTCAACTATGGAAAACCTATCAGAGATGCTTTCATACAGTGACTTTGATATGCGTGACATAGGTAAAGAGAAAACTGCTGTATTTATGTTAATTCATGATGAAAAGAAAACATATCATGGACTTATGACAATCTTTATTAAACAATGTTATGAATGTTTAATTGATAGTGCACAAAAAAATGGTGGAAAACTAGAATATAGAACGAACTTCATTCTAGATGAGTTTGCTAACATGCCTCCGCTTAAAGATGTTGATGCAATGGTTACTGCAGCTCGTTCAAGAGATATAAGATTTACATTTATTATTCAAAACTTTGCTCAATTAAATGACGTTTATGGTGAACAAGTTGCTCAAGTTATTAAAGGTAACTGTGGTAACTTAGTTTACTTGATATCAACTGAATTAAAAGCTTTGGAAGAAATTAGTAAAATGTGTGGTGAGGTTAAATCGAAAGAAAAAGATAAGACTGCTTCAACACCACTTGTTACAGTATCAGATCTACAAAAACTTCAATTATTTGAGGCTATAATTATTAGATGGCGTAAAAGCCCATTTAAAACAAAATTAGCACCAGACTTTAAAATAGACTGGGGAATTGAAAGAGTTAAAGCTGAACTTCCTACTCGTGAACAACAACCTGTTCAAATCTTTGATTTAAAGAAATTCGTTTCTGAAAAGAAAAAAGATGAAACAATGACAGGTGGTATGGGTATGATGGGAGGAGCTCCAAATCCATTTATGGGTGGTGGTTTCAATCCATTTGGTGGTGGAATTAATCCAATGATGGATCGACCTACACCTCCAACACCTAGTGAAAATCCTTATGATTCAATGAGTAATAAAGATATTGATGATATTGTTAAAGATATTGAAAAGAAACTTAAGGAACTTGATGAGGAAGAAGAAAGAGAAAATGCTGCTAAGAATACGACACCAGCACCTCATTTTGAACTTGATGATGAGGAAGAGGAAGAAGAGCCTAAAGTATCTCCAATGTCTAATATGGCAAGTGAAGTTAAGAGAGAAAACCCAGTAACACCACAAGAAGATGTTAGCACACCTAATTTCTCTATTGAGGAAGCTATTAGACAAATTGAAAAACAAGAAGAAGCTCCAAAAGAGGAACCAGATACTCTTGACTTAACTCAAGAAATAAAAATAGATGATTTAGAAAAACCGATAATTAATGTTGATAAAGATAGCGTTGTAGTTAACAACAATGTTGTTACAGATGATGAATTCTACGATGATTTCTTTGATGATAATTAGGTCATATAATATAATCAAATTTATTAAAAACCTCTATATTATATAGAGGTTTTTTTATGAGAACAATTATGTTAAGTGAGTACGCTTCTTATATGGGTGTGTTAATAGATGTTAGAAATCCCGTGGAGTACAAACAAAGTCATGATCCAAGAAGTATTAATATTTATGCAGATAAATTAATTATGAACCATAAATCATTACTAAATAAAAATAAAACATACTATATAGTATGTAGCAAAGGACACTTAAGCAAAAAAGTAGTGCATCATTTAAATTATCTAGGCTATGATGTTATTCAAGTTATAAATGATTGAATAGATTTGCAAAAATTGGTATTATTAAATAAGCAATATAGAAAGGATACCATGATAAAATTATTAAAAAATTTAAAGGGCAGAGATTGGATATTATTATTAATCGCAGTAGTTTTTATTTATGGCAGTGTTTGGTTAGATTTAAGAATACCGGACTATATGTCTAAAATTACTAGCTTAATTCAAACACCAGGAAGTCATATTAAGGATATATTAATAAATGGTGGATATATGCTTTTATGTGCTTTAGTATGTCTTATTTTTGCGGTTATAGTGGGTTTAATTATTGCTAAAGTATCTGCTGGCTTTTCAATGAACTTACGTGAAAAATTATTTGTTAAAGTATGCAATTTATCTTCATCAGAAATAAATAAATATTCTACTGGTAGTTTAATAACAAGAACTACAAATGATATAGGACAAGTAGAAATGGTAATTGGTATGGGTCTACAACTCCTTATAAGAGCGCCGTTTACAGCGATAACAGCTGTTATTAAAATTTTAAATAGAAGTATGGTTTGGAGTATGTACACTGCTGTGGGAGTAATAATATTACTATCAATTGTTATTACCCTTATGATAATTGTTGTTCCAAAATTTAAATTAGTACAAAAAATGCTTGATCAAATTAATGGAGTAACAAGAGAGAATTTAAATGGTATTCGAGTAGTAAGGGCATTTAATGCAGAGAAATATCAAGAGAATAAATTTGAAAGTATTAATAACAGATTAACAAAACAACAAATATTTAACCAAAAGGCTTTTGCTATCATGTCGCCGATGATGTATTTAGTAATGCACTTTTTAACGCTTGCTATAGCTATATCTGCATCATTTATTATAAGTGGGGCAGGATTATACGATAAGATTGAAACATTTGGTAATATGGTTGTATTTACTAGTTATTCTTCGATGGTAATAATGTCATTCTTAATGCTTGCAGTAGTATTTATGGTTATACCAAGAGCAATGATCTCTGCTGGTCGTATAAATGAAGTATTAGACTGTAAAATATCTATTAAAGAAGGTAAATCTAAGGAAGTACCACCAGAAAGAGGAACTGTTGAATTTAAGAATGTATCCTTTAAATATCCTGATGCGGAAAATGATGTAATTTCCAACATATCATTTAAAGCGGAAAAAGGACAAACAATTGCTTTTATAGGATCTACTGGTTCAGGCAAATCATCGCTTATTAACTTAATAGCTAGATTTTATGATGCTACTAGTGGTGAAGTGTTAGTAGATGGAGTTAATGTAAAAGATTATAAATTCGAGGATTTATATAATAAAATTAGTTATATTTCTCAAAAAGCAGTTATTTTTAGCGGAACTATTAATAGTAATGTAGCTTTTGGTAAGGGTAATGAAATAATTAATGAACAAAAAGTAAAAGAAGTAATTGAAATAGCTCAAGCTAAAGATTTTGTTGAAAAGATGGATAAAGGGTATGATAGCCATGTAGCTCAAGCAGGTAGTAATTTATCTGGTGGTCAAAAACAAAGACTATCTATTGCAAGAGCAATTGCAAGGGACCCAGAAATATATATATTTGATGATGCTTTTTCGGCACTTGATTATAAAACAGATGCAACACTTAGAAAATGTTTGAAAGATTATACTAAGAATGCAACTTGTTTAATCGTGGCACAAAGAATTGGAACAATAATGAATGCTGATGAAATAATCGTATTAGATCAAGGAAGATGCGTTGGAAGAGGAACGCATGAAGAGTTATTAAAGAAATGCGAAATATATAAACAAATAGCATTATCGCAAATATCAGAGGAGGAGTTACACAATGGCAGGACCAAATAGACGAAGCAGGGGAACTTCTGAAAAACCAAAAGATATTAAAAAAGCATTAGCAAGAATTGTTAAAGAGTTACATAATTTTTATTTCTTGATAATATTAGCAGTGGTATTATCTACAATTGCATCTATAATATCAATATTTACTCCTAATATGATGTCAACTGTAACTGATAAGATTTCAGCTGGACTTTCAATAAATGAAGAAAATGCTAGAATAATTACTACTGAGATATTCAAAAATAGTCAAAAGGATGTTAAAACACCGATTGAGATCGATGGCGTAATAATAAGCGTTGAAGATCAAAGTAAAATAGTTGGATTATTACAATCAATGGATGATGAAGAATCTTTAGTTAAAGAGTTTAGTTCATTACCTAAAAATGTTCAAAACTTAATTACAAATAAGATTGATTTAGAGGGAATTAAAAATATAGCTATTATTCTTGCAATACTATTTATAATTAGTGCTTTATTTAACTATATTGAATCTATTGCTACGACTGATGTATCTAATAAATTCGGATATGATTTAAGAAAGAATATATCATTAAAGATTAATAGATTACCTTTAAAATATTTTGATAGAAATCAAGTCGGAGATGTTTTATCAAGAGTATCTAATGATGTTGATACATTATCATCATCAATGAATAACTCTATATCAACGATTGTTAGTTCAGTTACTTTGGTAATAGGTGTCATTATTATGATGTTTATTACTAATTGGATTTTGGCTATAACAGCAATATTATCTAGTTTAATGGGTTTTGTTTTTATGAGTGTCATACTTAAAAAGAGTCAAAAACATTTTGATCAAAAACAAAAGGAATTAGGTAATGTTAATGGTCATATTGAGGAGATTTTTTCTGGTTTAAATGTTGTAAAAGCCTATAATGCTAAAGAACAAACTTTAGATAAATTTAAGGAACTGAATGGAAAATTATATAATGCTAACTGGAAGAGTAATTTTCTATCTGGATTAATGCCTCCGATAATGAACTTTATAAGTGACTTTAGTTATATTGCAGTATGTATAGTCGGTGCATATTTAACTTTTAATAATTATATTACTTTTGGTGTTATAATTGCTTTTATTCTATATGCCAGATTATTTTCATCACCACTTTCACAAATTGCCTCTGCATTAAGTAGTGTTCAGTCAGCATCTGCTGCTGGGGAAAGAGTGTTTGAATTCCTTGATGAAGAAGAAATGCCTTTAGAAAATAAAATAGAACTTAAGTTAGATAAGAATACGGTAAAAGGTAATATTGAATTTAAAAATGTACAATTTAAATATGATGGTAATGAAAAACCAACTATTAATAATTTTAGTGCTAAGGTTAAGCCTGGACAAAAGATAGCTATTGTAGGACCTACAGGAGCAGGTAAAACAACAATGGTTAATTTACTTATGAAGTTTTATGATATAAGTAGTGGAGATATTTTAATAAATGGAGTATCTATAAAGGAATTAAGTAGAAATAATATTCATGATTTATTTACTATGGTATTACAAGATACTTGGATATTCGATGGTACTATCGCAGATAATATCAAATATAATTGTAAAAATGTTGATGATGAAATGATTGAATCAGTTTGTAGAATCGTTGGTTTAGATCATTTCATTAGAACATTACCTAATGGTTATAATACTAAGATTAGTGATAATAATACGATATCTGCTGGACAAAGGCAATTGTTAACTATTGCAAGGGGTATGATAAAGGATGCACCTTTCTTAATACTTGATGAAGCAACCTCTAATGTAGATACAAGAACTGAGGAAATGGTACAAAAAGCTATGGATGAACTTACAAAGGGAAAAACTTCATTTATTATCGCTCACAGATTATCAACAATTAAGAATGCGGATTTAATACTTGTTATGAATAATGGTAATATTATTGAACAAGGAACCCATACTGAACTTATGAAAAAGAAGGGCTTTTATGCAGACCTTTACAATTCACAATTTGAATTGTAAAAAATGCTATTGACTTTTATATAAAACATTTGCTATAATAAAATCATCCAATAGAATGGATATTATAAGGGGATATGGTAATTCTAATAATTATTATTTAACTATAATAAGTATTAAGAATTAATCTCGGTGATAATGAAATATTTATCACGATTTAAAGAGTATCCTGTTGGAAGCCCAAAAGTTTCTAACGCCATTTAATATCTTTATTATCAAGCTATTGGATTAATTGGCCAAGGCGGAATCTTGATAACTTTTGTTAAGATTAATTGTCAAACAATCTTTTCTAAAAGATTTAACCGCAAGAACGATGTAGTGTATGACAAGCTACATCTTTTTCTTTGCAATAAAAAACTGATTTAATAATCAGTTTTTATTTTCTTCTTTTTTCTCTAGTGAACGATAATCAACTTTGCCTACAGCTGTCTTTGGAAGCGCAGTTCTAAACTCATATTCTTTTGGCCAAGCATATCTAGCAATATTCTTTTGACAGTATTCCTTTATTTCATTCTTAGTATCATTATTATCTTCGACACCTTTTTTAAGAACAATAACAGCTTTAGGAACTTGGTTTTTAATCTTATGAGGAAGAGCTACTACTGTACAAGCCTCTACCAATTTGCATTTAGAAATTATTTCTTCAAGTTCTGTAGGATAAATATTATAACCATTACTTATAATCATTCTTTTTAGTCTTGATGTATAGAATACTAGACCATCTTCGGTAATATAACCTAAATCACCAGTATGTAGCCATGTCTTACCGTCATGATGAGTAACTAAAGTATTCTTTGTTTCTTTGTCCTCATTTATATATCCCATCATCATTGTAGGACCATTAATACATATTTCACCAACCTCACCAGCAGGTTTTTCAATATCTGAATTTGGTTCAAATATTTTTAACATTGTATCGGGATTAGGAATACCTAAAGTTCCATCTTTAACATCTTTTTCATCCATTGCAGCAGTTGTACAACTAAATCCTGATGCTTCGGATAGTCCATAACCAATCTTTATTACAGCATCACTACCATGCTCTTTTAAATATGCTTCCATTTCCTCTTTTAATTGAGGAGATAGATAATCGCCACCAACAACAAGAACTTTGATATCTTTAAAAGCATTCTTACCAGGATCCATATCAATTAGAGACATTTTAAGTAGTGCAGGTACAGCAGGATAAACACTTGGTTTATATTTCTTTAATTCATGATTTATTCTTTTTGTATTTAGTTTTGGAACTATAATGCTGGTCATACCGCCAATAAATCCTGAATGGACACCAATAGATAGACCAAACACATGGAATATAGGTAGAGCAGAAAGTAAAGTATTTCCCGGAACAGCTTTATTACAAACTGTAATTGTTTGAAGTGCCATAGCATTAAAATTCATATTAGATAGTATTATACCTTTAGCTTTACCAGTTGTACCACCACTATAAATTATTGCTGCTGGATCTTCGCCTTTTCTTGATACATAAACATCTTTATCCGTTTTATAGTCCAAGAACTCGTGCCAAGATATTTGCTTTTCATTTAGTTGCATATTCTTTTTTGCTTTAATATTATAGGCTGTTTTTAAGAATCCTTTTAAACTAGCATTTGATGGTACCATAATAAAGTGTTTAACTTTAATATCTTTTGCCATAGGCATAGATACATCAGATACAAATAATACTGAACTATTGGTCTCTTTTAGAGCTCTTTGAATTTCTGCAGTTGTAGATAATGGATGAACAATATTAGCTATAGCTCCGATTTTATTAATTGCATAGATAAGTGCAAAACTTTCAGGAGTATTAGGAAGACATAATGTTACACATTCATTTTCCACTACATTAAATTGAGTTAAAGCATTAGCAATTTTTGTGATTTTATTTATAAATTCTTTATATGTTTTTTCTACATTATAATACTTATAGGCTATTCTTGATTCATTTCTAATAGCACTTTCATGTAGATAATCATACATACTACCAGAATAATAGTTTAAATGTTCTGGCATACTACCGTAATATTTAAACCAAGGCTTTTCTTTATCTTCTTTTTTGTTTATATTTATATAATCTAATAATTTATTTATATACTTATTTACAATTCCCATTAAAATCACCGCCTGTAAGTACTATTATAACATAATTTACTATATAATTATCAATATAAAAACTGACCTTTAGTCAGTTCATTATAAATATTGTTTTAGTGTTTCAACACTTTTTTCTTGCATAGCTATAAACTTATTAATGATTAATACAAT
>JAEEGL010719027.1_pt1 | contig 10101 bp, 9 predicted proteins | sample 9134231 | NCBI WGS metagenome assembly JAEEGL01 (sample SAMN16246548, study PRJNA631951) | gut metagenome | biome: gut microbiome; feature: rumen; material: fiber-attached | host: Bos | place: Iran: Karaj | collected 2018-10 | reverse complement strand
TTCCGGAAATCTTGGCGAGTGTTTCATTGGCAAAAAATGCCCGCCCGATCTGTGCTAAGTCATAAGGGGTCGTGTAGTGGTTATCATCATGCAGACCATTAGTGGTCACAAAGTGGGAATCCGTGCAGCCAAGCTCCGTGGCCCGCTGATTCATCAGTTCCACAAATTCGGGGATGCTGCCGCTGACATGCTCCGCAATACCGTTTGCCACTTCATTGGCTGAGTAAACCAGGATTCCATACAGGCACTGTTCCACCGTCAGTTCCTGTCCGATGTCGATACCCATATTGGAGGAAGCCCGTTCAATGCTGTTGACTGCCTCTTTTGAAAACTTTACCGTTTCCGAAAGCTGGCACCGCTCCGCAGCGATCAGGGTTGTTAAGATCTTTGTGGTACTGGCCGGATAGAGTTTTTCATGAATGTTTTTTCCATATAAAACCGTTCCGGTTTCCGCTTCGATAAGGATCGCGCCTTCTGCGGAAACAGCCGGTCCGAGAGGCCATCTCGGAATCTCATTGGTCTGGATCGCTTCCGCTTTTTGTGCTTCCAGCTGGGACGGATCCGTGCTGCCTTCTCCCTCTTCACTTTCAGTCAGGGTCTGAGAACTGCTTTGATCCGGTGACTGTTCCTCAGCAAGCGTTGCCTGCGCCTGTAACAAGAATAAGCCCTGATACGGCATCATCATGCACAGCATCAAGGCTGATAAAAAACAAAGTATCCGGTATTTGATCGTATATTTATGCCTGGCTTTTTTGTATTTCATTTATCTTCCGGCTTTTCTTTCTTACGGGTTTCCCGCCGTTTCTGCTGGGAGGAAAGAACCTTTTCCCGTTTTTGCAAAATCTCATCCACCATTTCGGCATCAATGAATTTTTGCGTTTTATCTACGTAAACATGTTCTTCTTCGCTTTCGGTCAGCGCATGTTTTTTCAGACGGATCTTTCCCTTCATATATCCATGCTGCGGACATTTTGCAACAGAAATGTAATTGCGCCCGCCGGTGGAAAACCACTTTACCTTGCGTTTCAGATTCTTATCGCAGATATAACAGCGGGTGGAGATCACTTCCTTATCCGCCATGGCGGCAGCCCTGTTTTCAAACTGCCTTGAAATGTATTTGCAATAACTTGGAAAAATCTTATGGACTTCGTCTTCCTTGGTTTCGGGAAGCCAGAAAACATCAAAAGAACAGTATTCTTCAATATCCTTATCGATCTGCTCGAGCACTTTTGCGGTATACCATGCATCCGCATAGGCCCTGTGAAAAGGCACGTCTTTTTCTATCTCCAGAAATGAAGTTGCATACTCAAGATTGCGACGGCTCTTTCCGTCTTCAAAGGCAATGGAAAAGAGTTTTTGCACATCCAGGTACGCAAAAGGCCCGGATGCGATCGGAGCAACTCCAAAGTAAAGCATGTTGCGCTGCAGCTCCAAAAGATCCTGGTTTCCCCAGGTACAGAAAATCGCATCATCGCCACACCAGGTGATGAATTCTTCGCATACCTGTTCAAAAAAGTTGCTCTGCGCTAACTCTTCCATACCGATATGCAGCATGTCTTCGATCAGCTGCGGCATGTCTTTATAGATCTGGGGTTTGATGAGTTGATGAAACTGGCTGATCACCTGTTTGTTCTCATCCAGTTTGATCGCGCCGATCTCAATGATTTCAAAAGGGATCATCGAGTGATGACTGTCCCTTTTTCCCAGTTTTCCCTGATTCCATTCAAGGTCAAAAACAATATAGTCCATGGCATGTATATATAATTACAAAATCACCACCCTATTCACAGATCCTCCACTTCATTCGTAATCTTGTCTGCTTCGCAGACTTTCCGTGCTACGCACTACGATTACTCATGTGCGTGGAGTTTCTGCTTCGCAGAACGGTCATAAAGAAAAAGCAGTTTTAGCAAGCAAGCTTGCAAACTGCATTCTCTTTATAATCAACTGTGAATAGAAACATCTTTTTTACAAGTGTTCCCTGCGGGAATCGAACCCACAACTGGGGCTTAGGAGGCTCCTGTTATATCCATTTAACTAAGGGAACGCACGTAACTTTTTGCACTACTATACTGTATCAAACACATATCGGACTGTCAAGGTAATTTCTCACGGTTTATTCAGGGAAATTCACCTGTCCCTGCATCCAGATCACGCCCTTAAAACGCCTGCCGGCCAAGGGTTCTCCGATCAGATCCTGTGCATTGATCGCCACATCAAAATACAGGTCATTACAGGACAGTGTCATGATCCAGATCTTTTCACCGGATATTTTATTTTCAAATTGTTCGTAGGATATGATCTCGCCGAGAATGGAATACTGATCGCACTCCACACCGTAGGGCATGAAGTAGGTATCCACAAGTGTTAAAACATCCTGCTTTAAAACAAGGCGCGAGATATTGGAATAGGTATCAATATCTTCGAGCGTCAGTTCTTCCATTGCAGTTTCATCACCGTTTCTTGCAGCGTTCATCCGTCTGGTACGATTCGCGCTTTCTTTTCGGATCCTTCTTTTATCCGCTTCTTTTTTTTCGATCGGAAGCAGGATCCTTCCCTCAACCGATAAACCGCCAAGTGTCAGCGACGTCCCTTTGATGGGATAACGGTTAGCATGTGCTAACTTTAAGTAGGGGATCACATTCTGCAGATAGAAGATCAGGGACACACCTAATTTGAGATCATCGCAGCTTCCGGCATAAGCTTCCTTTTCCGCAAAACGGAAGATCTCCACCTGTTCATAGGAACTGATCTGGGCCCCCTTGCAAAACGGAAAATAGTAATTTAAGATGAACTGATTATCATCCGAATACTCGCCGCGGACTGCGACTCCGATCCCCGGCGCGATCTCAAGCTGGTACTCCGAAAAAAGAAGATCCTCGTCATCATCAATGCTGGTATAACTCTGTGCATCCGAATGATGCACAGCAAAACTGAGCAGGTCATTGACCTGCTTTCTGTTTTTAAATGTTGAAAAACCTATTGCCCGTAAATATCTATGCATACTTGAATTACTTATGAGGTTTTCTTTTACAGAGAATACTTAAAAATACAGATGATCGCTCTGACGCCGTCTTTAAATCCGATCTTTTTTCCTTCTTCCGTACTGCGGGGTGCATAAGAGATCGGTACCTCATGGATCTTGATCCGCTGCTTCGTTACCTTAGCCGTGATCTCCGGTTCGAAGCCGAAACGCTTTTCCTCAATATCAATGCTCTGGATCACATCCCGGCGAAAGGCCTTATAACAGGTTTCCATATCCGTCAGATGCTGACGCGTGAAAAAGTTGGAAAGCATAGTCAAAAACTTATTCGCCAGGCGGTTCGCCAGATACCCTTTTGCCTTAGAGCGCAAAAACCTGGATCCGTACATGACCTTTGCTTTTCCTTCAAAGATCGGGGTTACCACTTTTTCATAATCAGACGGATCATATTCCATATCCGCATCCTGAACGATGACCACATCACCGGTGGCTGCTGCAAAACCGGTTTTCAGCGCAGCGCCCTTTCCGCCGTTTTGTTCATGATAAATGATCTGGGAAACCAGCGGTCTGATCCGGGATTCCAGAATATCCCGGGTACCATCCGTAGAGCAGTCATCCACAACGATGATCTCCTGATTTGGCATACCTTTTTCCCGCACTTTTTCCACGATATTCAAAATGTTGTCTTTTTCATTATAACAGGGGATCACAACGGAAAGGACCTGTGTTTTATTTTCGCTCATGATTGTTTCCTATATACTTTTATACTTATGATCTTTCTTCCGCAAAACTGAAGTCTCAGTGTTTCGGTACCAGCACTTCTTTGCCGCCCATGTAAGGACGAAGAACTTCGGGGATCGTTACTGAGCCGTCTTCCATAAGATGGTTTTCCAAAAATGCGATCAGCATACGGGGCGGAGCCACAACGGTATTGTTCAGCGTATGTGCAAAATACTTGTTGCCGTTTTCATCCTTTACGCGGATCTTCAGCCTTCTGGCCTGCGCATCACCAAGGTTCGAGCAGCTTCCGACCTCAAAGTATTTCTGCTGACGAGGAGACCATGCTTCCACATCAAAGGACTTTACCTTCAGATCTGCCAGGTCACCGGAGCAGCACTCCAAAGTCCTGACAGGAATATCCATGCTGCGGAACAGATCTACCGTATTCTGCCAAAGCTTATCAAACCACATGGGAGATTCTTCCGGTTTGCAGACAACGATCATTTCCTGTTTTTCAAACTGATGGATCCTGTAAACGCCTCTTTCCTCGATACCATGCGCACCCTTTTCTTTTCTGAAGCAAGGAGAATAACTTGTCAGAGTTTTCGGCAGTTCTTCCTCCGGTGTGATCGTATCGATGAACTTACCGATCATGGAATGCTCACTGGTACCGATGAGGAACAGATCCTCACCTTCGATCTTATACATCATGGCATCCATTTCCGCAAAACTCATAACGCCGGTTACCACATTGGAACGGATCATGAAAGGCGGAACGCAGTAAGTAAAACCGCGGTCGATCATAAAGTCCCTTGCATAAGCGATCACTGCAGAATGAAGACGCGCGATATCACCCATCAGATAATAAAAACCATTTCCGGCAACCCGGCCGGCAGCATCAAGATCGATACCGTCAAACCGCTCCATGATCTGGGTATGATAAGGAATCTCAAAATCAGGAACGACAGGCTCACCGTATTTGGTCACTTCCACATTTTCACTGTCATCTTTTCCGATGGGTACAGAAGGATCGATGATATTCGGGATGACCATCATTTTCTGCAGAAGTGCTTCATCGCTTTCACGCTCGATCACTTCAAGTTCGGAAAGCCTTGCAGCAAACTCTGCCACCTGCTTCTTTACTTCTTCGGCTTCTTCTTTTTTGCCCTGTGCCATCAGCGCACCGATCTGTTTAGAGATCTTATTTCTCTTATTTCTCAGATCATCGGCTTCTTTCTGCGCGTCACGTTTTTTCTGATCCAGTGCGATCACTTCGTCCACTAAGGGAAGTTTATCGTCCTGGAATTTCTTCTTGATGTTTTCCTTTACCAGGTCAGGATTTTCCCTGACAAATTTCATGTCCAGCATGATTGATTCCTCCTGTTTCTATTCATATTCTTTCTTTTTTATATTTCATACAGTATCTTCTTAATAATATATTGTTTCTGTAATATATTGTCTCTGTTTATACGATCTGATGATCCGTATATCCCTGACAACAATACTTAACTGTCCCACTCATCGGTTTCTTCGGTAAACACCGCCTTCGGTTTCGGTCTTGCAACAATGCTGTCCAGCGGTTCATGTCCATCCAGTTCAGGATTCAGTCCATCTTCCAGATGGATATTTCCCGTATCATAAATGGATCTGTCGATCAGTTTTTCTTCATCGTCATCCCTGCCGATGTTCTCCATCCGGACCTGAGTACCGGTCACTCTGACAGCTTCTTTTCTTTTTCTCTGACGAGGCGGCTGACCTCCTTTTCCCTCTTCTGGATTCTTTACTTTTTTCTTCGGACGTAAAAATTCCTGTTCCAAAGCCATGGTGAGTGCTTTTTGTTCTTCCGCTGAAAGATCAAGAGCGCATTTTCCGTCTTTAATCTCCTTGCTGTAACAATAACTGCCATCCTGCGCCTGCACGGAGTTTAATAAAAACCCGTTATTGTTTTCATCTAACAGTGCGAGAGCAAACGAGAGTTTTCCGCCCATCTGATGAAAGGCATCATACTTGACAAGACCAATTCTCTGAAATACGGTTTCCAGTCTTTTATAGATGTGACGGATTTCCTTGGAACAATTCTCTGATTCCTCTTTTAAATAATCAATATCATAAAACAGATTTCTGATTTCTTCTTCCATGCTCCTTGCACTTCTTCCGCGCATGAAGCCTTCATAACGTTTGCGGAGCTGAGTCAGTTTTGACATCGTTGAAAACAGCATGATAAACAAAACGATGATCAAAAGGATCAGGATCAAAAGTACGATCCCGATATCCATATTTCCCAGTCCGAGACTGTTTAGCATATTGCTTGTCATAAAAGTATCCTTTCGAATGTATCAATAGATTTTAAAAAGTTAGCGGTTGCTAACTTTTTTATGAAGCACTGTCAGTGTATATGCTCCATGATCCTGTCGAGTTCATCTCCTGAATAAAACTCAATCTCCAGTTTACCGGTCCCGTTATCCTTCGGAATGATGGAAACCTTGGTGCCAAGTTGTGTCTTCAGTTTTTCTTCTAATTTTGCATAGATCGCAAGGAGTGCCTGGTCTTCCTCTTTTTTCTTCTTCTCTTTCTTTTCTTTGCCGAGATCCTTTACCAGTTTCTCGATATCACGAACAGAGAGTTTTTCATCAAAGACACGCTCAGCAAGTTCATACTGCTGCTTTGCATCATCCACAGGAATCAGTGCCCTGGCATGACCGGAAGAAATCTTCTCATCAATGATCATCTGCTGTACTTCTTCCGTCAGTTTTAACAAACGCATGGAATTGGTAACGGCAGCACGGCTCTTGGAAACTCTGTCAGCAACTTCATCCTGCTTCAGATGAAATTCTTCTAAGAGTCTTTTATATGCCATCGCTTCTTCAATGGGATTTAAATCTTCCCTCTGCAGATTCTCGATCAGAGATATTTCAACGATCTCCTGCTCAGTCAGTTTTTTTACTACAGCAGGTACTTCTTTTAAACCGGCGATTTTTGCAGCACGCCATCTGCGCTCACCGGCAATGATCTCATAATGGTCGTCCCTGTCCTGTACCACCAAAGGTTCGATCACACCAAACTGCTTAATGGAATCTGCCAGTTCCTGCAGAGCATCCTCTTTGAATTCTTTTCTTGGCTGCAAACGATTCGGCTCGATCTTATTAATATTGATCACCGATGCCGGTCCCTTCTCAAGTTCCGATACAGACTTTGTTTCTTTCTTCGCTGCTCCTTTCTTTTCAGGGATCAAAGAATCCAGTCCTTTTCCGAGACCTCTTGATTTTGTTGCCATATTGCACCTCTTTCTACCTAATTAAATATATACCTAATTAAATATAACAATTAAATGTTTAACAAATAAATATGAGAACAGGGTCAAAAAAGTATGAGACCACTGCGAGCACGGAACAATCCTTATTATCATCAATTTATTTTTTATTAAAAATGAGCAGCATCACTTCGCAGCGATCAATTCCTGCGCCAATTTCCTGTAAGACTCCGCACCGGCTGACTTAGAATCATATACCGTGATCGGCTGACCAAAAGAAGGAGCCTCCGCCAATCTGATATTCCGGGGGATCACCGTATCAAATACTTTTTCATCCAGATTTGCTTTTACGTTTTCCACAACCTGGGTGGAAAGATTTGTGCGGGCATCAAACATGGTAAAGACAACACCCTCCATGGAAAGAGCGGGATTCATTCTCTCCTTAATAAGATTGATAGTATGGATCAACTGGCTCAGACCCTCTAACGCATAAAACTCACACTGGATCGGAACCATCACAGAATCAGCAGTAGTCATGGCATTGATCGTCAACATATTCAAAGAAGGAGGACAATCGATCAGAATATAATCATAGTCATAACGAATGAAATCGATCTCATCCTTTAAGATAGTATGATAATCACGTTTGCCTGCATTGATCAGTTCGATCTCTACTGCTGCAAGATTGACATTGGAAGGCAAAACGGAAATACCGGGCAAGACTTCCTTAATAATACAATCTTCCAAAGAACAGTGTCCCAGCATCAATTCATAGATTGTCGAATTATCGGGCAGATTGTTTTTATCAATGCCAAATCCGCTGGTCGAATTTCCCTGAGGATCCGTATCGATCACTAAAACTTTTTTTCCCTGCTCAGCCAACGCCGCAGCAAGATTAACTGTCGTTGTCGTCTTACCGACTCCGCCTTTTTGATTTGCAAGTGCTATTACTTTTCCCATGGTAATGCCTTTCCTAATGTATTCTTCTCGTCACATGAAACATAGTATAGCACAAAAAGGTCTTAGTTTATAGGTTTTTTTTATTTTTTGTTACTGCGAATAGTAATCATTTTTTCGTAAAACCACCATATATTGGGTAGTAAAAATGAGTACTTTTTTAATATCTGCTATCATTTAAAAATGTTTCACATGAAACATCCCAATATATAGTGGTGAAATGTTTCACGTGAAACATAGATATAGTAACAATATTAAATCACAGACAGAATGTTTCACAAATTTGATATTCTAGATATAGATATGTAGTTTATTTCCACGGTCTTACCTGATCAAGCCATCCATTTTCCTTCCAGTATTTATAATCTGTATATTCCGGATCCTGTTTTCCCAGACCCGCTTGCATCATACGGACTGCATAGAACTTCAGCTTCACTGACAGCTTTGTATGGGGGGCTTTTTGATAATCCAGTGCCAGCATCTTAGCAGCCAGCTTTTGCAGAGAAGAAGTCATAGATTGTCTCTTTTTTTCCGGGATCTTATTTGATCAATCCGCCATGGAAATAGCATTCATAAATTTCATGACCCTGATAACTGATAGTTTCCCTTCCTTGAAACCATTCAAAAGTTCCGGTTATATCACAGGAATAAGAATAGTCACCGCTTTTATATGACAGTGGACCTCTGTATGGAATATCGGAAGGAACATGTAAAAGTGCTTCTTTCAAGAAATCGCCACTGAAGTTTTCTCCGGTAACACGACCCACATAATTCATACTCCAATAAGGAACATCTGATATCCAAAGTGCTTCTTCACCGGCAAACTTTTCACCGCCAAGGTAAGTATCATAATACATCAGATCATCTTCACGATAGATCAGATCATGGGATCCGATTCTGCTGGATTCACACTCCGCACCTTTTCCGGCATATGTAGCTTTCTTTGCTTTGATAAGAAAATTAATGATTCTACTATCCATAATGCTTTCCTTTCTAAATTAATATGTGGTTTTTCGTTTGTGCAAGCACTCTCGAGTTTGACTTTTTAACCCTTATCATTATATTACAATATATTGTATAGATATGTAAATAGAGCTATCTGATTTAAAAATCTATAATATAAAATGTTTCACGTGAAACATTACAAGATTTAGTGGTGTAAATGTTTCATATGAAACATGATATAGAATTATATAGGTTTTTTAAAAAATGTTTCACAGGGGAGAGGGTATCAAGATGTTGTAGAATTCTTTATTTTTTAATTACTATTCACAGTAACTCCCCACTGCCATCTCGCATCCACGTGCTTCGCACTCTACTGTCACTACGTGACCGGATGCTCGATGTTGGGGGAGTTTCTGCTTCGCAGATTCAAAATAAAGAACCGCCCTGTTTCTTACGTGCAAGCACGTCGACTCAGGCCGGTTCTTTATTTTTACTGTGAATAGAAACTCTTATTTACCCATACAAAACTTTGAGAATATCGTTTCCACCAAATCATCCTGGACTTCTTTTCCTATAATAGTTCCTAACTGAGAGTATGCATCCATAAGATCTACCATATATAAGTCCTCCGGCATTTCATTACGGATACTTTCTAATACAAGAAGCAGGGAGTTCTTGGCAGAATATAAGGCATCCTTATGTCTGGTGTTTGTAATGCAGAATTCATTTTCATGATCTAACTTGCCGGAAAAAAACATCTTCCTGACAGTATTTTTAAACTCTTCGATTCCCTGGTTCTCTTTTGCCGAAATAGAAATCACAGGTATTATTTCACTTTCATTACCCGATATCTCATCATGGATAAACTGATAAATGCTTTCAATCTTATCACGAACCAGATTATCCTGATTGAGATCCGATTTATTTAATAATATGATCGTCTTCTTCTGATCCTGCAACAATGAGCGGATTGTAGTCAGATCTTCTTCATCAAATCCTTCAGAAGAATCAACCACATATAAAACCAGATCAGAACTCTTTGCACTGTCCTTTGCTTTTTCCACGCCAATCTTTTCAACCACATCATCTGTATCACGAAGACCGGCCGTATCTAATACCACAAAAGGAATACCGGATATGGAAAGGCTCTGTTCTAAGATATCTCTGGTTGTACCCGGAATATCCGTAACAATTGCTTTTTCCTGCCCGAGCAGAAGATTTAAAAGCGTGGACTTTCCGACATTCG
>JAEEGL010528669.1_pt1 | contig 10101 bp, 9 predicted proteins | sample 9134231 | NCBI WGS metagenome assembly JAEEGL01 (sample SAMN16246548, study PRJNA631951) | gut metagenome | biome: gut microbiome; feature: rumen; material: fiber-attached | host: Bos | place: Iran: Karaj | collected 2018-10 | reverse complement strand
CTATACACTAAAGAAAAACAACCTGACCGTCTTTGGAGATATCGGTTGTTATACGCTGGGCGCCGTAGCTCCACTATCCTCCATCGATTCAACAATCTGTATGGGGTCATCTGTTTCCAGTCTGCATGGATTTAATCATGCGACAGGCAATCAGTTATCTGACCATACGGTCTGTGTAATCGGCGATTCTACATTCATGCATTCTGGACTGGAAAGCCTTGTTAACGTCGCTTATAACGAATCCTGTTCGACAGTCATTATCCTTGACAACTCTATTACCGGGATGACTGGACATCAGCAGAACCCTACCACTGGCTATAACCTAAAAGGTGATCCGGCTACAAAAATTGATCTTGTATCTCTCTGTAAAGCCGTGGGGATCAAACGCGTGCGAGTTGTTGATCCATATAACTTAAAGGAGTGCAATGATGCTGTTTTGGAGGAACTATCTTCAAAAGAAACCTCTGTTATCATCTCCAGGCGTCCATGCGCACTCCTGAAATATGTAAAACACCCTGGCCCAATCTCAAGTGATAAAGAGAAATGTATCGGCTGCAAAAGCTGTATGAAAATTGGCTGCCCTGCGATCAGTATTGTGAATAAAAAAGCCGTCATCGATAATACACTGTGCACAGGATGCGGGGTTTGTTCGCAGCTTTGTCGGGTAAATGCTCTTGGATAATTGATAAGGAGGATAAAGCGCATGTCTGAAACAAAGAATATCATGATCGTAGGTGTCGGCGGTCAGGGCACCCTCCTTGCTAGCAAGATTCTTGGCCGGATACTTCTGGAAAACGGATATGATGTAAAAGTAAGTGAAGTTCATGGCATGAGTCAGCGCGGTGGAAGCGTTGTTACTTATGTCCGTTATGGAGATTCTGTGCATTCGCCTGTAATAGATGCAGGGGAATCCGATTTCATTCTTTCTTTTGAACTGCTGGAAGCTGCAAGATGGTTACCGTACCTAAAAGAAAATGGAATCTTAATTTCCAATACGCAGCAAATCAATCCTATGCCCGTCATCTCCGGAACGATGATTTATCCGGAAAACCTAGTTGAAAAAATAAAAGGGACAGGGGCAGATATCCGTGCGTTTGATGCCCTTTCCATCGCAGAAAAAGCTGGCTCTTCCAGAGCAGTCAATCTTGTGCTTCTAGGTTATCTTTCCAGGTTCTTCTCTTTTAGTGAAGAATGCTGGACCCAGGCAATCCGGGCTGGTGTACCTGCTAAGCATGTCGATATGAACCTGAAAGCATTCGCAATGGGGAGAACGGAGCAAATCTGATGCCGAAACACTATTTTCAGGAATCACTTGAATGCATGTCCGCAGATGAAATGCATCATCTGCAGGAAGAAAGATTCCTTAAACAGATACAACATGTCTGGGAGCATGTCCCTTATTATCGGAATAAAATGGTTTCCTGCCAGATTGAACTGGGGGATATCAAAAGGCTTGAAGATATTGCCAAACTTCCGTTTCTCAGCAAGGAGGATTTAAGAATTGCATATCCCTATGGACTTTGCGCGGTTCCAAAGGGAGAATGTGTAAGGATCCATTCCACCTCAGGCACTACCGGAAAACGTGTGGTTGCTTTTTACACACAGTCAGATCTTGATTTATGGGAAGACTGCGCTGCGCGTGCTATCGTTGCCGCAGGAGGCACGAATGAGGATATTATTCAGATTTCATATGGATATGGTCTATTCACTGGCGGAGCAGGATTAAATGGCGGAAGTCATAAAATCGGTGCAATGACACTGCCGATGTCCTCCGGCAATACGGATCGTCAGCTACAGTTTATGGTTGATCTCGGATCAACGATTCTGTGCTGTACGCCATCATATGCCGCATACTTATCGGAAGCTATCGCCGAGCGCGGGATAAGCGGGCAAATCCATCTAAAAGCCGGCATATTCGGAGCTGAGGCCTGGAGCGAAGGAATGAGGAAAGATATCGAAAAAGGACTCGGAATCAAGGCATATGACATATATGGTCTGACTGAGATCAGCGGTCCAGGGGTTGCCTTTGAATGTGAATGTCAGGATGGAATGCATATCAACGAAGATCATTTCTATCCTGAAATCATTGATCCAGATACCGGAAAAGTCTTACCGCTTGGCTCACAGGGTGAACTTGTGTTTACATGTCTGACCAAAAAAGCATTTCCATTAATGCGGTACCGTACACGAGATATCTGTACACTTTCCAGAGAAACCTGCTCGTGTGGAAGGACATTAATTAAAATGTCCAAACCTCAGGGCAGAAGTGACGACATGCTTATCATAAAGGGAGTTAATGTATTTCCATCCCAGATTGAACAGGTGCTAATCGAGCAAGGATATCCAGCAAACTATCAGTTAATTGTAGATCGTCAAAACAACACGGATTCCCTGGAAATTCTGGTGGAAATGACACAGGAAAGCTTTTCCGACAATCTCGGCGCCATTACCGTAATGGAGAAAAAACTAGTAAATGCACTGAAAGGAATGCTTGGAATCTATGCAAGCGTTCGGCTTGTAATGCCTCATTCCATCGAACGAAGCGAAGGAAAAGCAGTTCGTATCATCGATAAAAGAATAATCTGAAATCGTTTCTTTTTGATCAGACAGGGATCGGTTCTTCAAGTAAACCGATCCCTGTCTGTTTGAAAAGGTCAAATTGTTAATGCTTCTTTGAGTATATAGAGAGACACCCTCCCCGCGCATGGTCGCCCGATAGTGTTGGTCCTTTTGCCGCAACAATTCCATGCAATAGTTGGATTGTACGAATTGCACTGTTTTGGGCAACTACTCCAACGCTGAGTCGAGGCGGCTTCTCTGAAAAAGTCCTCCCCCATCTGGTTTATTCCTGAGCTGCTTTATACCTGAGCTGCCAAAATGCAACCGCACTGGCAGCAGCAACATTGAGAGAATCAACACCGTGATACATTGGAATCGTTATTGTATCGTCACACTGTTCCAGCACAAAATCGGAAAGCCCTTCTCCTTCTGCCCCCAAAACGATTGCCATCCGTTCTTCTCGCTGCAATTCTGGTGCTTCGAACGAAATAGATCGTTTGCTAAGCGCCATCGCAACTGTCCGGTAGCCTTTTTGACGCAATAGAGTCAGGCCCTGTTCATAAAATACATCTGTATTCTCACAGATGTATGCCCAGGGTATCTGAAATACAGTTCCCATACTGACCCGGGTTGAACGTCGATTATAGGGATCACAGCAGTTTGGTGCAACAAGAATCCCATCAATTCCTAAAGCTGCAGCAGAACGAAAAATAGCCCCGATATTGGTTGCATCAACAATGTTTTCCAATACAGCGATGCGATGGCTATTGCTAAGCACAGAAGTGGCGGAATGCGGCCCCGGCCTTTTCATAGCACAAAGGATCCCACGTGTCAGCCGATAGCCTGTTAAATGCTCAAGCAAATCATCTTCCGCTGTAAATACAGGAACATCTGGATACCGGGACAATACGGAAGCTGCTTGGCCATAGAAATGTTTTTCTGGCATTAAAAATGAAACAGGAGACACTCCTGATTCTAAAGCGGTACAAATTACTTTTATACTTTCCGCAATTAAGATTCCCTTTTCTGGCTCCAGACGGTTCCTTAGCTGAGATTCCGTCAGATTGATATAGTACTCAATTCTCGGATCTTCCAATGAATTGATTTTCACCAGTTTTGCCATTTCACCTGTATACTCCAATGCTCGGATTCTTTTTATGTTCTATGCTTTCAACTGCCGAAATAGCTGAGGAATCTTTTTGTTTCCAGTAATCTGGGATTCTGTAATACATCATTGATCAGACCATTTTCAATGAGATGTCCTTTTGAAAAAAACAATACTTCGTCAGCATATCTTCTAGCCTGGGAAATACTATGCGTAATCCAGATACAAATGCATTTCGTCTTGTTCTGATAATCAAGGATCAGCTTTTCACTAACAAGACTGTACTCCATATCCATTGAAGCAGTCGGTTCATCTAAAATCAAAAGATCATACGGATTCATAAGAATGCGCGCCAGTGCCATCCGTGCTGTTTCGCCACCAGATAGCTTCGAGGCTTTTCGCTTTGAAAGCTCATTGATTCCCAATTCCTTTAATAATACTAGAGCTTTAGCTTCATCTTTGCATTTCAGGAGCAGATTTTCTTTCACTGACAAGCGAAACCCATAGCTTTTCTGCGGCATATATCCGATCCTGATATGAGGTGAAATAATATCAGGACCATCATCTGGCTTTTCAATTCCGGCCAATATTTTTGCAAAGGTACTTTTCCCGCTGCCATTAGCGCCGATTACAGCATATTTGGTATTTGGCTTTAACTCAAGAGATGGACAATCCAATGCAATGCTATGGTTATAATGCTTTTGAAAAGAACGAAGTATCATTTCCCAAATTTCTCCTGCAAAAGCGAAATCATAAGATTGATTGCAAAGGATATGATTAAAAGAATCATACCCAAAGCGACGCCAAGCGAAAAATTCCCTCGATTTGTATACTGCATAATCGCGGTCGTCATGACATTAGTTTTCCAGGCGATAGCTCCACCTACCATAGATATTGCTCCGACTTCAGCTATAGAGCGTGAAAAGGCGAGCAGATAAGAAGAAATAATTGGATTGATGCATTCATTTGCCAGCAAGAATAACGTTTTTCTCTTATTAATTCCTAACCCTTTTGCTGTCTCAAGAATGCAAGGCGCTGATCCGGATACATAGGTTTCCATGCTGTTTATGACAATTGGCGTTATCAGCACAATCTGAGCCAGAATCATCAAGCGGACAGTAAAGAGCATCTTAAAACTGCGGAAAGGTCCTACGCCAGAAAAGAGCATATAAAATATCAGTCCGCACACGACAGGCGGCATTCCCATCAAGGTACGGTTAATGATAATTAAGATTTTTTTTCCTGGAAAATGGAAGGCTCCCAGTAAAAGCCCTAAGGGCACCCCTATCAGCAAAGCTAGAATTGAACTAGAAAAGCTCATCTTAGCAGTTGTAGACAGGATATTGACCAGTTCCGGATCCAGGGAAGAAATCAGAGCGATGGCTTTTACAAAAGCAGTTTTCATTGTGAAACGCCCCAAATAAAATATCCTCAGGAAGACCTGAGGATATTTTACCTCATATCATGAAATTATTCTCTGTTCAATTCATGATTCCGCCATTTGCCTGAAAAGTAAGAAATGTTGCTTTATCTGAAAGAATATATGCGTTCATTTCATTTGCCATTACAAGACATACTCCCATTCCGGCATTGGAGTAATGATACCAATCCGTATAGTCTTTAACACTATCTGCTTCAGAGGTAATCCCCAGTTCCTCCGGCCAAAGCTGAAGTTCCTTCGAATGGGTTCCGGATCCATCACCTCTGGATACAAATGGATATTTACCGTCTGCAATCGCTTTAAATGCTTCTTTTACGTTAGATGCGTTCTTTACCTGAGCAGGATCATCTGATGGGCCGCAGAGGACAAAGAAGTTATACATGAAACTCAATCTCTCCGCAGGCATACCATCAAGCGTATATGAAAAACCGTCATTGACAAATTTCTCTTCCTGCGCTTTTGCATGAACCAGAATTAGATCGGCATTTCCCATCTTGGCATTTGCAATCGCTTTTCCGGTTCCTGCAGAATACACTTCAACGGAATAACCATATTTTTCTTCAAAAATAGGAAGCAAATAGCTAAGAAGACCGGAATCATTAACTGAAGTTGTGGTCGACATCCTGATCAGTTTTGTTTCTTCCGTTGCCTGGGGGATCTCACCAGCATAGGAAGGAGCATTATCCAACAGATAAAACAGATAGGCATGGTACTGATCATATCCGAAATTTGCTGCACACTGTTTTCCTTCATCGGAAAGCATCCATTCAATAAGCGCTGCAGCTCCTTCTGTATTGACGGCTACATCTGATACCGGATTCCCATCCGCATCGGTAAACGGTGAATCAGGATTCACAGCAAGCAACGAATAGGTGTTGATCATACTGTCATCCTGTTCCAATAGAATTGTCAGGTTCGTAGAAGGATTGTCTTCCTGAACCGCAGCATCCATATTCCCGGGTACAGATTCTTTCTGCGCAGCCTGTATTTCTTCAAGGTACTGACATCCAAAGCATGTTGCAAGAAAAATGGCAACAAGCAGCAACGAAATTGTTTTTTTGATCATAAAAAATCTCCTTTCTTTTTAGAGCCAGGATGCTCTCCTAACATCCCGGTCAGTAGCAAATGCTACCAAAGTGAGTATTGTATAGAATGAGAGGTTTTGTCAAGAATCATACAACTGGCATTTGGATAATTGGTCCTATGATCTCTATCCCAATATCGCAATTGATTCTTTTTTTCATTACTTCATTTGAGATTCCTGAAAAATGCCCTGTTTTAAACATCCCGATCGAAACCGTAAGATCAGAATGAACGCAGCAATCCGACAGACCCGTATCTCCATTAAGGCCGCTGTTGATATCAGCACTGACTACATAAAGATTGCTTCGATTGATCAGTTCTATTGCTTGTCTCATTATTCCATCGATTTTTCCAGCAAAACCAGTCCCGAGCAAGCAGTCAAGAACACTACCAAAGGCGGAAATACAGAAATCAGGTGAAAAGCGGATTTCTGGAATCTTGCTCTGCAGGCATTCCCGATAATAATAACCACCGTCTGTTGAACAACGATCAGAAACCCGAACTAAAGTACACGGAATGCCTGCTTCCTTCATTCTAATGGCAGCAACATACCCATCTCCTGCGTTATTTCCGCTACCACAGAAAATTGCCACAGGAGGAATCCAATCTGCAGCTTGAAAAATAGCAGTCCCGGCACGATCCATCAAAAGCCGAGAAGGGATTCTGTGTTCGCTTGTCCATAAATCACTCTCCCGCATGGTTTGGACTGAAACTGCTGAAACAAATTCACTCATAAGTTCAAATAGCTCCTGCGAAATAATTTATCATGATTTGAAACGATTCAATATGGACAATATACAACACCGAAAATTATCGCCTGTAATCCTGAAATTGTGAAGTATTTACTAATTCAAGAAATAATATGGTTATTTAGGATTTCAAATATTCTGCCAAAGATTGACAGATTCTATCCAAAATGCTATTTTCCAAACAAACCGGTGATGAGGTGTAAGTAGGCTTTGCTGTCATTCTTCTCAGAGAGCTATGTTGGTGGGAATTAGCAGGAAATGCAGGGCTGAATGGACTTCTGAGGGCGATCAGAACCCATTGTTGGAAGTATGTGAGACGGAGTCGGCACTCTGTTATCAAATGTCGGCATATTACAGTATGCAATGAGCGGATCGATAAATGCGATCAAGCCGGGTGGCACCGCAGGAGTATAAAGCCTGTCCCAGCAGAAAAGCTGAGGCAGTTTTTTTATGTTATATTTTGCCCAAGAAAGGAAACAGAACCATGACTAAAGATTCAAACATCCCATATAAAATCTATCTTGAAGAAAATGAAATGCCGTTTGCATGGTATAACGTTCGGGCAGATATGAAGAATAAGCCCTCCCCCCTTCTGAATCCTTCAACCAAAGCAATGATGACGAAGCAGGAGCTTTCAGAAGTTTTCTGTAAAGAGCTGGTTGAGCAGGAACTGGATAATGACCATGCATATATAGAAATTCCTAAGGAAATACGTGATTTTTATAAAATGTATCGCCCTTCCCCTCTGGTCCGGGCATATTGCCTCGAGAAACAACTGAATACCCCGGCAAAGATTTACTATAAATACGAAGGGAACAATACCAGCGGATCGCACAAACTGAACTCTGCTATTGCCCAGGCATATTATGCAAAAAAGCAGGGTTTAAAAGGTGTAACAACAGAAACCGGAGCTGGTCAATGGGGAACGGCTCTTTCCATGGCATGCTCATACTTTGGCCTGGAATGCAAAGTTTATATGGTAAAAGTTAGTTATGAGCAAAAACCATTCCGCCGCGAAGTAATGAGAACATATGGTGCGTCAGTTGTTCCTTCGCCTTCGGATACGACAGCTGTAGGAAGGAAGATCCTTTATGATCATCCCGGAACTTCCGGCTCCTTGGGATGTGCTATTTCAGAAGCAGTTGAAGTTGCCGTCAACACTCCTGGATACCGTTATGTTCTAGGCTCTGTTCTGAACCAGGTATTATTGCATCAAAGCATTATTGGTCTTGAAACGATCACTGCACTGAAAAAGTATAATATTAAACCAGATATTGTGATTGCATGTGCTGGAGGGGGCTCGAATTTAGGAGGCTTGATTTCTCCTTTTGTGGGAGAAAAGCTCCGTGGAGAGGCCGATTATAGAATCATTGCTGTCGAACCTGAGTCATGTCCGAGTCTGACCAGAGGAGTATTTGCATATGATTATTGCGATACGGGAATGATATGTCCTCTTGCTAAAATGTATACGCTTGGGTCTGATTTTATACCCGCTCCCAATCATGCAGGGGGATTGCGCTATCACGGAATGAGTCCAATCCTCTCTCAGCTTTACGACGATGGTTTGTTCGAAGCAACTTCTGTAAGCCAGACCTCCGTATTTGAGGCAGCGGAACAATTTGCCCGAATAGAAGGAATTCTGCCCGCTCCAGAAAGTGCACATGCAATACGGGTTGCAATTGATGAAGCACAAAAATGCAAAGAAACCGGAGAAGAGAAAACGATTCTGTTTGGCTTAACCGGAACTGGCTATTTTGATCTGATTGCATATCAGAAATACCATGATGGCCTTATGTCAAACTATGTCCCAACAGATGAGGAACTTTCTGAATATCGAAACCATCTTCCAATTATATGAGACTGCTTCAATCTAAAAAGCCGGAACTCTCCGGCTTTTTCTTTAATAAAGGCAGACATCTCCTGCCTTTTATGATATAAGATTGGTTTAAACATGAAAGTGTATTAAAGGAAACCAAAGTGGAAACATTAACGATTACGATACAGTACCTATTATTGATCGGACTAGGATACTTACTGAAGAAGTGCAGGATTCTATCCGATAAAGACGCTCGGCCAATATCTAAAGTAATCCTGTATCTTACACTTCCTGCTGTAATCATCTCCAGTTTCTCGAATTCTGTCTTCAATACTTGGATGCTGATCAGTATCATCTTGGGAATTGTTTATTCTTCCCTGATGCTAATTCTCATCCTGATGATAAAGAGAAAGTCGCCTCGGGAAATACAGGCATTTTATGCATTGAACTGCTCTGGTTTGAATCTCGGAAATGTTGCAATTCCTTTTTTAGTATCTGCTAATCCTTCCTCTGTTGTTTATGCGGGGATGTATTCGACTGGTGATTCAGTTCTCGCTCTTGGCGGAACATATGCCGTTGCCAGTATGTTGGTGGAACACGAAAGTAAGAACAGATTGAAAACAGTCGTTAATGCCTTTTTATCCTCTCCCCCTTTTTTTGCATTCGTTATTATGACAATTATCGTTATAGCTGGGATCCCTGTTCCTGATGCGGTAAAACGGTTCTGCAATCTCCTGGGCGGAGCTAATACGCCGCTCTGTATGATTTTTATTGGCCTTTCCTTAAACTTTTCAAAAGGAGCTGTTAATTTAAAAGCCGTTTGGGGTATTCTAGCCTATCGTCTCGTTTGTGCCTGTTTATTTGCCTTCTTAACACTATTCTGCATTCCAAATGCTCCCCTGCAGATGAAGCAGGCAATCGCCGTATGTGTGTTTTCCGCCATTCCAAATATTGCGTTAATATATACACAAAACCTACGATTAGATACTGCAACAGCAGGTTTGGCAAATACGCTCTCATCAATTCTTGCAATTCCTCTTTTGTCAGTTATGAATATCCTCGTCACATGAGAGAAAAGCTCCCGATATTGCTTTATCTTCCCTATAGTTTACAGACATTGTATTAGTTCTTTCCGAACATTATTCATACGGGAGTCCTGAATTCCAAAGTCCATTGCCTTATAACTCCACGCTGCTCTTCCAATTCGATATTTTTCAAATACCGAATGAATCATCTTATACCAGTATAGGATCTCTTCTGGCTTTGCCCGATCAATCACTCCATATTCACCACAATACAAAGCAACATTCCTTGCTTTCGATATTTCAATTGCATCGGCAAAAAGCTT
>JAEEGL010128061.1_pt1 | contig 10101 bp, 10 predicted proteins | sample 9134231 | NCBI WGS metagenome assembly JAEEGL01 (sample SAMN16246548, study PRJNA631951) | gut metagenome | biome: gut microbiome; feature: rumen; material: fiber-attached | host: Bos | place: Iran: Karaj | collected 2018-10 | reverse complement strand
GCCGTTCTCTCTCAATGCACAATGTGCCTTTACCTCTACTCGGACTCCCGACCGCAGGCCCATTCTACTGCCCCCGTTTCCTTGTTGCTGAGGATGAGTGAGTCGGCATCGAGGCGGTCGATCTTGTAGACGACGGTCCTGGACACGACGGTGCCGGTGCTGTCGGCCTCTCCGGTGAGCACGAGCTCCTCGCCGTCGAGCACCCACTCCTTCGCACGGAAGGTGAGGTTGTTGATGGACTTGGCAGAGCCGTCCTCCGCAAGCGTAAAGCCGTAGAAATCAGCGTCATTCACGCCCTTGGCGAGCCAAGAGCCGGCTATCACGCGATAATAGGAAGGGGCCGTGACCACAAGGCTCTCGACCACGTTGATGAAGTTTTCGCCACCGGCGGGAACCTGGTTGTACGTAACCTTGACTATGTCACCCAGGAGCACGCCCTCGACCTTCGTGGGATCGGCGTCGCTGATATTGATCGTGATTTCGCCTCCGTCGTTCGCGATGACCAGAGTATTCATCGTCGCATCGACGACTTTGCCTTCAAAAGAAAGCGCAGACTGCTTGCAGGCGGCAAGGCAAACTATTGCGGCGATGGCCGCGAAGATGATTTTCTTCATATTTAAAGGTTTGGTTTGATTATCATTCCACAAAGACCGTACCCGGGTCCGCATATGTTCATGCCATAAAAATACGATTTTTTTGAATATCTTTGTAAATATTTAACTGAAACCAAACTAATTTATGACAGCAGAACAGATCCAGGCGATTGACAGCATCAATGTCACCATGAACGCCGGTGGAATGAACACCATCAACATCGTTCTCGCATTCGTAATGTTCGGAGTGGCTCTCGGCATCAGGCCGAGAATGTTCGTGGAAGTCTTCGCAAAGCCGAAGTCGGTAATCCTCGGAATGTGCTGCCAGCTCGTGCTCCTTCCGCTTTTCACCTTCCTGCTCGCGCTCGCATTCGGGACAAGCATCTCCTGGACGATGGCGCTCGGAATGATCCTGGTGGCCTCCTGCCCGGGCGGCAACATCTCCAACTTCATGAGTTCGCTCTCCAACGCCAACGTGGAGCTTTCGGTCTCCCTGACCGCGGTCAGCACGGCGCTCGCGGTAGTCATGACTCCGTTCAATTTCTGGCTCTACGGCAACCTCTACCTGCGTTTCGCCGAAATCCACGGAGAAGTCCCCACCCTGGTCATCCCCCTCTGGGACGTATTCAAGACCATAGTGATACTGCTCGCGCTTCCGCTCACGCTCGGCGTGCTCACCTCGCATTTCCTGCCCAAGGTCGCAGAGAAGCTCAAGAAGCCGTTCCAGTGGTTCAGCATCATATTCTTCATAGCGATGGTGGTCCTTTCCTTCGCCGGCAACATCGACGCATTTCTCAAATGCATCAAATACATTTTCTTCGTCGTGCTCATCCACAACTTCCTGGCGCTGTGCATAGGCTTCGGCACGGGTTCGCTGTTCAAGGTCCCCCGCAAGGACCGCCGCACCCTCACCATCGAGACCGGCATCCAGAATTCGGGCCTCGGCCTCGTGCTGCTCCTCGGCACCACGCTGTTCGCGAACTTCCCCCCTCACGGAGGACTGCTCGTGATAACCGCATGGTGGGGCGTCTGGCATATAGTCAGCGGCCTGACCGTCAGTACGATATTCAACAGGCATGACGCACGCAAGGAGAAAAAAGCACTCAAGGCACAATGAAAAAAATCTGGGAAAAGAACTGGGTCTATGACGTGTTGAAAATCTACACGGACTGGACCACCCGCAAGTGTTTCCGCCGCTTCAAGGTGGAAGGAGAGGAAAACCTTCTCCGGGACAAGCCGATGATCTACGCACCGAACCACTGCTGTACCCTGCTGGATGCGCACGTGGTGCTCTTGGCCGACAGGCATCATCCCACATCCTTCGGGGCAAGGGCCGACATTTTCAAGAGCAAGCTCATATTCCCCATCCTCCATACCCTCAGGATGGTGCCGCTCGCCAGGATGCGCGACGGCCTGAGCGAAGTGGAAAAGAACTACGCCACCTTCGACGAGATCATAGACTGCATAGGCCACAGGGTGCCTTTCTGCATGTTCGTGGAGGGCACGCACAGGCCTGAAAGGGGCCTGCAGCCCATCAAGAACGGCATTTTCAAGCTCGCAAGGCTCGCTGAGGAGAAGCTCGGGGAGGACGTGTACATCGTCCCCGTAGGCCTGGCATACGAAGATTTCTTCAACTATATGGGCGACGTTACCATACGCTACGGCAAGCCCTTCACGATGAAGGAATACGAAGGCGAGAACCTGCGCGAGGTCCTCGGCGGCAAGATCCTCGAACTCATCCGGGACTACCCCGTCCGCAAGGAGATGCCGCTCGCCCTCAGCATCCCGCTCGCAATCCTTTCGCTCCCCATCTTCGTCCTTTCGTTCGCATTCTGCTGGCCCATGGTGCTGGCTGCCGCGATCATCATCTCCAAGCTCAAGGACAAGGCCTGGAGCAATACCGCAAGGGACGCCACCTACTACGCGAGCGCGCCGATATTCTTCATCGCACTTGCAGTCGTGATGTTCATCACCACCCCGTGGTGGGTCGCTCTCCTCTCGCTGGCCTTCTTCGTCGTGGCCCACGGTCTGTTCTACCTATTATTATATTTCTATAAGCGGATCATCCGCAAGATCGGAAAATGAAAAAGACACTCATCGCAGCCGTCTGCCTTCTCTGCGCGTTCGGAGCCAAGGCACAGGACATCGTGAAGACGGGGCTGAACTTCGGCCCGCTTCCCGCCATCGCATACGACGCCGACAAGGGTTTCCAGTACGGCGCAATACTCCAGGTGTTCGACTACGGCGACGGGCACAACTACCCCAACTACGACTCCAAGCTCTACCTCGAGGCATCGTTCTTCACCAAGGGCTCCAAGCTGTTCACGGTGATGTACGACAACAAGGAACTCATCCCCGGCGTGCGCTGGTCCTCTGCCGTGGTGACCTCGCTGGACAGGGCCTACGATTTCTACGGATTCAACGGTTACGAATCATACTACGACTATTCCAAGGTCGCCGACGGCAAGTCCGGGGCATCGTTCATCTACACCCCGTTCTACAGGATCGACAGGACCTCCGTGCTGGCCAAGACCGACTTCACGGGCAAGATCTTCGACAATCTCTACTGGGAAGCAGGCTACCACGCCAGCTTCTTCAAGGTGGGCAGCATCAACAGGGAAAGCATCAACAAGGGCAAGAAAGAAGGCCAGGCCTACCCCGACGCGATGTCCACCCTCTATGACGATTACGTCAAGTGGGGCCTCATAGGCGCCTCGGAGGCGAACGGCGGCTTCACCAGCAGCGTGCGCTTCGGCCTGATGTACGACAGCCGCGACAAGGAAGGCGCTCCGTCCAGGGGAATCTGGGCCGAAACCCATTTCACCGCCGCGCCCAAATGGCTGGGCACCAAGAACGAATTCTTCCGCTATTCGGCCACCTTCCGCCACTATGTGCCCATTATCAGCAATGACGTGCTCACCTTCGCCTACAGGCTCAACTACGAAGGCACGGTGGGCAACTACGCACCGTTCTACGTGCTTCCGTACATCACCGTGATGGGTGAGAACAGCGACAAGGAAGGATTCGGCGGCTACCGCACCGTCAGGGGCATTATGCGCTCGCGCGTCATGGGTCTCGACACCTTCACCTACACCGCTGAAATGCGTTGGAGGTTCCTCAAGTTCCAGGCCTTCAACCAGAACATAGCTCTCGGCCTCAGCGCGTTCAGCGACGGTTCGATGGTGACGAAAGGCCGCAAGATATCATATTCCGGATCGCATTCGAGCGACGAACTCGACAAAATCAAAGCACTCATCCAATATAAATCTCTCGGCAGCAAGGAAACCATGCACGTCACCTTCGGCGCAGGCTTCCGTTTTATCATGAACGAGAACTTCATCGTCGCCCTGGAATACGGCAGTCCGCTCACGCATTGGATAAAGAACAGCCCGCGCTACAACCAGGACGGCAACGGCGCATTCTACATCAACATAGGCTACCTCTTCTAAAAACGAAAATAAATTTGGGAATTGCAGATTATTCGCTATATTTGCATTCCCAAATTGCAACGGTGCTGTAGCTCAGTGGTAGAGCAGTGGACTGAAAATCCACGTGTCGCTGGTTCAATTCCCGCCAGCACCACCGCAAACCCCTTCTGGAGTATCCGGAAGGGGTTTTCTTTTCAGAATAGGTTATTATCAAAAAGATACGTAACTTTATAGAGTAAGAACCTCAATAATCGAATTGGAGAAAGACAACCAGCTGTTTCTTTTAACCAGGAAACTCACCAAGGAAAAGAAAACCGAAGTTCCTGAATACATAGCCTACACCGACGGCGGATACTGCGTGGGACGGGATGAAGGCGCATACGCCTATATCCTCCTGAAGAAAGGCAGGATCATCAGCAAGGACGCGGTGAAACTCAGCGACGAGACGAGCAACAGGATGGAACTGCACGCCGTCATTGCGGCCGTGGGTCAGGTTCCCGACGGATCGGAGGTCCTGATCGTTTCGGACAGCAGGTATGCCATCGGGGCGTTGTCCGGACAGTTCCTCTTCCACGAGAACAGGAATGCCGACCTTATCCAGAAATGGTGGAACACCGTGAAGGAGAGGAAGATACGTGCAGAATTCAAGTGGGTCAGGGCTCACAGCGGCAACAAATACAACGAAATGTGCGACCAAATGTGCATCGATGCGGTCGGTTACACCCTCGATCCGGAGCAGGATAATGAGTATCCCGTTGATAATCAAGATGATTAGTGCTGTTGAAAATCCGCCCTGAAAGTGCCTGGAAGGCAACTTTTAAAAATTTTTAAAAAAATTCTTAAAATAATTTGGAAATAGAAAACTAATTACTACCTTTGTACCGGGTTGAGCAAGTGACCGTTCTGGCCCATCAACCTATTGGTTATTAGTTTTAGTGTTATTAATTATGTGGTTAGTATGAGTTGTTGCCGTGAGGTCACAACTCATTTCTTTTATATACAGCTGGTGAACTCCAGCCTCTCCCCCGTCACAGGATGATTGAAAGACAGCGACTCGGCGTGTAGATATAGCCTGCCGGGGCCTGCGTCGCCGTACAGCCTGTCCCCCTTGATCGGATGTCCCAGCCCTTTGGAATGGGCTGAATGCACCCGGAGCTGATGGGAGCGGCCTGTCAGCGGACGGAAACGCACGTCGATCTCCCCGTCGGGAAAGATCTCGAGCACCTCATATTCAGTAACGGCGAGTTTGCCGTTCTCGAAGTCCACCATCTGGCGGGGCCGGTCGTAATAGTCGAGCGCCAGCGGCAGGGCGATGGTGCCTTTCAGCGGCAGCCTGAACGCCTTGTCCCCGGCAACGAGGCGGGCGCGGTAGGTCTTGGAGACTTCCCTGGAAGCGAATGCCGCCTCCATCTTGCTCTTCACCTCCGGAGTGCGGGCGAACACCATAACGCCGGAAGTATCCATGTCCAGGCGATGGCAGCTCTCCACGGAACCGCCGTAGCGCTCCCGAAGCCAGCCCAGCAGCGACGGCGCGGCAACCCTCCCGGGGACGGAAAGCATTCCCGCCGGCTTGTCCACGACTATGACAGCATCGTCGGCATAGAGCACCTGCGGCTCCTTCTCTCGGTTGAAACCTATGTCAAGCGGATTCGGCTCCACGTCGAGCCCCTGCATCATATAGCTCAGCAGCGGTCCGCATTTGCCCGTGCAGGAAGGGTAGAAGCGTCCCTGCTCGCGCACTTCGCGGGCGGGAGAGGCCCCGTACCAGAACTCCCCCATCGCAACGGGCTTTAGGCCGTGGGAATACGCATACTGCAGCAATTTGGGCGCAGCACAGTCGCCGGTGCCGCCCGGAGGCACGAGTCCCCTGTCGGCGAAGATGTCGAGAATGCTGCGGCTCTCCCCTTTCGCATTGAGCACGACGTACTGCGTAAAAATCCAGCGCTGGAGCGCGGCAGAGGCATCGGAACGCTCCTTCCCCGAGGGCATTGCGGAGATTTCGGCCTCGCGCTTCCGGAAATAGCCGGCGGGATCGGTCAGGTCGAAGATCGGAGGGACGAAGCCGGGAAGGGTCGCGCGGCCGCCAACGGTGCCGCTGAACGCATACAGCGGGCCTCCGTCAGTGATGAGCACGCCCAGCATCTTGCCCTCCGAAAGGGGGCTTCCTTCGGCATCCAGGCGGGCTATGAGTTCATTCGCCGCTTCCACGACGAGCGGATGCGGGACGTAGCAGAACGGATATGTGAACCTGCCGGGCACGGAATCAGACGAACTTGCGCAGTTCGGCCCACACCCGGTGCACGGGAAATCCCATAACGTTGAAGTAGGAGCCCTCGATGGAGGTGAGTCCGGCATAGCCTATCCACTCCTGGATGCCATAGGCGCCCGCCTTGTCGAAGGGCTTGCGTGTCCTGATGTAATAGTCGATCTCGGCATCGGTGAGAGCTGCGAAATGCACGATGGTGGAGTCGGAGAAAGTTTCCTCCTGCGCAAGCGAGCGTATGGTTACCGAGGTTACGACCTCGTGGGCGCGGCCGGAAAGCATACGCAGCATATCGCGAGCCTCCTGCTCCGAATGGGGTTTTCCCAGGACCGTGCCGTCCACTATCACCACCGTATCGGCAGTGATAAGCACTTCGTCCGGATCGAGCACGCGGTGGAAGCCGTGGGATTTGCCCACGCTCATATGGACGGGCACCTGGTGCGGCTCCACGCCGGGTTCCGGGCTCTCCTCGAAAGTATTGCCCGTGTCCACCGTGAAGTCGATGTCGAGCCCGCGCAGGAGTTCCTGCCGGCGCGGCGAATTGCTGGCAAGGATGATGCGTGCCATCAGTAGATCTTGTCGAATGTGTCGTCCTCGAAGACCCAGAGGCCCTGGGACTTGAGGATCAACTCTATACCCTCGCGGACGGCACCGTGGCCGCCGGGAGCCGAAGTGACGATGTCAGCGGCTTCCTTGGCCTCGGGCACGGCATCGGACGGCGCGAATCCTAGGCCGCAGGCACGCAGGACCTGGGTGTCTGCGATATCGTCGCCGAAATAAGCCACTTCGGAAGGGTCAAGGGCGTTCCGGCGGCAGAAATCTTCGAAGAGGCGGTATTTGCCGCGTGCGCCGAGGTAGATGTTCTCCTCCTTGACCTTCATGCTCAGGCAACGTTTGAAGAGGGCTTCGGTCTTGCCGCCGGAGATGATGAAGGAGATCAGGCCCTTGCCGGAGATGGCACGTACTGCGAAAGAGTCCTTCGCATCGAGGATGCGAAGGACATCTCCGTCTGCCAGTGGGACGAGCCTGCCGTCGGTGAGCACGCCGTCGATATCGAATCCTATGGCCTTGATCTTGTCAGGACTTTGCGCCATTAGGATTGAAATCAGCGAGATTGAATGTGTTGTTGTTCTGTCCCGGAATGTCTATGCGTCCGAACTGCTGCTCGTACTTGCCGACATTCTCATTGAGAGCCATGAGAAGCCTCTTCACGTGCTCGGGATTCATTATCACGCGGCTCACGACCTCGGGCTTGGCGAGGCCCGGAAGCATCCCTGCGAAGTCGATCACGAATTCCGTGCGGGAGTGGCTGATCACGGCGAGGTTCGAGTATGTGCCCTTGGCAATCTCAGGCTTGATTTCGAGTGCAAGCCCCTGGGGTTTCTGTTCTTCCATCTTACTTTGTTCCAAAAATCCTGTCGCCGGCATCACCGAGGCCCGGGACGATATAAGCGTCCTCGTTGAGGTGGTCGTCGATGGCGGCGAGATAAATGTCCACGTCCGGATGAGCCGCCTGCACTGCGGCGATGCCCTCAGGCGCTCCTACGAGGCACATCAGGCGGATGCTGGTGCAGCCGCGCTCCTTGAGCATGTCCACGGCGTCGCACGCGCTGCCGCCGGTGGCGAGCATCGGGTCTGTCACGATGACCATGCGCTGCTGGATGTCTCCTGGGAGCTTACAGTAATAGACGACCGGTTTGTGGGTCTCCTCGTTACGGTAGAGGCCGATATGGCCGACCTTGGCCACGGGGATGAGTTCCAGCAGGCCGTCCACCATTCCGAGACCTGCACGGAGGATGGGGACGATAGCAAGCTTGCGGCCCGGAACGACCTTGGCCGTCATCTTCGTGATCGGGGTCTCGATCTCGACGTCCTCAAGAGGAATGTCGCGGGTGACCTCGTAGCCCATAAGGAGGGAGATTTCGTTGAGAAGCTGGCGGAAATCCTTGGATCCCGTCTCCTTGCGCCTCATGATGCCCAGCTTGTGCTGGATCATCGGGTGGTCTATCAAATGTACTTGGCTCATACTTGGTTATAGTTAGATTACACAAATATACGAAGAATTCCGTATTTTTGCTATATGGAGAAAAGCTACGAAGATACCATCTGCGCACCGGCCACCGTCGCCGGCACCGGAGCGGTCAGCCTGATCAGGGTAAGCGGGGCGTACGCGCTCGCATTTTGCGGAAAAGTGGTGAAGTGCCGCCGCCCGCTCGAAGAAGCCGCCGGCCACACCGTGCACTTCGGCACCGTGATGGACGGGGACTCCCCTCTCGACGACGTGCTGGTCAGCGTGTTCCGCGGCCCCCATTCCTACACGGGGGAAGACTGCGCCGAGATAGGCTGCCATTCGTCTTCATATATAGTTTCCCGCATCCTCGAACTGCTGTGCGCGGCCGGATGCCGCATGGCCGGACCCGGCGAATTCACCAAGCGCGCCTTCCTCGCCGGGAAGATGGACCTTGCCCAGGCGGAAGCGGTCGCGGACGTGATCGCGTCTTCGTCGGCAGCAGCCAACAAGCTGGCGATGAACCAGTTGAAAGGCAGGTATTCCTCCGAACTGCGGGAACTGCGGGACAGGATGCTCGAGCTGTCGGTATTGCTTGAGCTCGAACTCGACTTCAGCGAAGAAGAGGTGGAATTCGCGGAAAGGTCCCGTCTCAGGGCGCTGGTACTCAAGGCCCGGGACCATTGCAGCACGCTGGCGGATTCGTTCCGGACGGGAAACGCCATCAAGAACGGCGTGATGGTGGCGATAGTCGGGGCGCCGAACAGCGGCAAGAGCACGCTCCTCAACGCCTTCGTGGGCGATGAACGCGCCATAGTCTCGGACATCCCCGGCACTACGCGCGACACGATAGAAGAATCCTGCATAATCGACGGCGTGCTGTTCCGCTTCGTGGACACCGCCGGCATAAGGAAAGCCGCTGACGACATCGAGCGCCAGGGCATCGAGCGCACCTACCGGGAAATGGACCGCGCGGATATAGTCATAGGCGTGATAGACGGCACCCTGGGCAATCCGGCGGACGAGGCCGAAAGGCTTGCCTGGGAGCAGGAGAACGGCGGAGAGGACACGGAAGCGTTCACCGAGCGCGAAACCCAGGTCGGCAGCATCCTCTCCAATGTCTCCCGCGGGCAGAAACTGATACTGGTGGCCAACAAGGCGGATTCGTTTGCATTCACCCCGCTGGAAGGGGCTCTGGCGATCTCCGCAAGGGACGGCTCCGGGCTGGATGAACTGCGCAGGACCCTGCGCGCATCAGTGGCGACCCCGGACGCGGGCAGCACCGTCGTGACCAACGCCCGCCACGCCGAAGCCCTGCGCAAAGCCGCAGAATCCCTCACCTACGTCCTCGACGGCATAGACACCCAACTCCCCGGCGACCTCCTCGCCGAAGACCTCCGCAGCGCCATATCCTCCGTCAACTGCATCCTCGGTGAAAGCATCGAGGCGGACGAAGTCCTGGGCGGGATCTTCGGAAGGTTTTGCATCGGTAAATAAGCCTTTGGTAATAACTTCCATCAAATGGGTTACAAAAAGTAAAAATATCTGAAAATCAGCGTTTTAATTAGACATTCTATTCCTGGTATTCCTATTTACTATCCGGTTGTTTCCATCGTTTTTGAACCACATTTGAACCACGCGTGGTTCAAGGTTTCAGAGGCGTTAAGCCAAACTGCAAAATTTTAAACCATTTTAAAGCATTTTAAAAACTGTCACCTATAAATAGGGGTTAAATGGCGCAGCGGAAGTTCTGAGGAAAATATCCAGTGATTATTGTAAAAACCGTGCACTGTTCTCTTGTTTCTTTGT
>JAEEGL010100864.1_pt1 | contig 10101 bp, 13 predicted proteins | sample 9134231 | NCBI WGS metagenome assembly JAEEGL01 (sample SAMN16246548, study PRJNA631951) | gut metagenome | biome: gut microbiome; feature: rumen; material: fiber-attached | host: Bos | place: Iran: Karaj | collected 2018-10 | reverse complement strand
TGATCGATTATTATGAGAAGATTGAGGAATCTTAAACTGCAAATTTGGCACTCGATTTGGCACTGTGTTTAAAAAACGTAGATATTTAGGGCAAAATTAAAATTTCTATTTGGGTTCAAGTCCCATCTACCGCACCATAAAGAAAAACGCCGATATATCGGCGTTTTTCCCTATTTTACTGACTTTTTCGGCATTTTGATGCGTGAAAAATTCACCGTTTCCGATGGTATTTTCACTGCTTTTAGTGGTAATTTCACTGCAAATTTGGCACTCAAATTGGCACTGAGAATTATCGTTTTCTATTCCTGATCCTGTTTCAGTTTTTCCAGAAGTATATTCCATACTGCTGCTATTGCTGACGATAATGCAGCTGCAATCACCGGCGATAGCGCTACCCACAGAACAGACCAGTTCTCCGGAAATCCATTGTTAAGGATCGCGCATATCGCAGGAATCAGCACGCCGAAGAACGTCTGCACGAACGTCTTCAGGGCTCTGATCGCCCAATCCGGTAATGATTGAATCATTGTCATTTTACCCCTCCTTGCAATACACCGATATTGTTAGCGCCTTGTTACTTCGAGCAGGATCGTTGCTACCGATATTCCTGCCGTGAATGATGTCAAGATAATAACAATCAGATCCGCAATTGTGATGTTCATTCTATCTTCCTTTGCTGCGAGCTCAGATTTGCGTACACTTATTACCCGCTAGCATCCCCGCCCTTTTTACGCTTCATATGGCTCCCCTGTGATCTCTTCATATTCTGCTGCCGTGATCTTGCCCTTCTTCACTGCATTCTTCACGTACTTTTTGCTCCACAGATTCAAGTCATACATCTCTTTGATATGTTCGAAATCCTTACTGTGCATCTTCTTCATCCTCCTCCAGGTCCACGTCTGCCATCATTGCGATATACTCCATGACCGCGTTTGCTTTCATCAGCGCGGCTTTCAGTCGTCTATTCTCCTTTTCTGCTTCACGGATCCTTTCCGATTTTGTCTTTGCCTCTACCATATAAGTATCTCCTTTTTCGTTTATATATTGGCTTTTGTTTAAACAACTCCACATAGTACTTATCCATCGATCGTATCGGTGCGTTACCTGCATATTCCGCATTTGCCACCCACGACTGATAGTGCTGCCGCACGTTTTCCATCGAGATCGTTCCTCGCTGCATGATTCTTTTCATACCTTCCAGTGTTTTCCGTTCCTCTTTCATCGCATCTCTGTGCATTCTCAGAACGATCTTTCCGGTATCTTTCATGATGAATCTTTTTCTCAGGAAGTAAAATCCTGATTTTCTAACATCGAAGGTCCCTGCCTTATCCACCATCTGCAATCCTATATCAGCCAGCCACACATCTATTATTCTTCTTGCGTTGTCAATCACAGATCTGTCATGGTCAAGGATCAAAATGTCGTCGTTGTACCGTATATAGTACCTGCACGTCGTCTTCATCTCGTGATCCATTTTATCCAGCAGCGCAATCTGATGCAGCTGGTTGATCTGGCTTCCGAGCCCTGTTCCCCGTTCACCGAACGGATCCCGTTCTATCTCTTCCCTGCTTCTCTGATCCGCCACGCTGTCAATGATCTCTTCCAGGAACGGAATGTATCTTTCTTCTCTGATTCGTTCCCTGTCCAATGCTTTGATCGCTGCGTGAGGCGTTGACGGAAAGTACTTCCGTATATCCAGATGGCACCCGTAGATCTTATGCGCAGGATCTTTTCTGTGCAGTTCCTGCAGAAACCGTATTACCCGTCTTATCGCAAGGTCCAATCCCTTTCCCTTCTGGCAAGCGATATTGTCATATATGAATGATCGTGTTAAGTCATCGTATATACCATTGTTGCACATTGACCGTTGCCATACTCTGTCTCTGAACCAGGGAGCTACCGCTATTCGAAATTTCGGTCTGTATATCATAACGGATTTCCCCGGTCTCAGCTTATATCTGTGTCCCAGCAAGTCATCCCTTATATTCCTGGCAAATGCAAGCTGATGGATATATGCATCCATCACTCCCGCTTTCCGAGACACGTTTCTTTTGCATTCGCGTATGCCTCTGCAAATCTCCGTCAGGGAAGCTGCTTTGTCGAATCCACCGTCCATTGATCTCATCCCCGAAGCACCAGGCATGTTTTCCTGGTGCTGCCGCCGCTGCTTATAGTCTCCCATCCGAAACGGGATCCGTCACTAAGGCGCGGTTTCGGCCTTCCGCGCACGGCTTTTGTTTTGTCGCATCTTGTACGAACAGGAATCCGGTCCCGTATCAGAAGTTTTGCTTTCCGCATATTGCTTACTTGACCTCACTTTGTTTAATGATACGCCGGCCACGGCCCCGTTGGTGTTGTTCGCGTTGTTGTTGTTGAGCGAACCGGACGTCGTCACGTTCCGCACGTTGTTCGCGTTCGACGGGTTCGGGCTAAATCGACCGGGTCCCTAATAACGCAATCAGAGCGTTGAGTATGCTCGATACGTCTTCTTCTATCGATACCGGTCCATATTCCGGTTCATATCGAATTTTGTCTCCGTTTATTTGTCTGTATATGGACGATCTTGCCGCTTTCTCCAAAATCGTCCATGTTTCGAATTTATCTGCAGGCACTTCGAGAACGCGCATTGCCTGCGACATTTTCGCTTCCAGCGCTTTTATGACCACAATCGATGCTGTAAAAAGAATATGCCGCATTTCATATTCCACTTTACATGTAGGCTTGATTCCATCCGCAATATTTACGAGTGAGTCGAATACATTCGTCAGTCTGGACAGCGATTCCGCGTACTGCCATCTCGATCGTTTTGGAAACACATTTTCTCTTGCCAGCATTCTCTGCGTTTCCGTCGCAAACCTGTCTACCGTTCTCTGCCTATACGCTTTTACCGACTGCTCTGTGTTTCTTCTATCCATAAATATCTCCGCGTTCCGGCATTGCTGTCGCAACACCGGAGCGCTACATTTGCCCTTCGCTTACGCGATCGATACGCCGGCCACGGCCCCGTAGGAGTTGCTCGCGTCGTAGTAGCTGAGCGAACCGGACGTCGTCACGCGCCGCACGCTGTTCGCGTACGACGGGCTCGGGCTACGTAAGAAATAGTATCTTGCTACGTCGCTAATATACTTGATCCTGTCAGCGTCTCCCGCATTGCTGTATAGGTCATATGCTCCCGTGAAATTCGGATCTCCGTTTATTCCCTTCGGTGACGTCTCCACAACATTGTTGTTTGTTCCGAATCCCATTTCCGTCATGCTCGGAGCCCACACAAGTTCTTCCGTGTCTTCGTATCCGTACCCATCCGCGACTGATAACGCTGTCCGTTTATACACCGTTGCCAGGCATTCCCGGAACTCCGGATCCAATCCGTGCAGCCATCCCGGCATTGTCGATTTGATCGGCATATCAAAGATGTCGGACGGTGTCCACCAGCTCGCTACCGCTCCCGAAGCTGCTCCTGCTGCGTCGCTTTCCATCCATTTTTTATGTGCTGCATGGATCGCTCTGTTCGATCCGTACATATTTCTCTGCGTGAAGTTGCAGTTTTCGGATGTCCTGTACGTCGGGTTGGATGCGGTTACGGTTCCAAGCAACGTTCCCGTCGTTCCTTCCGTCGTTTCGAGCCCCTCCTCGAGGACGGCTCCGTCTGCATCGTACGTTGTAAACGTCCCTGCCAGGATTGCCGCCTTTGTGTAATTCGCCGCAGTCGATTCGTATTTTCCAAGAGTCGTGTGCCTGATTTTTCCTCCTACCGGAATCGCTTTTGTCGGTGTGAATCCATAGTCCCCGTCCTGCTTCGATGTTCCGTCATAGCAGCAATTCACGCCGTGAACATAGACTCTCGTGTTCGCTGCAATCCCATCCGAAAACTCAGCTGCACGGATCGCTACCAGCGCCTGCGGCGCACATCTTGCGAACGCGCCATAGTGCTGTACATCCTGTGTCAGAAATGAGATGCTGTGCTTCAGTCCGGCATTAATCGGAACATCTTTGTCAATACCCAACGTTTCCAGGATAATTTCGGACGCCTGCACGTGCACTACGACCGCGTCGTTTGCAGCCGGCGTTCCCGTGATCGTGATTCCGTATGCCGTGATCTCCACCGCATTTCCATCCAGCTGCCACGCAGAGCCATCAAAAGTGAATTCGTACGCGCCCATGTCGCTGTGGCCTATCTTGCTGATGAAAGTATTTTCATCCACCGTTGCAGCTGTTACCGATCCCGTTACTGTTACGGAAATCCCCGTTTCTTTTGATACGCCGATCAAATCTCCCGGCTGCATCCACGCGCCGATTGTTCCCAGCCGCGTCTTTGCCTGGATCTGTTTCGCGTTCTTCGGCTGCATCTGTCCTCCGAGCGCGTGCAGGATCTCTGTCAAAATCTCATTCGATGCGTTTACTGTCTCGTCTCTTACCAGTTTTCCCATATCAATTCTCCTTTTTTATTCGTCTTCTTCGCATAGATCACCATCATCATCTCGGAACAATCCCAGCGTCAGAATCTCCGGATGTTCTTCTATGTACTCTATCAGAATTTGTTCAATCGTCTCCGGGCTTACCGGATGTTCTTCCAGCGCTGCAACTCGTTCGTCTATATTCCCGATCCTTCCGCCGATCAGCGTCAACAGGCGTTGTGTCAAGGTAACCGGTTCCGGTATCGCCTCACCTTCCGCAATCGCTTCCAATATTACCTGCGTCAAGTTTACCGGGTCATTCATTCCCATATTCATATCTCCTTTTGTTATATCTATATCGTATTCTTATAGCATCTTCCCGAATGCGAATGATATCGCGCCAACGAGAAGCGCTATCACAATCTCCATCGTTACATTCTCCCATCGTTTCGCCGGCTTTCCTTCCAGGTTTCTGATCCTGCTCTCGTGATCATCCTGCTGCGCCACGATATGCGATAGCTTCGTATTGATCTCCGTTACCATCATAAGGATCTCTTGATTTACGTCACGGTCAGGCATTATGTATCACCTCCGTCAAATCCGGTCTGTTTGAAATCCATCCGTCATTTCCGTTTTTCAGTAAGATGTGATACCATCCTGTTTCCGGGTCCTGTCCCCGCAGCGCGAATGTATTTCCACGATGCGCGACCAATAATGTCTTATATCCCTTTCCTGGTCCTTTCCTGATGTAAACACTTCCTCCGATCACTTTTACTGCCTCGTCTGTAACCGGTGGCGTTGGTTCCGGCGGCGTCGGTTCCGGTGGATCCGGTTGATCATCCATACCTTTCATTCGTCCGAATCTATTATCCTTTGATGACAGTTTCCGCTGCTGCGCTCCGATATCCCTTCCGGTCATTTCGACGATCATGTTGTTCCCTGCATACATTGCAACATGATGGATCTTCTTTCCGTTGTGTTTGAATACAAGATCGCCCGGGCGCAGATCTTTTCTTGTCATTCCTGACTTATCAGTGTTCTCTATGCAGTCAGCATACAGTCCTCTCGAATTACGTCGTGACTTTATGATCCCGATCAACATCAGCACATAGCTTATCAGCCCTGAACAGTCTCCAGCTCTGATCTCCTGAACTCCCGCCTTCACATATTTCTGATACAGCGCTTCGCATCTTTCCACGTTCTGAGATTTCGTGTGATCTCCATCCGCTGTTTCATGTTCTTCAATCCATTTCTTACGTTTTTCATCCGTCATATCCGAAAGGATCTCTCCCTTTCCGCCCCAGACGTAGATCCACGTTCCGATCGCCTGCTTCATCAACTGCAGTGCATGTTCTGCCTTTGTCATATCATCACCTCATCTTCTATGCCTGTACACTCAGCAGCTCAACCATTTCCCCGTTCAGCTTAATGTATACCTTGATCGTAGATGCTTCCGGTGATATCGCTACCCAATACGGATATAACGTAACATCTGCGTCCGCTGCGTACGATGCACTCAGATTGTATGATTTCGATCCACCATCTGATGTGCTCCATCCCTGCTGCGTATACCCATCTCTTGTGAATATTGCTCCCCGTAGGCTTATAGATACCCCAGGGTTTTTAATATCTGACGTGTTTGTTCCGGATCCGTATGCGCCTTTTTTATAGTAAACTGTGTATGTGATCTGCTCCCATACCGCGTACAGTGTTGTGTTTCTTGTGATCGATATGGATCCACTTGGCTGGTATGATGCCTCTTCGCTGCTTGCTGATGTCGCCCATCCTAAGAAACTGTATCCGCTTCTCGTCGGTGCTGAGCTCGACAGAGTAAATACCATAGTCGGCTGCGATGTTGCAGAGACTGTCTGTGATTGACTTGCTGGCGCTCCAGATCCTCCATTTGCGTTATATGTGAGTTTGTATGTGTAATCTGTTTCGCTCGTAACGATGATCAGCTGCGCTGCTGATATGGTATAATTCGCTGATGTATTACTTTCTACTGTTCCGAGCACATATCCGTATACAGGAACCGAGCTTCCGGTCAAATCAAACGTATATGATTGTCCAGCTCCTACAGACGTTGACGATCCTGTTGATCTTATATATCCAGCTACAGCAGTTTTTGAATAGCTCGTACTATTCGCATCCGAACGTCTCCATGCAGCTCCTGCGCTTTCTGTAGTTTCCGTTGCGTTCAGTTTATACCCGATCGGAAACTGCGTTGTTCCAGAAGAATATAACGTTGCGGCGGCTGCGAATGTCAGTTTCAGTTTGATCGACGTTACCGTTTTCGATCTAAGCGACGCAAGTGCTGCAGTGTCGAACAATATGTTCGTGCATCTATAATTTGACGAATAGTATCCTACTCTCAGTCCGTTCGAATCATTGCCTATATAATTATTCCAATCTAGATCTGACCAGGATGATCTTCGTCCTGAATGCATCGCAGTCGGATTCAGCGTATATGTTTTAGCCATTTATCAGGTCTCCTCAAAATAGATGTACAGGTCCATGTTTTCCATTCGTTCAGCCATGCTTTCCGGCGGCGTCGATCCTTTAAATATTCCTAAGTTCTCCAACGCCTGCGTCTTCTCTTCCTGCGTAAGAGTCTGTTTTCCGGTCCGGACAGATTCTGCAAATAATGTTTTCAGGTCCTGCGCAGCCGGTGTCCATCCACTTGCGATATCGCATTTCTCCGCTTTCATATAACGGATCGAAACGCATCCCGGCTCGATTCCTGTTGATGCTGTTATCGTGATATACAGATATCCTGTTTCTTCATCGTTCCAGTCTTCCGGCATATCAAATGAGAATTCGAGTGTTTGCCAATCATCTGATGCATATGCAGGTTTCATCGAAGATGTTCTTATCGTCTGTCCATTCACGATTCCTGCTTCAACCGCAAGATATGTATCTGTCAAAACGTCGAAAGATAACGTGATCGTTATTCCCTTTTTAATTGTTTCAAGAAATGCTGCGTTTCCGTATACTGTTCCGGAGTCGTTCTGGATTCTCGACAAAGTGAAATACATCTGCCCGGATCTGTTTCCAGGAAACGCCATTCTAATATATTTATTCTCAGTAATCTCCGGGATCTGCAGCGTTGCTGTTTTCGAAACTGTCCATACTGTACCCGCTGATTCTGAAATTGAGTCCGTCATGGGGATCGCATCTTCCAGCAGGTTCTCTCTCTGACCTGCTACTTTGTACAGATCATCCAGTGCCGCGTAAACCGCATTGATCGCTTTCGTCAGTGAAGGCAGCGCATCTGATGCTGCTATCTCTCCCTGCGTTCCTTTCTTCGCATAGAACGTAAACTGCTGTGTTGTTACCAGAGTATCGTCCTGATTGCTCTCAGCCGTATAGATCTCCAACTGCGCATAATTGTTTCCCTCTGAGTATGTTGCGGAGAACAGGTCTATCGTGATCAGTCCCGCGGATATCGTTATTCCGCTTCCTTCAATCGCACTGTCCTGTGATCTCCATCCGGAATTCGATCGCACATTCAGCACGATCCTTGCGACGTCAATGTCTTCCGTCTCCAATGGTTGTCCATCAGACGTCAAGCTGATATGCAGCTCGTTTCCGGTGTCTCCATCAACGATTCCTTTCAACTGCACATTCGTTTCGCGTTTCAGATCCAGCGTGAACTCGTATATCTTTTTGATCGGTTTAATCATATTTTCTATCTCCTCTTTTCTGCATGCTAACATGAAAACATATTAAAAAACTGCCAACATAAAAGCGCTCCCCCGCAAGATATGCGGAGGAGCTTTGCATCACATGAAGTGTTTGTACATATATGCTCTCTGTTCTTTTGTTAATCCAAGAGACTTGATCAGATCCTGAATGTTCTTTCGTTTCAAACTCTTTGAAGTGTTTCCGTTCGCATCTGTTCCTGAGATCGTTTTATAAACTTCATAGAATCTCGCGAACACGTCAGGCTGCAGTCCTACTTCTGCATATGCTTCCTGCGCCGCAGCGTACTTTGTTTTCCCGGACGATTTGTCCATGTTGTAGATCTCCAGCCATGCGCTGTCTGAATAATCCGGAACAATCTCTTTTCCCGTGAACGCTTTGTCTATTGCAGCCTTCTCCGCTGCTGTCATGTTCTGTTTACTGAGCCATTCACGGAACGTTGCCTGCGTCGTGCTTTTCTTAGAATAGATCTTCATAGCTTCAATCGCAGTATTCTTCGGCACGCCTGCATGAACTGCTGCTTCTGTCTTTTCTTTCTGAGCATCTGTCATGGAAGATGTTGAGAAAGTATAACTGTCCGTGTAATCGTATACCGTTTTATTTCCGATGATATACTGATCGATCAGTGCTTTCTCTTTAGCCGTATACGGTTGATCCATGAGCCATTGCCGGAATCGCTCTGTTTTCCCGGTTCCTTCCATTTGCAGGAAGTGTGTCCATGCTTCCTCCGCAGTATCTGCTTTGACGCCGGCTGAGATCATTTCCTGCGCATTTTCATATCTCCTGTCAGACATTTGCGAGAGATTGAACATTGTTGGATCCGCATAGTTTGTAACCGTCGTCCATCCATCATCGTTCATCACCTGGAAGGATCCGTCATCTACTCTTGTTTCCTTTGTTCCTGAATAGATCAGCAGTTCTTCCAGCATAGCTTTCTGATCAGCTGACAGATCCGCTGCATCCATGAGCATGAGCCGCTTATCTTCTGCCGCGTGACCTTTCAGCGCGCTCCTGTAATAGAAGTACGTCTTCCCAGAATAACCGGATCCAGTCCATTGTTTGTACGCCTTTAACGTCTTCTCGGATTCCAGTGCCTTTGATCCGCTTCTGAACCAGTCCATCTCTCCCGTCTGCGTCGCAGTCTTAACATCTTTGTACCAGTTCTCTGCTCCTGTGATCAACTTCATGACGTTCTTATACGGTACACCTGCCAGTTCTGAAATACCGGTCGCGACTTTTCCGAGCTGTTTCTTGTACTCATCCCAGGTATTTTTCTCGCCGTTTGTGATCAGGTTCACAGTCTTTCCGAGGCTTTCGATCGATGCTCTCAGATCATTGATCACATCCGTTACCGGTGAGCTCTTGTCGTATACCGCGTAGATCTCTTTTCCTGTTGCTTTATTGAGCCCTGCCATGATCACGTCGAAGAGCTCTGATCCGATCCAGAACGATCCCGCCGTGTTGGATGCCATACTCAACGCGAAGTTTTCAGCGATGCTCTCCGGTGTGATCTCATCATCGTCATCACGCCACGGATTCATTTTCTGTGTGATCGCATTTGCCAGCAATGTCATTCCCGTAAGCACTACGTTCTGTATAACCTGCGACGTGATCATGTTTGCAAGTTTTCTATTTGCCGCTATCCGTTTCGCATCATTCTGCTCCAGCGAACGCGTCGCACGGAATTCTCCGATTGCATCCATGATGATCCCGCCGTTCTGGAACGCCTGCGTTTTAAACATGGTGATCGAGCGCATGAGATCACTTTCTGTTCTCAGTACATCCGGTCTCTGCATTACCGTATAGTTCGGCTGCGTCTCTTGTACGATCCTATTGAAAACATTTGCAGTTTCCTGATAATACGCTTCAGATCCCTTGATTAGATCAGGATTGTTATCCTGCACATAGTATTCCGCAGCATACCACAATCTTCCTACCGTTGCGACGTCTACTTTCCGGATCCAGTCCATGAGCCCCGGCATTTTCTCCGCCCACGTTTTTCCGT
>JAEEGL010056349.1_pt1 | contig 10101 bp, 13 predicted proteins | sample 9134231 | NCBI WGS metagenome assembly JAEEGL01 (sample SAMN16246548, study PRJNA631951) | gut metagenome | biome: gut microbiome; feature: rumen; material: fiber-attached | host: Bos | place: Iran: Karaj | collected 2018-10 | reverse complement strand
CATAAATCCACAGTTTACGAATTTGTTTGCTGTGGATTTTTTTGTTTTGTTACGAGTAAACTGCCACGCTACTGATGCCCGGCTCACAGCAGGCTATAAAGTAATTAGCGGGTAAAAGCAATAATTAATGAGGTTTTATCCATAATTTGGGTCACTCTTTCTCAATAACCTTCCGGAACCGGAACATCTCGCCGGGTCCTCCGGCTTCCGGAACGTCGTAATCTTCCTCACTGTGAGGTTCGGTATGGAACTCATTATAAAATTCCACAATATGGAACCCGCAGCGGTTCACATAAAAAAGAATGTTCCGTTTCTAAAAATAAAGGGTCACAGTCTCCCAGACGGTGATTTCCGGATGTATCGCCTCAACAGCCTGCCACGCGGCATACCCGATTCCTTTGCTGTGGACGTCCGGCGAGACAAAAAGCAGTTCCAGCTCGCCTTTTCCCGACTCTTTATCAGTATGAATCACAACTCCGCCCGCGTTTTTTCCGCCGCAGACAATGCGGTAAGCCTCGGAACCTTCTCTGTCTATGCAGTTTTCTATGGTTTTTCGGGAGATTATCTCTCCGTCTTCCTCAAAATGACTGTCACGCTCCCCAAATTCCTCCATGGCTCCGTACCGGAAGGCATACTGGTTGTCACGGATGAACCGGTCGCGGTCATCCTCCTCCAAGGGACGCAGAATCACCTTTTCATTTGTTTTCTCCATTATTTTCACCTCAAATCAAATCAGTAAGATTGTAGCACAATATAAATGCTCTGGCAAACAGCCGGTCATTCTTTTTCCTTCCACCGTTTTGTGAATTTTTTCTCCAGCGCCGCCACCCACTTATACATAAGAGCGGCCAAAACAGCCAGAATCAGCACGGAAAGCATTACCCAGTCCAGCTTGAACACCTGCGAGCCGTAGACTATGAGGTATCCCAGACCAGCGCCGGCAACGAGGAATTCCCCAACCATGACCCCGACGAAAGAAAGGCCCACATTGATTTTCAGGGCGTTTATTATGGCGGGAACGGAAGCGGGAAAGACCACATACCGCAGAATTTGTGGCTTTGTGGCTCCGAATGTGCGGGCAAGAAGGATTTTGTCCTCTTCCACCGCCATGAATCCGGCCAGCACAGAAAGGAGCGTGACAATTACAGAGGTCAGCAGAGCCGTGACGATAATCGAGGACATATTATTGCCGATCCACACGATTATTATGGGCGCAAGCGCGGTTTTGGGCAGGCTGTTCAGTACCACGAGGTATGGGTCGAGGATTTTCCGCAAAGAGCCGTTCCACCAGAGTATGACGGCTGAAAACGTGCCCAGAGCAGTGCCTGAAACGAATCCGGCGCAGGTCTCGAAAAGGGTGATTCCTATGTGGCGGAAAAGGCTTCCGTCCGCGGACATCTGAATGAGGCAGTCGAAGATCCTGGAAGGCGAGCTGAATATGAACGGGTCGAGTATTCCTGCCTGAGCCGTCAGCTCCCAAAGGGCGAAAAACGCCAGTAAAATCACGGTTTGCGCAAGGCGTATACGCCTTTTATTCCTCTCCAGAGCCTCCATATACTCCCTCTGTCCCTTTGAAATATTATCCATTTAAAAATCCAGCTCCTTCCAGATTTTATTGAAATAATCCTTGAATTCGGGCGCTTCCCTTGCCTCGATGGAATTATTTGGCGGCAGGGAAAACTGGATTCCGAACTGCGCCTTTATGCGTGCAGGACGCTTGGAAAGGACGATTACCCTGTCGGAAAGGGCAACTGCCTCTGAAATATCATGAGTGACGAGAATTGCGGTTTTGTGCTGGCTTTTGATGATTGAAACAATGTCGTCGGAGACGTGGAGACGGGTCTGGTAGTCCAGAGCGGAAAAGGGTTCGTCCAGAAGAAGTATTTCCGGCCTGAGGGCAAGGGTGCGGATCAAAGCGGCTCTCTGCCGCATACCTCCCGAAAGCTGGGAAGGATAGCGGTTTCGGAAGCCGGAAAGACCGTACTGTTCCATAAGTGTCAGGGCGTATTCCCGGGTCACGGCGGTAAGATTCCCCGTCAGCTCCAGTCCCAGAAGTATATTTTTCTCTATTGTCCGCCACTCAAAAAGATGGTCCTTCTGGAGCATATATCCGGTTTTCGCGCCTTCCGCTATGGCCGCACAGCCTTCCGTTGGCGTCAGGATTCCAGCCAGAACAGAAAGGAGTGTGGATTTTCCGCTTCCCGAAGGTCCGACTATGGACAGAAACTCGCCTTTTTTCACGGAAAAGGAGATGTTTTCCAGGGCTTTCGTCTCACCTTGAGGGCTGTAATAGCTGAGGGAAAGGTTTTGAACTTCCAAAATGTTGGGCAAAACACAAAAAACCTCCTTTGAAGTCCTTTGTATCAGTATATTGGAATGGCGCGCAGTGTGTGAGGCTGCGGGCTTTTCCGGAAATAGAAAAAGGAAGCCCGAAAGCTTCCCTTGAAGAGATTTTGATTCAATTTTTCCGATTGCGCCGTCTGACCACGCCCGTAACTATAAGGACAGCTCCCGCGATAACTGCCAGAGCCGGTATGAGAACATAGAGTTTTTCGTTGAGAGCGCTGTTATTCGTCCAGCGGAAAACTCCGTCAACAAACGCCTGATGCTCGGCCAGAAGGACCCACAGGCCGGAAACAAGGACTATTATTCCGGCGCGGACGCATTTGCTTAAGGCGGCGGCTTTTATCCTTGTTGCGGCAAAAATCGCCCATGGCAGAATAACGCATAAGGTGGTTATGGCGATTCCCTCATACATATAGGCGGCGTTACTGCCCCAGAGGGACACAATAACCGTGAGATAAAGCCAGATCGTATCCCATGCCAGCACAATAAGGGCCTTCTTGTCCGAAAAGGGCTCCGGAAGGTCAGCTTTCCGCATAATAAATGGCAGGAAGGCCACGGATATGCCGAAAACCGTAGGCACGGCAACCTCGGGAAATGAGTCTCCGCTGAAAAAAAGGCATACAAAGAGCTCTATGAGGAGCAAAGCGGCTGTTGAGAATAAAACTGCCTTTGCGAAGCGGTTTTTCTTTGTCATAAGGGGAAGGACCGTAATGGCCGCCACAAGCCCCATGGACGCAATGAGCACAAGAAGTGTTCCGGCGGAAGCATGGCCCGAGGCCGTAACGATCGCCACGATAATAATGGGGATCAAGAGGATTCCCGCAATTACAGCTCCCGCTTTCCACGCGGCGGAACGTTCTTTCGCGGCGTGACGAGACAGAACGCCTTCCTTTTCGTCCTTCACTGTTTTTTCAATGGTCTTATCCGACAGAAGCTCTTTGATTTTCAGACATTCGCCGCATTCCGTCAGATGCTTTTCAATAAGTTTATTGCTTGGCTCGCTGCAGACTCCGTCTATGTAAAGAGGCAGAAGGTCCCGCACGATGCCGCAGATTCTGTTATCTTTCATTTTTCTCCATCCTTTCACGTATCATAAGCTTTGCCCGATGGTAAGTCACCCTTGCCCAGCCTTCTGTTTTGGCGAATATCCTTCCGATATCGGCAAAGGAAAGCTCCCCGAAGACCCGAAGCTGGAACACCTCCTTGTAAGGCTCCCTAAGCTCATGCAATATCAGGTGTATCCTCAGAGAAGTATCCTTGTTTTCCACATCCTGATGCACATCGGTCTCCGCCGGCAAATCGTCCTCCGGGTACTCGCCTTTTCGGGAGTTTTTCCGAAACTCGTCTGCGGCAAGGTTTTTGGCAATGGCCATAAGCCACGTAAGCTCGCTGGATCTGTTTTTAAAGGAATCCTTTTTGGAAAGGGCTTTAAAGAAGGTCTGCTGAGTGATCTCCTCCGCCAGAGACGGATTTTTCACGAGGGTCACAAGATATGAGTAGACCTGCATATAATACGCCCTGTACAGTTTTTCAAAATCCGTAGCCCTCACCTTCTTTCTTTTGATTTCGGAAATTTCCTTTTACATAGTTTAGACGGAGTAAAAACTCTTTCGTTACAACTATTTTTATTTTAGCATAAAACCGGGAGCGGAACATTAAACCGGCAGGATCTTTTGCGCAAAAAAAGAGCGGATCTATTCCGCTCCCCTATTCCGCCAATGGAAACTTAAGTGTAATGGAAAAGCTGTTTTCGGATTTATCTGTACAACAGCTTCCGCCCATCTGCTCCATCATTTTTTTAATATTTTCGATCCCTATGTTATAGCTTTCTTCATTATCCGATTCTGCCCTGCATTCGTTCTTGAACGCAAACATAACATTGCTTTTGTCATATTCCGTTCTCACCAGAATTTCCTTCTCCGAATCGGCGTATTTTATTATATTTGAGGCTATATTGTCAAATATCCTGTTTATATACTCGGAATATACATTTACCTTTCTGTCTTTCCATTGCAGGTCTGATTTGACCTTAAATCCATTTTGGGAAATATATCCGATGAACTCGGACATAATATCATAAAATACTGTATGAACATTTCCTGTTTCGTCCGGAACGGCCTCGTCTTCGGCGCTTATAAGAGAATACTCAAACAAATGGTCTGTAAGCTGTTTCAGTCTCATGGTCTTTTTATTTATTTTGCCTGCGTATTCCCTAAGCTGGTCCTCATCTTTATATTTGCCCTTGCTGAGAAGCTCCGAATAAATCATTACAGCAGTGAGAGGCGTCCGAAGATCATGGGACATTTCCGTTATTATCTTTTTATTAGCCTCCATCATACGGGCTTCGTTCTGAGTTTTTTCCTTAAAGGATTTACGCATATCGTCCAGCCCTCTGGCGAGAGAAGAAAGTTCGTTCTGTCCGGAAACAGTTATGCTGTAATCCAGATTCCCGCCTTCAAGAATTTCAATTTCTCTGCCAAGAGTCTGTATATACCTGATTGTCTTCCGTATACCCAGCATAACTATCGCGACAAAGAGTATAAACGAAAGTACCAGTTCGCCTATCATTAACCATGACAAAATCTGATACTTATAGTGTCCGTATATGGAAACTATTGTGCCTCCATCGGCAAAATCCACGCTGTAATAGGATTTCCACTCATAAAAATTTGTTTCCTCGTCTTCTTCTGTCATATCCATTATGTCATAGTATTCAGAATCAAAAACAAGTATGTTATTCTTATAAATCTGCAAAGAAATAACCTCCTGATTCTGAACCCATTCCGCAATTTCCCATTTGTCCGAAACCGAAAGATTCTTTTTGTCTATTTCCTTCTGGAACCGAGCTATATATTCATCGTTTTTATTCTGCTGATATATTTCATCATAATATAAATCCACAGCTTTTTCGCCCGCATAATGCAGCGAAGCGAAAAAACCGCCTGAAATCAGCGCGGCTATAAGGAGCAGTTTCAGCAGGCCAAAGTATATGGAATTCTTCTTATTTACCTCGTAATTCAAATCTATACCCCTTTCCCCAGATAGTTTTTATCAATTCGGGATTTTGCGGATCCTTTTCTATTTTCACGCGAAGCTTTCTTATATGCACCATTACCGTGCTGTTGCAGTTATAAAAATAGGGCTCGTTCCATATATTTTCATACAAAGCCTGAGCCGAAAAAATCCTGTTGGGATTTTTCATCATAAGCAAAAGCATATTATACTCAATATTGGAGAGCTCAACAGGCTCTTCGTTTACAAAAACCTCATTGAATTCCTTGTGTATCCGGATGCCGTTATGTTCAATGTATTCCTCTTCATCATCCGCGCTTTTCATCTGTTTGCCCTGATAAACATGATACCGGCGCATAAGAGCCTTGACCCTGCCCAAAAGCTCCGCGTAAGAAAAAGGCTTTGTGAGATAGTCGTCTCCTCCTGCCATAAGCCCCAGAAGCTTATCGGATTCCTGCGATTTCGCCGTAAGAAAAAGAACCGGAACAACAGATGTTTTCCGCATTTCTTCCAAAGCCCTGAGACCGTTCATTACAGGCATCATTATATCCAGAATAACAAGATCCGTATCCTCATTAAGAGCATTGACTCCTTCTTGTCCGTTTTTTGCCTCTTCCACATTGTAGCCTTCGCTCTCCAGAAGGATCCGTATTCCGTCTCTTATATCTTCATCATCTTCTACAATAAGAATGTTATGTTTACCCATGTTTTTCCTCCGCTTTCATCTTTTTCAATAAATAAGCCTCTTTCAGCCTCTTGATATCTAATTAAACTATACCCGAGATTTCTCTTTTTGTATATACGATTCTTATCCGAATTTATCTCATAAAAAAATCCTCTCCGTTTTCATCAAACGCAATGCGGCATAAGAGCGTTCAAAAAAACGGAGAGGTATAAGTATCACAGACTTGAATATAGGTTATGTTATATTGTCAGTGAGAGAGGCAAACTCCTCAGTTTATTCCTTTTACTATATGTTCATAAGATATTTCAAAAAGACTATTTTGAAATACCACAAGGAGTGAAAAAATTATGAAAAAGGAGAAATGAAATGAAGAATTATGCTGTGATACATATCAGAAATTATTAAACTGTTATCAGTTGTTTGCTTTTTTTGTATTGTCTTTTTTTATCTCGTTGTTCTGAACTTTTGAGGATTTCTGTATTTCCTGCTGTTTCTGTTTTGTGGTCTGCTGTTTTGTGTCAGGAGTTGCAGTTTTTTTGTTTGTGTCAGCAGTTTTTTTGTTTGTGTCAGCAGTTGATTTTTTTGTGTCTGTGCTCTTTTTAACAGTATTTGATTTTACCTCAGCCTTCTTGCTTGTGTCTTCCTTTGTCTGGTTAGTTTGTGTGGTCTGAGTCTGTTTTGTGTTTGTGGTGCCGGCTTTATTGCCGCAGGCTGTTGCGGACATAATTAACGCTCCTGTAATTAAAAGCACCGCTCCTTTTTTTGAAAAGTCTTTTAAGATATTATTTTTCATTTTAATCGTCCTTTCTGTTTTTAATCTATCTAATCTATTTACTTCGGGAGCTTTCACGCTCTTTACATTTTCAATCTTAAAAGATAAATCTTAATATATCCTGAAAGAAACCTGAAAAAATATAAATTCTTAAAATTCTCTCCAAAACTTCTCAAAATCCTCTCTTCGGCGCAAAAAAAGAGCGGATTTATTCCGCTCTCGTTATTTTTTGTATTTTACTGATTTCCCACGACCACAATATCCTTTACGGGCTCAATGGTAACCGTATCGGAAACAACGCTCTCGCTTTCAAATACGCCGTTTACCTTGGTCACCTGGGTAACCACCTTGCGCTCGCCGTCGGAGCCCTGCTGAACTATCCTCTTGTAATCGGAGCTCTTTGTGTTGTCGACCTGCTGTTCTGTCTCCTTGGGAATAACGGTTACCTCTTCCGTCTCCTCAATGGTCCTTACGGAAATGTAAGGCGTAGGCAGAAGAATATTCAGCTCCTGACCCACATAAAGGGTCTTGGGCAGATTGGGATTGTCTCCCATCATCTGATTATATGTGGTTCCCAGCTTGGAAGCTACTCCGGAAAGGGTGTCTCCGCTCTGAACCACGTATGTCGTAGGCTCCAGCCTTGTCTCCGTAAATTTAACCCTGATGGAGTCCGTATTGACGATCTTGTCCTTGTCAACATAAGCCTCCTTGATCTCAACATTCTTGGTGAACTCCCAGTCCTTCAGGTTAGCATCCTCGCTTATGTACTGGGACGCGAAGTCCTTCAGAAAATCGTTGGCCTCTTTTTCGGACGCAAGAACGCCTATTTCCTCGCCGTCAACATAAAGCACTGCCGCTTTGACCTTGTATGTTACGTTGTCCTTCAGCTTTGATATGATAGAATCGGTCGTTACCAGATTTTTCTTGGAGGCATGGGCAGGTTTTGCCTTTATCTCCTCGTTCAGCTGTATATCCGTACCTATCTGCTGAGAAATCTGTGATGTTACGGTAGTTTCCAGATCGGTGGCAGATATTTTCTTTGAATTGCCCTTAACATATCCTATGCTTGTGTCATCCACAAAGATCTCCATAGCGTTCTTGGATAACGCGGACGCGCACAGAATGATTATTACTATTATTATGATCACGATAGGAAGAGGTTTTATCCTTTTCCTGCGTCTTCTTTTTCTTCTTTGCAAAGCAGTTGAGGACGAGGCAGATGATGTTCTTCTCGATGAGCCTGAGCTGCTCGATGTAAGCCTTGCCCTTGACGAGCTTCTGCTTCCGGAACCTGTGCTTCTCCTTCTGTAAGCCATGATACCCCCCCTTAATTTTTCTTTTTTCCCAAAATTATACGTTGAATCTGAAAAGGATCACGTCGGAATCCTTAACGACATAGTCTTTTCCTTCGCTTCTCACAAGGCCTTTTTCCTTTGCGGCGTTGTATGAACCGCACTCAACAAGGTCGTCATAGTTCACAACCTCGGCTCTTATGAAGCCCTTTTCGAAATCAGAGTGGATCTTTCCCGCTGCCTGGGGAGCTTTGGTGCCTTTCACGATTGTCCACGCGCGGGATTCCTTGGGTCCCGCAGTAAGATAGCTTATGAGTCCCAGAAGGGAATAGCACTCCGTTACAAGCCTGTCCAGACCGCTTCCGTCTACGCCTAAGTCTTCTAAAAATTCGGCTCTTTCCTCAGGCGTAAGCTCGGAGATCTCTTCTTCTATTTTAGCGCAAATGAAAATTACGCCGGCATTTTCCTTCTTAACATACTCTTTCAGCGCGTCTGTGTACTGATTTCCGCCGGCAATGAAGGAATCCTCGTCCAGATTTGCGGCATAGATCACAGGTTTCGCAGAAAGAAGCTCAAGGCTTTCCGCAAACGCGGCTTCTTCGGGTGTATCATATTCAATTACTCTGGCGTTGACGCCTTTTTCCAGTTCGGCCTTTATTTTTTCCATAATGGCCATTTCCTTCGCGGCGTCCTTGCTGTTTTTCGCAAGCTTCGCCGTTTTCGCCATACGCCTTTCCAGAATCTCCAGATCGGAGAAAACCAGCTCAAAATTTATGGTCTCAATGTCCCTGACGGGGTCAACGCTTCCGTCAACATGGACAATGTTTTCATCGTCGAAACAGCGGACAACATGAAGGATGGCGTCCACCTCTCTGATATGGGAAAGGAATTTATTTCCAAGTCCCTCGCCCTTTCCGGCTCCTTTAACAAGGCCTGCTATATCGAAAAATTCTATAACGGCAGGCGTGGTCTTTTCCGAGTCATAAAGCTGGGTGAGGACATCCAGTCTCTTGTCGGGCACCGCCGCTATGCCTTTATTTGGCTCTATCGTACAAAAGGGATAATTGGCCATTTCGGCCTTTCCCATGGTCATTGCGTTGAAAAGGGTGCTTTTTCCCACGTTGGGAAGTCCTACAATGCCTAATTTCATTTTATTTTTACCTCCAAAATCCCTGATTTTTTATCTTAGGTAATATATCAAAGCAAATTTTTGCCGTCTTTCCTTGGTTTAATTACAATAAAAGCAATTTTACATAAATATTATTACTATAATACCACAAAAAATTTTTCGATTCCATATTTGACAGAATTTTTTTTCATATTTTAAGAATTTTTTCAGATAATACTTTTTGGCGTAATCTGTTTTTAAGGGAGGTATTTTTTGTGAATTTTGCGAATTTTGGAAATTTCAGGAAATTTCTGTTTTATCTGACAGTCTCTTCTTTCCTTTTCTTCTGCGGATGCTCTCTTGACGGGAACGCGGATTATCTGAGCTCAGCTCTTTCGGAAAAAACGCGGGAGGAAACATTGAAGAAAACCCTGTCGGAGCTGGAAGGCGTCGAAGGGGTGAGCGTTTCCATATGGGGAAAGACGGCCTTAATAGGGTTTTCAGCCGAAGATAACAAGGACGGAGCCGAAATCGCCGGCATAATAAGAGCTAAGGCTCTGGAGACGGATGAGGGAATTGAATATGCGGCTGTAAGCAGGAATCCGGAAATAATGCGGAGGATAGGGAGGCTTCAGCCGCGGTAATTCGTCCTTTTATTCCTTTTGCAGCGTTTTAAAGGCTGTTGGGGAAAACCGGCGCCGGCAGCTTTATAGTTTAATATCGCGCTGAAAACTGTATATTATTAAATACCACATTTCTTCCTCTGTATTGATTTTCGTACACTACCATGGTATAATTTTAATGTAATGTTAATAAAATCAAACTAAAAAGGAGGAGAAATGATGAAAAAGCGTATTTTAGGTATTTTCTTAAGCGCTGTAATGGT
>JAEEGL016896795.1_pt1 | contig 10102 bp, 8 predicted proteins | sample 9134231 | NCBI WGS metagenome assembly JAEEGL01 (sample SAMN16246548, study PRJNA631951) | gut metagenome | biome: gut microbiome; feature: rumen; material: fiber-attached | host: Bos | place: Iran: Karaj | collected 2018-10 | reverse complement strand
GCAAGCCTAATCGACTTCGGGGACAGGTATGTCACCCTGGCAACCGACGGTGTCGGCACCAAGATCCTCATCGCAGAGGAACTCGGCATCTGGAACACCATCGGAATCGACTGTATCGCCATGAACGTCAACGACACCATCTGTGTCAACGCCCAGCCTATCTCCTTCGTGGATTACATCGCCATCGACAAACCCGACGATGCACTTACCCAGCAGGTCGGAATCGGTCTCAACAAAGGTGCCGAGCTCTCCGACATGGAGATCGTCGGAGGGGAGATCGCCGTTCTCCCCGAGATGGTCAACGGTCTCGACCTGTCCGGTACCTGCATGGGAGTCGTCGACAAGGACAAGATCATCACCGGCGATACCTGCGAGAAAGGGGACCTCATCGTCGCCCTGCAGGCATCCGGTCTGCACTCCAACGGACTCACCCTCGCGAGGAAGGTCGTGGAAGCCAACAACATCAAGCTCACCGACTCCGTACCCGGACTGTCCCAGAGCATCGGAAAGGAACTCCTGACCCCTACCGAAATCTATGTGAAACAGGTGCTCGGAATCACCTCCAAGCACACCGTCCACGGACTGGTCGACATCACCGGAGGCGGACTCAGGAACATCCTCCGTATGAGGAAGGGACTGAAGTACACCATCGACGACCCCGTCAAACCCAACGCCATCTTCAACGTCCTCCAGGAGCTCGGAAACATCGACGACCAGGAGATCTACCAGACCTTCAACATGGGAATGGGATTCACCATCATCGCACCCGAGGCTGACGCCGAGGCCATCGCCAAGGAGAACCCCAACGCGAAGATCGTCGGCCGCGTCGAAGAGGGTAACGGAGTCTACTTCGCACCCGGAAAATTCACTTACGACCACTACTGATCGGTATTTTCAACCGGGGCTCCGGCCCCGGATCACTTGTTGAGTTTGCAGTCCAGGGCACCGCATACCGCGCCGAGAGCGGTGCAGGTCTCCAGCGAGAAGTTGCCGCCGGTGACCTCGAAGTCGATATCGGACATGCCGTGGACCTCCTTGGGGGTGCCGTGGGGGCCGATGCCGAATATCAGCAGGATGCTCTGACCGTTCTCCACCAGCTCGGCGAGCTGGGCGGTGGTGAGCTGCTTCTTGGTATCGGGTCTGCAGGTGGTGAGAACGACCCTTCCGAGCTGCGGGGGGAATCCCTTGGCGGGGAACGGGAAGGTCTGGAAACGGCCCAGTTCGGCCAGTTGGACGAAGTTGTCCCCGTGGGCCCCGATGCTGGTGGTCCCGGCGATGAAGTTGGCGATCTCGAGGGGCGTCCTGCGGTCCTCGGGAATGGGGAAACCGAATAGTGCCAGATTCATGTTGAAGGCCATGGCGAGATCGCCTGCGCGGGCGATGACGCGGCGGTGGGGCTCCCTGAAGGTCTTGGGGTCGTACGCATTGTAGATGCCGATGGTCATCCGGCCTCTGCGGCCGCTCTTCTCATAAACCATTGTTCCTCACCTTGGGGCGCGCCACGATGGCATAACGGTCGCCGTCGAGGAAGATCTCGTAGTTCTGGTAGCGGGGATCCTGCTTGTACTGATCGATGCGCGAAAGGACCTCCATCAGAGTGAGCTCAGTGCTCTTGATGTCGATCAGGATCTCATCGAGGCTCTCGTCTTCCATGCAGCTCTCCCTTTATGCCTGCGGCCTCCGCCGAATCGTTGTTGAAAAGTATGGTGCCGCCAGCCGGGCTCGAACCAGCGACCTCGTGATCTTCAGTCACGCGCTCTCCCAACTGAGCTACGGCGGCTTGTATCTCCCTTATCTGCTCAACCATTATAAAGTTGTGGGAGGGGTTTTCACCCCTCCTTTGAGGTTTACTGCTGCGTCTGGGTCTCTGCCGCCGGAGCGTCGGAATCGGTCTTGACCACGGGCACCATGGACACGACCACGTCGTCGTCCTTGAGCTCCATGATCTTGACTCCCTGGGCGTTGCGTCCGGTCTTGCGGATGGTGTCCACGGCGATGCGGATGACCTTTCCGGACTTGGAGATGACCATCAGCTCATCGTCGTCGTTGACCCTGCGGACGCTGACGACGGCACCGTTCTTCTTGGTGGTCTTGATGGTAATGACTCCCTTTCCTCCGCGGTGCGTCTTGCGGTAGTCGTCCACGGTGGAGATCTTTCCGAATCCGTTCTCGGTGACGGTCAGGAGGAGGTCCTCGGCCTTCACGACGGCCATGGAGACGACCTGGTCGTGCAGGGCCACGTTCATTCCCCTGACACCCATGGTGTCCCTTCCGGTGGGGCGGACGTCGTCCTCGTCGAACCTGCAGGCGAGACCGCCGGCGGTGGCCAGGATGATCTCGTCCTTGCCGTCGGTCATCCAGGTCTCGATGAGCTGGTCGTCCTCGTCCAGCTTGATAGCCTTGATTCCCTTGGAACGGATGTTGCCGTACTGGCTCATCACGGTCTTCTTGAGGAGTCCGTTCTTGGTGCAGAACACCATGTACCTGTCCTCGGGGAACTCGTTGGTGGGGATGATGTTCGTGATGGACTCGCCGGGCTGCAGGTCGGGCAGCATGTTGATGATGGGCTTGCCCTTGGACTGCCTGCTTCCCTCGGGGATGTTGTAACCCTTCAGCCACAGGATACGTCCGGTGTTGGTGATGAACAGCAGGTAGGTGTGGGAGGAGGCGACGAGCATGTTCTTCATGAAGTCGCTCTCCTTGGTCTGCATACCGGTCATGCCGACTCCGCCGCGTCCCTGCTGCCTGTAGGTCCTCAGGGGGATCCTCTTGATGTAGTTGTCATCGGAGAGGGTGTAGACCATGTCCTCCTTGGGGATCAGGTCCTCGGCGTTGACGTCGACGGCCTGGGCGTTGATGGCGGTCCTGCGGGCGTCGCCGTAGGTGTCGGACATCTGCTTGAGCTCGTCCTTGATGATGGCGTCAATCCTGACGGGGTTGGCGAGGATGTCCTTGAGGTCGTTCATCTTGATGATGAGTGCGTCGTACTCCTCGCGGATGGTGGTGATCTCCAGTCCGGTCAGTCTCTGCAGCCTCATGTCGAGGATGGCCTGGGCCTGGACCTGGTCGATGGACAGCAGCTGCTGCAGTCCCTCGTTGGCCTCGGCTCCGGTCTTGGATGCGCGGATGAGCTCGATGGTCTTGTCCAGCATGTTCAGGGCCTTGATGAGACCGTCCAGGATGTGGAACCTCTTCTCGGCCTCATTCAGCTCGAACCTGACCCTGCGGGTGACCACGTTGCGGCGGTGGTTGATGTAGTGCTCGATGAGCTGCTTCAGACCGAGCAGGGTGGGCTTGTTGTTGACCAGTGCCAGATTGATGATACCGTAGGTGATCTCCATCTGGGTCTTCTTCATCAGGTTCTCCAGGACCACATCGGGGATGGCGTCCTTGTGGAGCTCGATGACGATGCGCATACCCCTCCTGTCGGACTCGTCGCGGAGGTCGGTGATGCCGGTGATGTCCTTGTTCTTGACGAGGTCGGCGATGGCCTTGACCAGCTCGGCCTTGTTGACCTGGTAGGGGATCTCGTCGACGATGATGGAGGTCTTGCCGCTCTTGAGCTCCTCGTAGTGGGTCTTGGACCTGACCTTCATCCTGCCCCTGCCGGTGGTGTAGGCGTCCACGATTCCCGACATACCGTTGATGATTCCTCCGGTGGGGAAGTCGGGTCCGGGTACGAACTCCATCAGCTTGGCGACGTCCGCGTCGGGGTTGTCGATGGTGTAGATGATGGCGTCGCAGACCTCCTTGAGGTTGTGCGGGGGCATCTTGGTGGCCATACCGACGGCGATACCATCGGATCCGTTCACCAGGAGGTTGGGGAACTTGGAGGGCAGGACGGAGGGCTCCTTCAGGGAGCCGTCGAAGTTGTCCATGAAGTCCACGGTGTCCTTGTCCAGGTCCAGCAGCAGGTCGGAGGCCATCTTGGAGAGCCTGGCCTCGGTGTAACGCATGGCTGCGGGCGGGTCGCCGTCCACCGATCCGAAGTTACCCTGACCGTCCACGAGGGGGTACCTCAGCGAGAAGGGCTGTCCCATCCTCACCATGGCGTCGTAGGCTGCGGAGTCTCCGTGGGGGTGGTACTTACCGAGCACCTCTCCGACCACGGTGGCGGACTTCTTGTGGGGGCGGTTGAAGGCGAGACCGAGTTCGTGCATGGCGAACATGATCTTCCTGTGAACGGGCTTCAGTCCGTCGCGGACATCGGGCAGGGCCCTGCTGACGATGACGGACATGGAGTAGTCGATGTAGGAGCGTTTCATCTCCTTCTCGATGGGCTGTTTGAGGATCCTCTGTTCGATATCCATGCTATCACACATCCAGGTTTACGACCTCGTTGGCATGTTCGATGATGAACTCGCGGCGGGGCTCGACATCGTCGCCCATGAGGACGGAGAACAGCTGGTCGGCGAGCTGGGCATCGGAGATCTCGATGCGCTTCATCATGCGCGTCTCGGGATCCATGGTGGTCTCCCACAGCTGCTGCGGGTTCATCTCACCGAGACCCTTGTAGCGGCTGATATTGAGTCCCTGCGGTCCGCCCTTCTCGGCGAGGATCTTGTTGAGCTCGTCGTCGTTGAAGGCATAGGCGAGAACCTTGGTCCCTTTCGCGATGCGGTACAGCGGGGGCATGGCGAGGTAGACGTAGCCCTGCTCCACGAGGGGGCGCATCTGCCTGTAGAAGAGGGTGAGGAGGAGGGTGGCGATGTGCGCACCGTCCACATCGGCATCGGTCATGATGACGACCTTGTGGTAGCGGATCTTGGTGGTGTCGAACTCCTTCCCGATGCCGCCGCCGATGGCGATGGTGAGGTTCTTGATCTCCTCGTGGTCGAGGAGCTTGTCCTGACGGGTCTTCTCGACGTTCAGGATCTTACCGCGGATGGGGAGGATGGCCTGGAAGTTCCTGTCCCTTCCCATCTTGGCGGAGCCTCCTGCGGATTCTCCCTCGACGATGAAGAGCTCGCACTTCTCAGGGTCCTTCTCGGAGCAGTCGGCGAGCTTGCCGGGCAGGGAGGTGGACTCGAGCAGGGATTTCCTGCGGGTGGCGTCCCTAGCCTTCCTAGCGGCCATCCTGCCCTCGTAGGCGGACATGGCCTTCTTGATGATGACCTGCGCCACCGCGGGGGTCTCCTCGAGGAACTGCATGAGCTGTTCGCTCACCACGGAGGACACGGCGTTCTGAGCGACGGACGAACCGAGCTTCTCCTTGGTCTGCGACTCGAACTGCGGGTCGGGCATGCGGATGCTGACGATGGCGGTCAGGCCCTCGCGGGTATCGGAACCCTCGAGGACGTAGTCCTTCAGCATGTTGTTCTCCTTGCCGTAGTCGTTGAGCGTCTTGGTGAGGGCGGTGCGGAATCCGGTCATGTGGGTTCCGCCGTCCGGGGTGGACACGGTGTTGACGAAGGAGTCCACGGACTCGTTGTATCCGTCGGTGTACTGCAGGGCGACGTCCACCTCGACCTCGATGGGCTTGCCGTGGATATCCTCGAAGGTACGGGATCCCTTGAGCTCGATGGGCTTCTCGTGGAGGGGGGTCTTGCTCCTGTTGAGGAAGCGGACGAACTCGGAGACGCCTCCGTCGTAGTGGTAGGTCTCCTCCTTGCCGGACCTCTGGTCGGTGAACTTGATGGTGACCTTCGTGTTGAGGAAAGCCTGGTTGCGGAACCTGTTCTGCAGTGTGTCGAAATCGAACTCCACTGTCTCGAACATGGTCTTGTCGGGCTTGAACGAGATGGTGGTACCGCTCTCGTTGGACTGTCCGATGACCTCGACGGGCCCGTCGGGCACGCCGCACCTGTAGGACTGCCTGCTGATCTTCCCCTCGCGCTTGACGGTGGCGACCATCCACTCGGAAAGGGCGTTCACGACGGATACTCCCACACCGTGCAGACCTCCGGACACCTTGTAGGCGTTCTGGTCGAACTTACCTCCGGCGTGGAGGTCGGTGAGGCAGAGCTCGAGAGCGGATTTGGTCTCTCCCGCGGGGATACCGGTGGGGATACCGCGTCCGTTGTCGGTGACGGTGATGGAACCGTCGTCGCGGATTGTGACCTCGATGTCAGTGGCGTACCCGGCCTGACACTCGTCGATGGAGTTGTCCACGACCTCGTAGACGAGGTGGTGGAGACCGCGGGTGTCGGTGCTTCCGATGTACATTCCCGGCCTCTTGCGGACCGCTTCCAGTCCTTTCAGGGCCTTGATGCTGTTGGCGTCATAGGTCTCGCCGGTGACGGGACTACGACGTACGTCTTCGTTTGCCATTAGTGCATCCCTTCCTTTGCCCCCGCTATAATGTATTAATATTATAATGTGCGCACGCGCGCGCGTACGCCCGCGCACGCGTAACCAATCCAACCTGTACATCGGGAACAATCTAATACGAATCAGCCGATGGGTGGGGCAATGAGCACCATCATGGAACAGGCCCGCCGCGGCGAGTCGAACCGCCTCTTCAAGAAGGCCGCAGAGCGCGAAGGAGTCACCGAGAGGTTCCTGGTCGACGGAATAGCCGCAGGACGCATCGTCCTCCCCCACAACCCCGCGCACGACGCCCTGCCCGCAGCCATCGGGGAGGGTCTCTCCGTGAAGGTGAACGCCAACATCGGGACCTCCCGCGACATGCCCGACCTCGAGGGTGAGATCGCCAAGCTCGACATGGCCGTGAAGTACGGTGCGGACGCCGTCATGGACCTCAGCACCGGCGGGGACATCGACGACATCCGCAAGAGGCTGCTAGCCCGCTGCCCCGTCATGATGGGATCCGTTCCGATCTACGAGGTGGGTCTCACCGCCGCAAGAAAGAACGCCGTCGTCGAGATGACCGAGGACGACATGTTCAAGGGCATCGAGATGCACGCCAAGGACGGCATGGACTTTATGACCGTGCACTGCGGTATCACCATGGAGACCGTGAGGTGGATCAAGAAGAGCGACAGGATGATGGACGTCGTCTCCCGCGGAGGTTCGTTCCTCACCGCATGGATCCTCCACAACGAGGAGGAGAACCCCCTCTACAGGAACTTCGATTACCTCCTCGAACTCGCCAGGAAATACGAGTTCACGCTGTCCCTCGGGGACGGCTTCCGCCCCGGCTGCGTGCACGACGCATCCGACCAGGCACAGATCTCCGAACTCATGACCTTAGGTCATTTGGTGAAAAGAGCCAGAGAGGCCGGAGTGCAGGCGATGGTCGAGGGTCCGGGACACATGAGGATGGACGAGATCGCCGCCAACATGAAGATACAGAAGACCCTCTGCGACCACGCCCCGTTCTACACCCTCGGCCCCCTCGTGACCGACATCGCGCCCGGCTACGACCACATCACCGCCGCCATCGGCGGTGCGATTGCGGCCGCCAACGGAGCGGATTTCCTCTGCTTCGTGACCCCCGCCGAGCACCTCTCCCTCCCCGACATCAACGATGTGAAAGAGGGCGTCATCGCCTCCAAGATCGCCGCTCATGCTGCCGACCTCACCCGCGGGATCGGACAGGAGAGGGACGATGCCATGGCGAAGGCCCGCAAGGAACTCGACTGGCCGGCCATGTACGACGTGTGCATCGATGAGGAAAAAGCACGCCGCTACCGCGCCCGCGGTTGCACCGAAGAAAAGGACGGCTGCTCCATGTGCGGTGACGTCTGCGCGGTCAAGATCGTCAACCAGTATCTGATCAAGGAGGGCGACATATACGACCCCTCCAAGGACAAGAACGAATGTTGAGAGAATGAGAGCCACTGGAGGGAATCGAACCCCCGACCAACGGTTTACGAAACCGTCGCTCCACCGCTGAGCCACAGTGGCTTCTGTTTCTGCCTTAATTATTGACGATATAATAAGAATTGCTCAGACATCCGATATCGAAGGATATGCCGGCGCAGTTCTTCACGGACACCATGGGGTCGAGGCTTCCCGGCCACAGACGGCCCGGGTTCCATATGGAGAAACCCTCGTCCTCAAGGGCATCGAGATATCCGGGGATGTCGTAACCGTCCTGTATCTCCTCGTAGGTCTTGCGGTTGTCCTCCGTGTAGATCACGATCCCGATGCCGGCGGCGATTATCCCTCCGACGAGGAGGACGGCCACGGCTACGGTGAAAGTCCTCATGGTCACCGCCTGTACCTGGGGAACATGTCCCTGAACACTACCGCGTCCTTCTCGATCAGCGGGGATTCGCAGATGAAGTTGCAATCCCTGTCCGAATCGTTCAGGATATCAGCCAGCATCTGCATGTCTGGCTCCTTCTCGGAGAGGGGCAGATGCGAGATCTCCCCTTTCTCCCCGTACTTTATGCAGCTGATGTGGAAGTGGGCGGTGTCCCCGGCAAGAGGGAAGAACTCGTCGATGAGGTCCTGCATGGCCTCGCGGGTCTTCAGGCAACCGACGCCGCGGGCGTGGACATGGGCGACGTCGAGGACGGGGTGGACCCCGTCGACGGAATCCATGACCTCGGCGATCTCCTTGAGGGTGCCGAACTGACCCTTCTTACCCATGGTCTCGACCCCCAGGATCACATCCTTGATCCCCATGTCGTCGAGACGGTTCTTACTGGCGGCGAGACCTTTGATCACATTCTCGGTGGCGGTCTCCGGATGGCTGCCGTAGGAGGCGGCATGGATGACGATGATGTAGGCGCCAAGGTGGTGTGCGGCTACCGCGGTGTCGACCACCCACTGGACGCTCTTGTCGATGGTCTCGGGGTTGTCGGAATTGAAACTGATGAAATACGGGGCATGGCAGGACAGACGGATGTCCAGCTCCTTGGCGAGGGCACCGATGCGTTCCGCACGCTCCTGAGTGATCCTCGCCCCGCGGACGAACTCCACCTCGAGGGCATCGAGGCCGAGGTCGCGCGTGTAACGTAGGGAAGCCTCGGGGTCGCTCTTGCTGGAGACTTGCGGATATCCTGCGGGACCGAATCTCATGCCCCTGCCATCGCCGTCCCAATATATCAGACTATGGCGGGATGATCGGATAAACCGATAAAACACTATTCTGGCTCTATCTAAATCCATACTGGCAAAAGACATAAACGACGAACGCATCGGCCACCCATGGACCATATCGTGATGGACGTCTCCCTCGACCCCACGCTGGGGTGCGGACAGGCCCACCGCTGGCGGAAACTGACGGACGGGAGATGGCAGGGGGTCATCGGGAACGATGTGGTCACGCTTTCTCAGACCCCGGACGGTTTCGACTGCGAGGGGAGCAGCGACATCCCCGCCGTCCTCGAATACTTCCGTTCCCAGGACGACCTCCCCTCCATCATCAGGGAGATCTCCGAGGCCGACGAATGCGTAGCCCGTCTCTCCGGTGCCTGTCCCGGACTCCGCATCCTCAAACAGCCCGAGTGGGAGTGCCTCGCCACGTACGTACTCGCCACCAACGTCAACGTCAAACGCATCGCCAAGATGGTGGAGTCAGTCTGCGACCTCTTCGGCACAGACCTCGGCGCACGCAGGGCGTTCCCCACACCGAAACAAATCCTCGACGGGAAGGACAGGATATGCGAATGCAGGCTAGGTTTCCGCGAACCCCGGTTCATCACCCTCGCCCAGCGCGTGGAGGACGGGGAGATCGACATCGAGGGGATGAAGGAGCTGTCCTATGAGGACCTCCACAGGGAGCTCTGCACCATCTACGGGGTGGGCCCAAAGGTCGCCGACTGCGTCGCCCTCTTCGGATACGGCCACCTCTGCGCGTTCCCCATCGATGTCCGCATCCAGAAGGAGATGGAGATGCGCTACGGGGTCACCGGCAGTTACGCCAAGGTCTCGGGCTACGGCCGCGAGAAGTTCGGTAGGTACGCCGGATACGCGCAGGAGTTCCTCTACCACTCGGAGTTCATCGAGTGAGCTCACACGCCGGGATTGGTCCTGCTGTAGAACTCCGAGGATTCCCAATCCATCTCGTCGAGGTCGTCGCGCCTCCTCGGCGCCAGGGAGATGCCGTAGCTGCGAGCGGTCTCCGCCAGGAAATCCCAGGCCTCGTCAGACCCGCTGAACTCCTCGACCTTCGCCTCGCCCGGGACCACCTTGCCCTTGAAGGTGCCCGCCACCTTGGTCCCGAGGAACACCGCGGAACGCATGGTCG
>JAEEGL016396742.1_pt1 | contig 10102 bp, 7 predicted proteins | sample 9134231 | NCBI WGS metagenome assembly JAEEGL01 (sample SAMN16246548, study PRJNA631951) | gut metagenome | biome: gut microbiome; feature: rumen; material: fiber-attached | host: Bos | place: Iran: Karaj | collected 2018-10 | reverse complement strand
TTTGAAAACCGGAAACGGCGCCGCTGCGCGGGAAGAGCTGCGCAGAATGGCGGAATGCGATCTGACCGAAACAGCGGAGTTCGAATTCGGCAGGAAACTTAAGACGCCTCTTCTTAGCGACGCGGATTACGCTTTCTACTGGAACAATTCCGATTTCAGGGCGGAGTTCGAATCCAAACTCCTCGATCCCGAGTTTGATGAAATCAGGGAAGGAGTGTGAAGTCCATCACCCGCTTTTATTCCGCTTAATTGTCGATGCTCCCTGGGAGGTTTAATCATGCGCAGATTATCGTGTATACTGATTGCCGCGGCGACGGCTGCCGCCGCTTTGATCGGGTTTCCCTCCTGCTCTTCTGAAGGCACGGGCGACGTCTCCGAGGGTGAGAAAACAACCGCCGGAACGCAGCATCCCTGATTTTTCGCAGGGCCTTGTTGATATACTCGAAAAAAAGATCCGAATGAATTGTTTGCCTGATTAATGTCGATTCTTTACCGTACTGAGTAAAAAAAGTACGCCAAAGCGGAAAGCCTGTTACTTCCTGCTTCGGCGTCTTGTTTTTTTCGGGACTTTTTTTTACAGCCCCAAAGCCGGGGCTTTGCGTTATTCAGCTGTCAGATGTAGTTTCTGAAGAACTCCCGCACGTTCGAAAGTCTCGTGTACGTGTCGGACATGAGAGAGACGGCGACGTCGCTGAGTTCCTTTTTTCTCGGCCTTAGGTCGTGGTTCTTCGCCGCGGCGATGATCTCGGCGTAGCGCGCCGTGACCTCCTTCATCATATCTTCCCAGGAGACGTAAAGGTCGTTCAGCGCGCCGTCTCCGAGCCTCCGGGTGAGCGTCGGGTCGGAATAGATCTTCTCGAGCGCGGAGGCGAGAGAGTCAGGATCCTCTTCGATCAGCATTCCGTTTTTCCCGTCGGTCACTCCTTCCGCGGGCGAAGAATCCCGTATCAGCACGCTGGCAGTCGCGCATGCGGCAGCCTCCTTGCAGACGATCGGGTTGTTGTCGAATACCGATGGCAGTATGAACAGATCCGCGCGGCTGTAGTAGGCGCGGAGCAGCTCCTTGTCGCGTATCGCGCCGGTGAAGAAAACTCTGTCGCCGAGCCCGAGGTTCCTTGAGTATTCGCTTATTGCGTCAAAGTCGACGCCGTCGCCGATGAATATCATCCGGAAATCGTATCCGCGCTCGCGCATCGACGCGAGACCGTCGAGTATGATCCGCTGGCCCTTGTACCACATCATACGGCCGACGAAGAGGAAGCAGGGGACTCCGTCCGGCAGGCCGTGCTTCTCTGAGATCTTTTCGGTCTCCTCATGCCCTACCGGTCCGCGCGGGAAGCCGACGCCGTTCGGCATGACGCGGTATTTGCCGGTATATCCGAGCGACACGAGGTTCTCGCCCGCCCCTTTGTTGACGGCCCAGACTTCGTCGCAGGCCTCGATGTTGTCTATCATGGCCTTTATGGCGGCGTTTTTTATTATGCCCAGCTTGACGCCGCGGCCGATCTCGATGTCGAACTTGGTGTGATAGGTGAAGACCAGCGGCGCACCGGTGAGGTTGCGCAGGTGGCGCAGCAGCACCGTCGACATGACGGGACAGTGCGAGTGCAGGATGTCGGGACCGAAGCCGGAGAGCCAGTCGACCGCGTCGGGATCGAACGGGTCGCCTGTGCGGTAGCCGAACGCCCTGACGGTGTCAAAGCTCCGGTAGCGCACGACGGGAAACGGGTAGCTGTCGGTCACCCCGGGGTAGGCGGGTGTCGCGACCATCGCGTGCCCGTATTTCTTTTCGATGATCTCGGCGTAGTTAAGGACGGTGTTGGCGACGCCGTCGTAGAGAGGAGGGAAGGAATCGTTTGCTAGACAGACTTTCATGATTTGCCTTTCGTTGGGTATAAACAGTTATTGTGAGCGGAAGCAGTTCCGCGGTATCCCGGCCTGCCCGGTCACGGGAAGGGCCTTAAACCTTTGGACTTATATAAGATCGAAATCGGATGACGCCGCGACGAACTCGCGCACGGTGCCGATGTCGAACTTCACTGAGACGGTGACGTCGGTGCGGCCGGAGACGGTCCCGGGTCCGTACCATTTGTGCGACACTCTCATGCCTATCTTCAGTGCGGAGCCTCTCACCGTGCTGCCGGGAATCACAGGCTCTCCGCCAGTCCTTTTTGCCTCTTTTTCGGCCGCCGCGACCCTGTCGCGGCATTCGATGAGCTCGTTCGCGAAGCGGGTGCCGGTGTCGCGCCGCGTGAAGACGAAGAGGCGGTCCTTCGCCCTGGTCACCGCGACGTAGAATATCCGCCGCTCCTCTTCGTACACCGCGTACGACTCGGGATTCTGCTTGTAGTCCCGGAGCACGGAGTTGCCGGGGATGACCTCGTCGCAGACGTCGAGCAGCCAGACGGTGCCGTATTCGAGTCCCTTGGCCATGTGGACGGTCGAGAGGATGATCCCGCCGTCTCCCGCCGCCTTCCGGCCCTCTTCGGCCTTCGCCCTGACCAGCCGCTCGAGCTCGGTCAGCCTCCAGAGGAAGGCCCCGACGGTCCGCTCGCGTTCGGCCAGGATCATGAGGATCTCGGGCTTCGACGTAAAGATCTTGTTTCTCTCGAGGTATTTTGAATATCCGAGTCCGTCGAGCACTCCTACCACTGCCCTGTCCGGGGCCGACTTCGACATCGCCGACAGCAGCTTCGAGCAGAGCCTGGCGCTCTCGTGCTTTTCCTTCAGGGATGGGATCCTCCTTATCGCTTCGAAGACCCCGATGTTCTCGCTGCGGGCGAGACTGCAGACCTCCTCCGCCGCCTGTTTGCCCAGATACGGCCAGATCTTGTAGTAGATGCGCATATACGAACCGGTGTCCTTCCCGTCGAGGGCGAGGCTCAGCGCGGCCTCGATGTCCCTGACGACCCTGTCGGAGAAGAATACGAAATCGGAGGCGCGCAGGGTGTATCTCACCTGCCGCCTGTCGAACAGATCGACGAGCGGCAGCGCGCATTCGTTCTCGCGGTAGAGCACGGCCGTGACGCCCCGCGCCTCCGCTGCCTCGCGGAGAAGGCGGCTGTACTGTTCGCGGCGGTCCTTAACCTTTATCTCGGCGATGCCGCCGGATGTGTCCTTCCTCACCGCCCGCATCACCTTGGGATAGCGCGACTTGTTGCCGCGTATGAAGGCGTCGGCAGCAGCGACGATCCCCCGCACCGAGCGGTAGTTGTCCTCCATCTTGAGGATCTTCCCGCCGGGATGATCGGCTTCGAAGTCTAGCAGCGCCCGGGGGTATGCCGCCCTGAAGCCGTAGATGCTCTGGTCCTCGTCGCCGACCATGAACAGGCTTCCGTCTCCGGCGAGGAGGGAGATTATCCTGTGCTGTATATACGATGTGTCCTGTGCCTCGTCGACGGCTATGTAGCGGTATCTGCCGCGGATGCTCCGCAGGATCCCGGGATAGCGCTCGAGTATGTGCAGGGCGTATGTGAGCTGGTCGTCGTAGTCCATGAGTCCGGCGGCGCGCATCTCCTTGCGGTATCCCGCGTAGATCTCCGAAAAATGCTTCACCGAGTCGTCGAGCGCCCGGATCCCGTCCTCGCCCAGCATCATGTTCTTCGCGTAGGTCACCGCCGTCCGGATCTCCTTCAGGTCGCTCTCGGAGGCGTATTCCCCCGTGACCTTCCTGAAGACCGACGATATGATCGCCGCGGTCTTCCCGTCGTCCTCGGCCAGTTCGAAGGGCTTCGCGCCGGTCTTCTTTGCGTACTGCAGGATTATCTTGCTGCAGACGCCGTTTATCGTGCGGAATTCGAGGTCCTTCGCGTATTCCTCACCGAAGATCGAGACGAAGCGCGCCCTCATGTCGGCGGTCGCCGCGACGGTATATGTCATAGTGAGGATGCTCCGCGGATCGATGCCGAGGCAGCAGATCATATATCCGAGCCTCGCCACGAGGGCCGTCGTCTTGCCGCTGCCGGGCACCGCGAGGAGGAGCGTGGCTCCGTCCACCGACTTTATCGCGGCCTCCTTCTGGGCGTCGGGGACGAAACCCAGACGGTCGGTCAGTTCTTCGTATGTGAGCAGCTTCATTTTCCGGAGACGCCGGAGAGGGAGGTCATGAACCTCTCCTTAAAGTCTTCTCCGCATTCGAGTCCCATGTCGTGCATGGCCTCGACGGCGCAGCCGTAGACCGGCGGAGTGGTGCCTGTCATGGCGGTGACGTCGGACGGTCCCAGCGCGATGACTGCCACGGCGTATTCGGGGTGATGAGCGAAGACCCCGCCGTTGAGAATCGCGGTGTAGGGCTTTCCCAGTCTGCGCCTTGCGGTGTGAAGCAGTTCCGCAAGGTCGCACGCGCAGCTGTCGAAGATCTCCGACGCGGCGGCGTCGCCCGCCTTCCTCGCCTCGAACACGCAGCCCGCGAACGCGGCGATATACGGCCGCCCGCCGGCGTAGATCTCGTCGTAGGCGTCCCAGACCGGCTTGCCTGCGCGGTCATGCGCGAGCTCCGTCATAAGGGTGGGTGCCCCGCGGCCGTCGTGCGCGCGTAAAACGGCGCGCAGGGCCAGACGGCCGAGCACGAAGCCGCTGCCGCAGCTGTCGATATAGTGCCCCCAGCCGCCGGTGCGCCAGAAGGTCTCTCCCTCCCTGACGTAGAGAGACGACCCGGTCCCGCAGATCATCGCGGCGCCGTCGCTGTGGCCGAGCATGCCGGATATGACGCACAGGCCGTCCGGCTCGACGCGCAGGCGAGCGAGCCGGTCTCCCGCGGCCGCGGCGATCCCGTCGTAAAAGAGGGGAGTGTAGTGCTCGGCGGTCGCGATCGAGCAGTAGCCGGTGTCGACAGTGCGCAGGCCGCGGGAGGCAGCGTCGCGCAGCAGTGTGTCCGCCATCTTCGAGTAGAGCGCGACGCAGACGGCCGCCGGGGCGTCGACGGGCGTGATGCCCCTGTCGCGGCGCACCGACAGGACGCGCCCGTCGGCGCCGAAGAGGACGCCGAGCGTCTTTGTGCCCCCGACGTCTATCGCGATAGCTGTTTTATTCATTATGTCATCCATATCAGAAAACTCCGTCCCGGCAGCCGCCGGTCTTCTCCCGCGCCGTCCGCCCGCCCGCCGCGAGGCGGCCGGTATGCCGGACAGGCGGTTCGCAAATATATTCTATCATAAATCACGCTTTTTTGCCATCTCTTTTTGAGTATATCTTCATAAATACGGTGGAGCTGCGTGAAACCGCTTGACAAAACATCTGTTTTATTGTATAATAAAATGCTTTACTTTAGACTGCCGTCCTATGTGCGCAGGGGCAGCGGGACGACTGTCGGTCTTTTCCGCGTCCGGCGGAGATGAGGCTCAAATGCCTCCGGGGGCTCCCGGACGACGCGCGAAAGGCCGAAGCGGTACACACGAAATAAACAGACACAACTACAAACACAGATAGAAATGGCAAAGAAAAAAAAGACAGAAACAGCAGAATCGGATAACAGGACTGAAACAACCGAAAAAAAGACACGGAAAAAGACCGCGCAGGAAAGCGTAAAGAGAACGCGCGCCGCGTCCGTCACCGGAAAGGCGAAGGAAAAAGGAAAGGAAAAGGACAAAAAAACCAGGCTCCGGATCATCCCGCTCGGCGGACTCGGCGAGGTCGGCAAGAACATGACCGTCTTCGAGTTCGGCGACGACCTCGTCATCATCGACTGCGGACTCGCATTCCCCGACGAGGAGATGTTCGGCGTCGACCGGGTGATACCCGACTTCGCCTACCTCGAGTCGGTCAAAGATAAGATCCGCGGGCTCCTCCTCACCCACGGGCACGAGGACCACATAGGCGCCGTGCCCTATTTCCTCGAGCGCTTTCCCGTCCCGGTATACGGGACCGCGCTGACGCTCGGCATCATCAGAAACAAACTTCGCGAGCATAAACTGGCATACACGCCCTCCCTCGTCACCGTAAACGCCGGCGACAAGGTGAAGCTCGGTGTCTTCGAGGCCGAATTCATACACGTCAACCACTCGATCGCCGACGCCTGCGCCATCGCGCTGCAGACGCCGGTCGGCACCGTGGTGCACTCGGGCGACTTCAAGCTCGACGTTTCCCCGATCGACGAGGACGTCATCGATCTTACCCGCTTCGGAGAGATCGGAAGGCGCGGCGTCCGCGCGCTGCTCTGCGAATCGACGAACGCCGAAAGAAGCGGATTCACCCCCTCCGAAAAGAGCGTCGGGGGCGTGCTCGAAAGCATATTCGAGTCGAATCCCGACAAGCGGATCGTAGTCGCCACCTTCTCGTCGAACGTCCACAGGGTAAAACAGGTCATCGACATCTCGGTAAAGCTCGGGCGCAAGGTCGCCGTGACCGGACGCAGCATGCTGACGGTCCTCGACGCCGCCACCGAGCTCGGATACATGAAAATCCCGCCCGAGACCGTCATCGACGTCTCGGAGATGAAATACTACTCGCCGGGGAAGCTCACGCTCATAACGACGGGCAGTCAGGGCGAGCCGATGTCGGCGCTCTACCGCATGGCGTTTTCCGAGCGCACTTCGGTCACGCTCGGCAGGGACGACGTCGTGGTGCTCTCGTCGAGCACGATACCCGGCAACGAGAAGCTCATCGGCAGGATCATCAACGAACTGACCCACAACGGCATAAAGGTCATTAACGGCAGCATCCTGACCGGAGTCCACACCTCCGGGCACGCCTGTGCCGAGGAGATCAAGCTGCTCATACAGCTGTGCCGCCCGCAGGTATACATACCGGTACACGGTGAATACCGTCACCTCGAGGCCAACCGCGGCATCGCGTCGTTCCTCGGAATACCCTCCGACCGCATCGTGATGAGCGACATCGGAGAGGTCATCGAGCTGGGCAAAAAGGATGTGTCGGTGGCCGGAAGCGTGCCGTCGGGACGCACTCTCATCGACGGCTTCGGCGTCGGCGACGTCGGCAAGGACGTCCTCCGCGACCGCAAGCATCTTTCCGAGGACGGCATCGTGATCGTCTATGCGACGGTCGACTACGACCTCGCGACGGTCGTCATCCCGCCCGTGATCGAAGCGAAAGGCTTTGTTTACGCCCCCGATTCGGAGGACCTCCTGAGGGAGGCCGGGCTCGCGGCGTCCGACGAGATCACGGCTGCCTTCGACCGCAGGCGCGGGAAGACCGATCCCGAGACGCTGAAGGAGCGCGTGAGGCGCGCGGTGCTGAAGTTCCTCTCGGGGCGCACGGGCAGAAACCCGATGGTCGTCCCGCTCATAAACGAACTCTAATATAAAGATAAAAAGCAACTCCCCCAAGGGGTCAATCTCGAAAGGTTAACACACTAATGGGAAAAGGTAGCAGATCCAGAACCAACAGAGCCAACGAAGTCATCGCGGCGGCGTCGAAGCCGTCGAAGGCGAGCTCGGAGAAGAAGACCAAAAGGACGATTTGGATAGTTACGGCGATAGTCGCGGCGTTTCTCGCTGTCTGTCTCATCGCCACGTTCACCGTGTCATCGGGCTTCTCGAAAAGAATGAAGACTGCCGTCAAGTCGGACAACTACAGGGTGTCGGGCACGATGCTCTCCTATTTCTTCTATTCGCAGTATCAGCAGTTTATGTCGGTATACGGGACGTATGCCTCGTATCTCGGCCTTGATACCGGTTCGTCGCTGAAGAACCAGACCTACGGCGACGGCACCTGGTATTCATACTTCATGGACAACACAAAGACGCAGCTGAAGCAGGTCGTCGCGCTCTGCGAGGCCGCGAAAGCCGCAGGGATCGAACTCGGCGAAGATGAGAAAAAGGACATCGACGACGCCTTCGACGCCATCTCGAAAGCCGCTCTGAACTACGGCTACACCGCGAACGGATACATCCAGGCGATGTACGGCGACGGCGTGAACAGCTCCGACCTCCGCAAGTCGCTCGAACTCACGCAGCTCGCCTCCAAGTACCTTTCGGTACTTCAGGAAGAGCTGAGAGGCAAGGTCACTGAAGAGGATATCGAGAAGTACTACAAGGACAATCCCGCCTCCTTCCTTAAAGCCGACACGCTCCAGTACAGCTTCAAGGCCGACCTCAAACCTGCCGGAGCCGAGGCTACCGACGAGGAAAAGGCCGCCTACGAGACCGCGAAGGCCGAGAAGAAGGCCCTTGCCGAGGAACTGAAGAAGGCCGCGACGTCGGCTGACGAATACAAGAAATGGATCGGCGGGTACCTCTGCACCGAGGAGAAGGTCTCCGAGGTCTTCGATTCCAACTACTCCACCGAGTCTTCCGAACTCGCCGAGGCCGACAGACCCTCCGATGAGGTGATCGCGAAGGCCAAGGCCGATATATACAAGTACCTGAAGGATCTCATCGACGGCAAGGAAGATGCTGTGCGTCCGACCTTCGGCGACGCGAAATACGCCGATGTCCTCTCGACCGTCGTAAGCAGTGTATACAGCAACATCTACACGAGCGGATACCAGGGCGTCGTAAAGGACGGCGTGGTCTACTCAGATCCTTCGGACAGCAGTGCGTCGGATCTCGACAAATGGCTCTTCGACAGCACGAGGAAAGACGGCGACATAGAGATCGTCACGACCGAGGGCGACACCTCCAGCACCTACAACGTGGTCTTCGTGACGGCCGTCGCTCACCGCGACGCGTCGCTCACCAAGAACGCCGCCCACATCCTCATCTCCGCGACTTCCGCCGGCTTTGACGACGACGACACCAAGCAGGAGAAAAAGGCGTCTCAGAAGGCAAAGACCATGGCCGAGCAGATCCTCGCCGATTACGAAGCCGGCGAAAAGACTCTCGACTCCTTCAAGAAGATAGCGGAGGAGAAGACGGAGGACGGCAGCGTCGAGTACGACAACATCTACGAGGGACAGATGGTGACATCGTTCAACGACTGGGTGTTCGACGAGACGAGAAAGGCCGGTGACGTCGGGATCGTCGAGACCGAATACGGCTGGCACATCATCTATTTCATCGGCGACGGTGCTGAAAAATGGCATGCCGACGCCGAGGACGGCGTGCTCAACGAAAAGCTCTCAGACTGGTACACCGAGGCTGAAACGAAATACCACATCACCTTCGACGACAAGGTGCTGAATTCGATAAATGCCTGAGAACATACACCGCGGCAAGCAGACGCGGACAGCGGCATACCGCTGTCCGTCCTGCGGAGCGGGCGTCATGACGGCGGTGGACGTCGTGTCATTTGCGAAGTCGGCCCCGGCCGCGGCGCGCATCCGTCTGCGCTGCAGCAATCCCGACTGCCCGTCGGGCACGCTTGAGAACGTGCCTGCGATGGATATCGAGCGCCTGCCCGGCAGCGGCGACGAGATCAGGCTGCGTTTCACGGTGCCCTGCATCTTCTGCGGGCACACGCACAGCTATACAGTCGCGTCTGACATGATCGGATCGCGCGACAGCATGGTGTTCTCATGCCCCGCCTCGGGCATCGACATCTGCTTCGTCGGTGACACGAACCACGTCAAGGCCGCGCTGGCCTCTTCCGAGCTCGAGCTGCTCAACATGACGGGCGACGACGGCGACTCCCTGGGTATCCTCGGAGGCGGGGACGGAAGCCGGGCGATGCCCGAACCCGAGATCAGCGAGATCATCATAGCGACCGTCCGAATCCTTGAGGACGAGGGCAGGATATACTGCAAATGTCCCGGCCGGAGGCAGTCGGACGCCCGGGAGCCCGCTCAGGCTTCCGCGGACGGCGGCGGTGACACCGCCGGAGATGACGCAGAGCGTCGGATAGGCATCGAGGCCGGACCGCGCTACATGCGCGTATTCTGCCGCGAATGTGGCGCTTCGAAGATCATTCCCGCGCTGTCGCACTCTGCTGCTCAGGACTTCGCCGACAGCGACTGTCTGGTGCTGGAGTAAAGCATGAAAAATCGCTGTCCTTCTTCACCCGCCTCAGGGCAGAGAAGGACAGCGAGAGGATAAATCACATACTATCTATCCGGGGTGTAACTCAGTTGGTAGAGTGCGTGGTTTGGGACCACGATGCCGCAGGTTCGAATCCTGTCACTCCGACCATGCTGAGTGTTCATAACGCAAGTGAGTTATGGACACTCAGTTTTTCTATATATTCAACTTATCTGATTTTCGTATGTAAG
>JAEEGL016336579.1_pt1 | contig 10102 bp, 1 predicted proteins | sample 9134231 | NCBI WGS metagenome assembly JAEEGL01 (sample SAMN16246548, study PRJNA631951) | gut metagenome | biome: gut microbiome; feature: rumen; material: fiber-attached | host: Bos | place: Iran: Karaj | collected 2018-10 | reverse complement strand
GTTTTTTTATGGACAAATTATAAAAAAATGTTATATTTATACAGGTCAAAAGTCAAGATAATAGAGAATTCAGCCGAAAATAGAAGTTGAAGAATAATCTCTATTTAATAAAGTTTCTTTAGAAAAGTTATATAAGTTTTAGGTGCGCTGTAATTATGAGGTATAACTATGAAGAAACTAAGAATTATTTTATTATCAATATTTTCAATTCTCTTAACGATATCCTGCGAGATAGGACTGGGATCTTCTGTTGATACGGAAGCACCTGCTCTTTACATATTAAATCCTCCAGTTGATTCAATTATTCGTGATAGTTTCTTGCTAAGTGGAAGTTATACAGATGATGGAACTGTAGTTAGTGTTTCTGCAAAACTCCAGAGAACAGATGGAAGTACAAATATAATAAATCTTACAGGTACTGTAGAAGAAAACTCAGTAAAGCGTGGAACTGGAAACTGGAAAGTCACCATTTCTCCTATAAATGAAAAAGGAGAAACAGAAATTATTGATGGTACTTATCAGGCTAGTGTATACATTAAAGATGCAAGCGACCATACAACAACACAAAATACTACATTTACAATTGATAATACCGCTCCAATAATGCTGCTTTCCAGACCTTCAACTATAGCAGAAGCTGGTAAAGTAAGTTTTGACTCTTACGGCCGAACATTTAGCATTGAAGGAAAGGCTGCTGATGACAATGAAGTTAGTAGAATAGAAGTAAATATTTATGAGAATCTTGATAGTGATACTCCAATAGCTAGTATTCCTTTAGATAATATTCCGTTAACTATTGAAAAAGAGATTGCCTCTTACACTGCCAATGAAGCAAATATCTATGCGCAGATTTATGGTCATACAGATGAAAATGGAGTCATCATTGCTGATGAAATAGGTGCTGCATCTCAACGATATTGTTCATTTACCATTTATGATAATGCACAGAGATTTCCTGTGGATGGCAGTGAGCAGACAGCTGATGATAAAAAGGGAAATAAAACTGAAGACTATTATATGGATTCTATTTTGTCTGAAGTTTTTCTAAATGAATATAATACAACAGAGCTCTATCATATCAAAAACGGAACTAAAAACATTACCGAAGCAGGTAAATTGAATAGTTCTGAGATTTTAAAAAAACTTGCTGAAAATGCAGTTAATAAAAGTCAGTTCTCAATAAATCCGGCAAATAATCCGAAGTTTGTTGTTAGTTCGGTTAATATTCTTGATAGTGGAAAAGATATGTCTAACGATGTAGCATATCAGTTTTCTGCAGGAAACAGATATCTTGAAGTAGAAGTCAGTCCAGGACTTGATGGATATCTAATCATGCCAGATACTGTTGGAGTTTATCTGCAGGAATGTAATTCAACTGGAGTAATAGATAAAACAAAATCTCCAGTTACAATTATAAAACCTGGTAAAGAATTTCATATTGAAGATGAAAATACAGAACAGGAACTTCCTTTTGGCTCTGCTTTTATTTCACTTTCAGGAAAATCTTATAAGTTTAAAACAGTAAGAACAATTGACAGCTCTAATTACGATGTGCAAACAGAGAAATATTATGTCGTTGTTGTTGAAGGAAATGACTCTCAGGGAAAAGATAATGGTAAAATTATTTCTGAAGGTTTGTATGCTTTTAAACTTAAGTCTAACCTTGAAAAAATAGAAATAGATACAAACTGTTCATTAAATTATATTTCACAAAATAAAGTTGCCTGGACAGAATATCCGGATAGCAAATTAAAAATAAATCTTAAATGGGGTGATTCAGCAACTCCTTATGCACTTTATCGTAAAGTTGATTCAAAAGATGCAGAAATTGAGCAGAAACTAAAAGCTATAACAGATTCACAAGATAGAGAATATACTGATGAATTAACTTATGAGCAGTTAAAAGAGTTAGGTTCAAATGGTGCTTTCCCACATAGTTTAATCTATTATATTAAGAGAACCACAGGAAATGAAGACAATGAAGTTATTTCAATTTATGCAACAGTAGTTCTTAATTATGATTCAACTGCCCCTGGAATCTCAAATATTCAGTTTACAAATGCTTATGAAAAAGTTAAAGAAACAAATAATAATGGGCACATTATAGAAGACAGTACATATTATTTGAACAACAAGGAAGGAAAAAAATACAGTATTTCTGGAATAGCAACAGATGATACAGGTATAAAATCTATCAAACTTGTAATACCTGGATTAGACTCGAAAACATCAACTTCTGCCCGATTTAGTTTTGCAGATTTGAATTTTGATAATATTTCGCCAGATGTAAACGGTGGTGTAGCTGCAGATATTATTGTTACTGATCTAGCTGGAAATCAGACAAAGAAAACTCTGAAAATCATTTTTGATAATAATCCACCCGTAGGCATTCATAAACTGGATGCGAAAGGAAAAGATATAGTATTCCGAATTGGAAATTATGATAATACAGAAGTTTCAACAAATGAAGATAAAGATATTGATGTAGGCGGAAAATATTCAAATCAAACTTATGGAAATTCAGAAACAGTAAAAGTACGTGGAGAATTTTCTGATTCAGGAAGCGGGCTTGATATGCTTTATTATAAGGTTTATCACACAAAGCCTGGGGAGACCGAATCATTTTATAAGAATTATGAAACTGAATGTGATGGTACTGTTGCTTTCCTCTCTGGTGATAAAATAATAAAGAAACGAGTTTTCTATACACAAAGTTATCAGAAAGATGGAACAACAATTTCTGTTGATTATGGAGAAGATAATATTGCAGGAAAATATTATCTGGATGATGTTGAATCAAATTTCTATGCACCAATATCAGGTCTTTCAGTAGGAGAGAATTATCTTGTTTTTGTTGCGGTAGATAAAGTTGGAAATTCAATTGTAGAAAAACCATATGATGAAAATAATTATTATTATCTCAATGTAGATACAGAAGGTCCTGAGATTATTGCAAATGACGATACAATACGATATTCAAATGCAACTCAAACTTTTAATTTGAATGGTTCAGTCCTGGATATTCCTGCTGGAATAGATACGTTAGAGGTTTATGCAAATATTTACAAAGAAAAGGGTGGTACAGAAAAAAAGAAAATCTCTTTCACTGTAAATCTTCAGCCTGATATTGCTTCATATCCAATAGATGTTTCTACAGAGGAAATTTCAGATGAGATAAAAGCAGAACGCTGTAAAACATGGAATGCAACTATCGATACTTCAAAACTGAAATATGATAATGGAGAAATTTATGAAGGTACAGTTTCTGTTTATGCAACAGCAAAGGATAAAGCAGGAACTGGCAATACAGCAACCATAAGTATTGGAACAATCATAATGGATTCAATTGCACCAGAAGTAACAATAAAAGTACCTTCTGATGCAGATAAATATACAGCTGGGGTTCAGGTAAATGAAAAAATCAGTTTAACCGGCACTGCAGCCGATGCAAAGGGGCTTAAAGAAGGAAACGGAAATATCATTCTTTATTATACAAGAAATGAAACCCTTGGTACAAAATCAGTTATTACATCAGCTGATATATGGAATGAATTAATAACTCCTAATCCAGATCAGAAATTTGTTGAATTAAAGACCTCTGAAAATGAGAATAGCTGGACATTTAGTAATATAAATACAAATACTCTTAAGGAAGGCGCTTCTGAAGAATCAACACTGGATGTATGGTTTGTTGTTGCTTCTAAGGATATAGCTGACAATGTAGGATATTCTGCACCATGCAAAGTTACTGTAGATCCTCAAAGTGATCGTCCTGTTATTTCTTTTACAAGTGGTCTTACAATAAAAGATGGCATTTGTGAGGCAAATCCTAGTTGGGTTAAAAATTCTCAAATTAGAGGAATCGTTGAGGATGATGATACCATATCAAATATGTGGTATTCCTTTGATTCAACAGAATGGATAAGTTGCTATGAAACAGGTTCATTAGAATTTACAATTAATCTTCCAACAGATGGAAGTAAGGATAATGAGCATAAGTTATATTTCAAAGTGAAAGAAGCTGGTGATACTATAAAAGAATTCATTACAAAAGCCGCTGCTTCTTCACAGGAGGCTCTATCTTCTCCAAAACTTCTTGCTCAGAAAGAGAATAATGAAGATGTGATTATAGGAAATTCTGATGGAAAATATGATTCAATTGTATATTTGAACATCGATCTTGTAGATCCAACTCTACCAGTAATAGCATATACATTAGATGATTGTTCTGCTGTTACAAATATGGAAGGAGTTATTATAAATGGAAATCAGACAAAAGATAGTGCAGATATTAAATGGAAAGATTTGGCTACTTCAATAGTAACTGGTGGACCATCAGAAAAACTTTATGTTCTTACAAAGGCTTGTGATGCTAATGGAATCAAATCAATTCAACTTTTATATGATAGTGTTGAAATAAATTCTATAAAATCAGAATCGGTAAATGATGGAAAAGAGCAGATTTCATTGTTTGAAATAGATATAAGCTCAATAAGTATTGCAGAAAAATCTATTACTATTATTGCTACTGATAACGCTGATAAGCCAATAAACAAAGGTTTCACAAATATCTGTATAGATAGAAAACCTCCTGTTGTTTCTATAATAAATCCTTCTAAAAATGATTCAGTTTATGGTAATGAAGGTGTTGCAGATAATCGTGTTACAGTCAGTGGACGAGCAGATGATGATAATGGAATTGATAAGGTTTGGATGGCTATAACAAAATCTGAAACAGATATGCCTTCTGAGTATTACGATATTTCAACTGAAAATACCAATGCGATTGTCGCAGTATTTAATGGTGATGTAGATAATGTAAATAATCATAAAGATGAATGCTATCTGGAATTATTCAATTCGTATGTAAATGCTTTGTATGGCCAGGGTACAAGTTATAATGAATATAAGAAAAATGTTTGTCTCTGGATTTATGCAGTAGATAAACTGAATAACTCTGGAATTGAAAGTCCTTCAAAGCTGCCTCTTGTTATCCTTACACAGGGGGATAAACCAGAAGTAGAAATATCTTATCCAAAAGAGGATATGACTCTTGGTGGAACAATAACCTTGGCTGGTTCTACAACAATTGCAACAGATACTGTCGAAGATGTATTCATACAGATAGATAAAGATTATAAGAATGGAGCTTTCTCTGAAAACTGGGAAACTGAATTAAAGAGCTCTGAGAACTGGTCAAACGTTGGATACAGTATAGAATCAACAGGTCTTGAGGCCCCTTATGACCATGCAATAAAAGCGCAGGGGTCTCCTCAGAACTGGTACCTTACAACAAATTTACACAGCGAATTAAATAAGGCAGATAAATCTAACAGTATAATTGCGATTCGTGTATTAGCAGTTGGAAAGAATAATAGAAAGATAAGTGAAATAAAGGAGCTGCACTTTAATCTGGATCCTGGTTCTCCAATATTTGGTAACGTAAATAAAATGAGACTTGTCCAATTTGCAAATAATGCAGAGGGGGCAGGAGACGAAACAGCCAGTATTCTATATACAGAGGGAATGTGGATTCAGGGAAAATGGTGGCTTACAGGTTCTGTTGAAGATGACAGTGGCATTGGTAATATTATTTTGACAGAAACAAATGAAACAGGAATAAATCGAACTGAAAACATAAAAGCAAAATCAACACCATTTGGTAATTCAAATTATATTATAAAAGTTCCGGTAGGAAGTCCTATTGGTTCAGAAGAATGTTATGGTCCAAACTTTAAGCTTTCTGCAGAAGAAGCACAGGGAGGAAAAACAACTGAGTACACAGTAAGTCTTAATTGTGATAACGAAGCTCCTCAGTTTGAAGCAACTTCATTAAGTGAGATTTCTGGTAATTCGATTATTCAGACAGAAGGAACTTATCAAATATCTGGAACATTTAATGATGGTCAGGGCAGTGGTTTTAAGAGAATTGTTTTCTATATTACAAGAGACATAAAAGTAGGAAATGCCTCTGTTCCATATCTCACTGATATTATGAAAGTACAGGGAACTTCTGAAAGTGGAATTCCAGAAAACTGTTACCAGCAGAGTGATTTTACTGTACCTCAGTCGAATACAGATCTTTACTGGAAAACTATTTCTAATTGTACAGCAAGTAATATGCATGTTATTCTTCCACAAGATATCCCGTCATTTGTTCATAATGGAAGTCTGTGTAGAATCAATAATGTAATGTATCTCATTAAATCAGTTGATACGGGTGAGAACTCAATTATGCTGGATACAGCAATAGATTCCGGCACTGTTTCTGTTGATTTTACAATTGCTCAGGTTATTGATAATACTGTTTCAGAAACAGGACGAACAACATATTTCGGAGATACATCAAATAAGATTGCAAATGATGATGGCGACCAGATGGTTGAAAGTTACACAAAATCAACCAATACATGGACAGTTGCAATAAATTCACAGAATATAAAAGATGGAGTCATTTCAATTCATTTTGTAGCTTTTGATGCAGCTGGAAATGCAACCTATAAAAATTACAGTGGAACAGTTTCGAATAACCGCCCAAGAATAGCAGGTGTAAAATTTGGAAGCGATGTAGACGGCAGCAGAACTGTAACTGAAAATGAAATGAAGACAATGTATTCTGGTTTATATAACCGAACAAGCCAGAATAAAGTTGAAAATGTAACAGTAAATGGTCAGTCTCCTAATGGAAATAAAATTTATACTCTTGCACTTCCTAATGATGGGAACAGTATTTCTGTTTTGAGCGGAAATCCGATTTTAACAGTGAAAGGAAATGTTAAAATTATTCCGGAAGTTGTTGGCGGTAACGATGGTTTAAGCTGGACATACTATGTTGGTGATAAGGATGATGCAAATATTATAAAGGACAGTAATGGTAAGAGAATAGTTACTCAAATGGCTTCTACCCATTCTGATGATATTCGTGAAGAAGAAACTCCAATTGAATTAACAGTTTCAAATTTACATGGTATTACAGATGGTGCTAAGGATTTCCACTTCCAGATCTGGGATCATACATCAGGAACCGAAATAGGTTATACCAGCAACAGGGCTGATCTGTCCTTAAGATTCTATGTAGCTCTTAATGATGGAGAAGCACCAACCGCATTGATAAAACCGTTCTATTGGGTAGATTCTTCAACAAACAGTATTTACTATGAATTAATTAATTCAAAGAAAATTTCTAAAGGGCATATAGAACTTGAAGCTGATTTGCCTTCTGATACATTTAAAGAAATGACAGGGCTTCATGATAAAGATCCTAAACTTTCTGGTATAGTTTATCTGGAAGGTATAGCAAAAGACAATGTTGCAGTAGATGAATTGTGGTTAAAGTTTACTGGTTTAACTGAAGATAATGATTTTATAAAAATAGCTGCCCGCGAAAAAGAAAATCCAGATACTCTTGGAAGTTGGAAAGCTTTAACAGATTTGCAGAACAATGGCATAAAATTTATTTCAGCAGATGAAGTTGTAGAAACAGAAGAAAATGGTCTTGATTACAATGTTGTTTATTGGAAGATTGCCATAGATACAGCAAAAATTGATGAAATTGCAGATACAGACAGACAGATTCAGGTTATGGTAATGGATCGTGGTGGCTTGAACGAAGATGGAACCTTTGGAAAGAATCAGAAAGCATCTTCTGTAGAAAATCTATCCCAGACTTCAGTTTCAGCAGTTAAGTGGTCAGTTGCAAAAACTCAATCAACTTCTTTCTATCTCGATATGGATTGTACAACATTGATTACTCAAAAAAATAGTAAGACTTTAAGTGATGATACTACTGTTTATGAAGATAATCGCACTCCTAGTTATAGAGTAGATGTCGTTCCTTATATTACTGGTATAACAACAAAACTTGGTAAATTAAAACAGAATAATCCAAGCGTTTATGGTAGAACAGCACTCGGTCATTATACTGTCAGTTCTGATGAGGAGATTATATTTGCAGGTTATAACCTTGGCGATAATACAACATTGGATATTTCAACACTCTCAAGTTCTGGTGCATATGATTTTGAGATAAATGGTGTAAAAGCTCTAAACAATGAAAACTATAATGATAGTAGAGGTTCATATAGTAAAACGGTAAATTTGAATGATAATCCAACAGGTGATAAAACAATTTATGATAACTACTACAACCGCCAGCCTAATGGTGATAATAATAATTTGCTTACAGATGATATTGTTTTTGATATATGGGGAATCAATAGTGAGGCCGGAAAACCTAAGAGTGGCCCATTGTCACAGCCAGTTATGGCAATCAATCCAAAGAATAAACAGGTAGGATTTGCTTTTGCAAGTGGGCCTCTGAATTTTAGTATGGGTAGTCTTGATAAATCTTATGATGTCTGGGAACAGGGACTTGATTTCTGGACAAGTATTGGATTTGCCTACGATGCAAATGGAAATTCTTTTGGTACTACTGCAGGTGGAGATATTAATGGTAACCCGTCAGCCGATGCATTTGGCATATTTACAAGTAGATGGGGAAAAGGTTTTTATAATCAATCTTATGGACATAATAATGGAACTGGCCAGTTAAGAATTGAACTTGTAGGCCAAGGAGAATCTACAGATGGTTCAACTTTTGATGGAAATAATATCAATAAGGAACGAATCCAATCCTCATCTATAGCTACAACAGTTGCGAGTTCTACTGCTACCAGTACAACAGTTTATCTTGCTTATTATGATGCTATAAATGAAGAAATTCGTTTTAAGTGGGGCATTTTTGAGGATTCTGATAACAAAACACGAAGTAAAAATAATCTTTTTTATGATTATTATGGTCCTAATGCTGTTTCTGGTGATGGTAAGACAGATAATTCAGAAGGAACAAAGTCATTGACAGGATCAAAACTTGTTAAGGACTTACCGTATACATTGGAGTATGTTTCTTTAATAGCAGGACAGACAAAAAATAAGAAAACGTTCTACAAAGGATCTGATAACAAGAATCATAATTACCAGGCAAATACAGCTGTAATGACCAGAGAAGGAGCTCCTGTACATGCCGGACAATATGTAAGTATTGCTGCAAGAAAGGGCGCTGGAGATACTTATAATACTGGTACTGAAGCGGATCCTGTTAGTTTTACTGATGATCTTGTTGTTGCTGTATGGTATGATGCAACGAATAATCAGATGCTTTATTCTTATAATAAAACACCACAAAAAATTACTGCACCAACATATAAAGGTGATAATACATATTTGGGTAAAAATGCAGATGGTTCAGATAAAGGTATAGATTCATTCTCACAGGCTGCAACTGGTTGGAGTACACCTGTTGCAATATTTGGCGAAGGAAACGGTATCGGTGAATATTGTAAGGTTGTAATAGATGGTGAAGGCAATGTCCATATTGCATGTTATGATAATGGAAATGCAGATGTCTGGTATGCATATCTGGACAATTTTGATGCACCTGCAAGTGCCAAAACTTGTATTGTAGATTCTTATGGTATTGTTGGAACAGAATTAAGTATTGATGTCGCTATAAAGGATTCTAATCCTGTTCCTTATATCAGTTATTATGGAAGCAGCTGTGCAAGACCAAAAGTTGCATATTGGGCTTCTGAAGAATCTATAGCTGATGCAAGTTCTATTTCAGGTGCAGAAGATGAAAGCTTTACAAAGAATTGGGAAGTAAGTGTCATTCCTAGTAACAGTAAAATTTCTATAGATCATATAAATGTAGGTGTATGGAAAGATAATTCAGGAAATCTGACTTATTCAACAACTGATGAAAATGTACCAAATGGTATAACTCCAGGTTCGGCAGGAGCAAATGTTGGTAATTCTACTGCAGAAAATAGTAATGGAATGATTTACGGTAACGGATCAAAGAATCCTATTCTCGGCTACGCTATAACAAAGGGAGCCGGTGGCTTCATCGAAACCGCCCAGATGCGTTAATTTACATGCCCCGCGATAGCGGGGCACACCCTTATTTTTTTATCCTTTAATCAACCATTTGAACATCATTTTAAATAATGTTATTATTGACTTACTTGGCTGATTATGAATAAAAAACGTGGCATTTCAATATTGTTTAAGGCAATTTCAAGTAATTTTTTCAAAATCGTAGTCT
>JAEEGL015893943.1_pt1 | contig 10102 bp, 8 predicted proteins | sample 9134231 | NCBI WGS metagenome assembly JAEEGL01 (sample SAMN16246548, study PRJNA631951) | gut metagenome | biome: gut microbiome; feature: rumen; material: fiber-attached | host: Bos | place: Iran: Karaj | collected 2018-10 | reverse complement strand
GAATATCATTACCATGTCAGAGAAGGAGGGTGTAGGTGTCTACTCCAACAGTACCATTGCGTTGGAATCGAAGGATCGGTTTGGAGCTGGCGGAAAGAATCAGGCTCTCTTGAAGTCGGATTTGGAGACCAGCATCAAGGGTAAACAACTCAATATGGAAGGAGAAATCGAAGCCAACCTCAAGGCTGCGTTGTGTAAAATCAACTAATCGGAAGGAGAACGAGCGATGGGCAAAATACCGCCACCACCTGAGATTTTTTCCGAATGGACGCCAGAGGCACAAGCCGGTTATGACATGCCATTGAACAATATGGCTATTCAACGGGAGAACTGTTATTCCGAGGCGGCTCAACTTGATGCTTCGGCTGCCCAACATCAACATAATGCCGATATGTATCAAATGGTGATCGACAAGGACATGGGCAAGAATGCAGGAGATTCGGCCAAGTTTGACGGCACCGTGCTTCTCGTGTACAAGGAGGAACATCTGGCAGATAAAGACCGTGAAGCCGCCGCCGCCAAAAGAGCAGAAGCGGAAGAACTTGACGAGACCATAAATAAGTTCCATGTTCCTGTGGAAGATATGAACCAGACTCCTGCCGATCTCAACGAACGCCAGCAGGCTTATGCCGAACAGCTTCGAGAGCAAATTGCCGCCGATCAGGCCAAGCTTGTCCCGATGAATGAAGAATTGGCGAAGCTGCAGGCGGAACTGGATGACAAGTGGTTCTTCACAGGCGATCTGGAAGATGCCATTGCCAAGTTGGAGTCGAAAATCGCTAGTGTGGAAGGTGACATTTCCTTCAACCAGACCTGCCTCGACAATACCATTCCGCCTCCGCCTCCGGCTCCGCCGACACCGACGCCGGTGGGGCGCACTTTCGTTGCCACAGGCGCCAAAATGACCTGTCCTTTCGCCATGGGTGGGATGGCACCCTTCACGGCAACGCCTGGAAGGAAGACCTTTGTAGGAGGCCCACCGATGGGCAACATCATGGATTTCAAGCCCATGATCAACATACCCAGTTTTGGCGTTTGCAGTTCAATGGCCAACCCAACGGTGGCAGCGGCAACCGCAGCGGCTTTAGGTGCATTGACGCCGATGCCTTGCATACCTAATATTGTTGCTCCATGGAAACCAGGTAAGCCCGACCTTTTGGTTGAAAACGCCCCTGCCTTGCTCAATACCGACACATTACAATGCCTTTGGGGTGGAGTGATCACCATTATCCCTGGATAAATGTTTACGACTTATGGAATGGATACCGAAGAAAACAGAGCCCAAGATGGTGGTCGTCAATACCACAACGCTTGCTGCCTACGATGAGGAGAAGTGCAAGTATTGTGGCCGCTATGGTTGTACCGACCGTGGCTATACGCTTACCGTGGGCGACCCGCCAGTGACTATTGGCGAAGCCAATTGGGCTCAACAGGTGAACAGCAAGTTGGCCGCGCTCTTTGAATCCGAGAAACGTCCGAGCATGAATTATGTGGCCTACAACGAGCCGCAATGCCTGCGTAAGTTGAAGAAAAGCAACGTGCAAGTGGTGCTTGACAAGTTAGTTGCCTGTGGCCCCGACTGCCATCGCAACCTCGTTTGTTCCGAGGGTGGAGTATGGAAATCGCGAGGTGAAGGCTACCGCTGTCCGTTTCGCTCCGAGCGTCTCGTCTGCCAGCGCAACAACGCCTTGGACCATGGACCCTTGATGTGCTTGCCCGACAAGGAAGGCTTGGTGGAGTGCGAATTCCACGAGGAGGCGTACAATAGGTGTTACAAGAAAGATGACGGCAAGCCTTGCTACGACCTAAAGGACAAGCTCGGCGTGACGGACGAGGAGAACGACTACCTCTTTATGTTGGCGCACCGCTTCAATGCCGCGCCGTGCCGCCATTGTGACGAGGCTATGTGCAAAAACGAGGCGAGTACGCATTTTGAAGGGATATGTTCCTTGAAAGGCCTCATGGCACCATGCGAACATTATGAATCTGTTTTGCCTGATCACGCCTACACCGAGGGCGTGTGCTGCTATGTGAGCAGCTTGGATGGCAAGGACGACCGTAAAATTTTCAACAGCTCCGACTATGCCTATCGCCTTTCCACGGATGAGGGCATCACGCTATGTATAGCCTGTCGCATCAGCCACAGCATCGCCAAGGCCACGGGACTGAAATGCCTCGGTGTGCGCCGCTCGGCGAGCAAGCCCTTCTTGAACGAGACCAATCCATTGAGTAAACATGCGATAGAGATTGACTACCTCTACCTGACCCATCCCGAGGATGTGGCCAAGTACAACCCCGATCTGATTGCTCAAGCCGTTTATGACGCATTGATGTTGAACTGTAAGGGCTTGGGTTGCGAAGAAAGAGAAGAATGTAACATTATAAAAGGTATGTGATTATGGCAACAGGTGAAGGTAAAAGTAGCAACAACAAAAACTCGAACAACCAAGATCAGGAAAGCAAGGAATGTCTTGTGTATTTCCGTCCCAAAGAGGGTTGGAAAGGTGAGTTTGGCTTCGACTGGATTAGGATGGGAGAATCTTTTGAAAAGGAGTATGTTAATGACGAAGGCACTGAATCGGGCACTTCCCCGTCGAATATCGGCAAGTATGTTGGTCCCACCAAATCGTCCACTGTCGTTTATGAGAGAGACACAAATAGTTTTACAATAGAGTCCGAACCTTTCGATCCTTCTAATTATACTAAAGATATAGAACTGTCGAAGTTTGCCACCAGTTTTATTATTGACCATGGTTGGAAATTCCCTGTGTTGGAGGAAAACGGCACACTGTATTTTTTCGACTATGGTCTGTGTGAGGAGTACCATAAAACCGTAAAGTTCGACTATATTTACACTGAAATCATAAAGCCGAAAAAAGACGAAAAGAAAAAAGGGAAAAAGAAAAAAGACAAGAAGAAAGATGAGAAAAAAGACGAAAAGAAAAAACCAGGACTAGAATTGCTGGATGTAGATGAGGTAGGCCAATCTCAATCTGAGACGACTTCTAAAGAAAGACCGAAATTTGAGTTGTTGGATGTTGATGAACCTAATAATAAGCAGCCGAAGCAAACGGTCTATCATTACCGGATTGAATATGAGAAAGGCGATGTGGAGGAGGTGGAAATCAGTGACGAAAAAGGCGAGTCTATTACTTTCAAGAAATCAGAACGGAAGAAGGCTGTCAGCAAGAATGTGATGGAGACGTGGCATACTTCTCAAGACTTCGTGAAAAGGATATGGAACAACTACAACATGGATGCAGAATCGCTGCCCAAAGACGAACGACATATCCGTAATGTCAATGTGGATTGCGGTTCATACAAGAGGTTGGAAATAGAGAGGGAAGAGGGGCCTATCCATTGCACCGACATTTTTGAATACGAGTGTTGCAAGTTGATCAAGTTGACCCATATCAAACAAGAATGGAATAGCAAGACTGAGAAACTGGAACCGAAAAAATATTCGTTTCATGGAGCATACAATATTGTTCAAGGAATAAACAAGAAAAACATAAAACTCGACAGCAATTGTCTTAACAATCCTTACCTTACTGTTAGGACTTTGAGCAAGAATTCGCAGAATGTAAGGATCTCTGCTACATTCGCTCCTGCTATTCCCCAAAGGTTTAAATTGGTTAAAGGTCAAGGTGTGAATAATAACGGGGAGACCTGTGTCACCATTTCACAGGCAGAAGGGAATGTTATAACGATGAAATCTACGTCCAGAGGCTTCGTTCAATCTAAAGAGCCTGTCATACTAAGGCCGTTCACGGATGATGGATTCCTGCATACCTATTGGGATGATCTTTATGTGGATGGCAGGAAGTTTGTCGCCAAGAACTATTTGAACGATGATCCGCCCACCTTGGATTGGTATTATTATCCTACATTAGGCCTGACCGGTTTCGGAAAACAGAACAAGAATTGGAAGAAAGATGTAAAAGACCAGGCGGAGCTTAAGCTCTCGATACAAGGTACTTTTGATGAGATAGACTTGATTTCTTCCAATGAGAAGAACCTACAGTTAAGTCGAAAAAAGATCAAGAGCACCAGCGATGATGATCTTACGGTTACGCTCAAAGGGTTGTGTAAACCTAAAGAAACCATCATAGCCAAGTCGAAAGGTGTAGAGGTCGGTCATTTGGATGTCAATATAATAGCTCCATGGTATATTAATATATGCTTTATTACAGTCAATTGCCTCAAGAAAAAATCGGACTTGACCATTGATGCTGCCGATTCCATATTGCCTGGTAACAGAAGATGGAGTTTGGACTCGGATAGCCATTACATGGATATTCTGGCCCAGGGCGGTTGCATATTGACAAAGACCGCGGAAGACCTTTCCGTCAACGTCCTTGAAGTTGACCAGTCGCGTGGCCCGCTTGAAGATACGTCGGACGATCCTTCGAATTGTTCGAGGTACTTGGTCTGGGATGAGGAATGTGGAGAGAATGTATTTCTTTTTGAAGGAGCCACGGTGGGTGGTAAGAGCATAGCAGAATATCTTGACAGTCGTTTCCTTGATGCATACCCGGACTACGCGGGCCAAGTGAGGGTTTATATACTCGACAAATATATGGAATCGATAAAGAATTATGAAAAGGAGAGTTATGCGGACAAATCGTTCTATAATGGTTTGGTTATGCCAAATTTGAGGAACGTCATTTTGCTATTTAAAAAATCAATTGAAGCCAATGGTGGTTTTGATAGTGAGACGCTGGCTCATGAGTTGGGACATTTATTTGGACTTAATCATAGCTTTGACAATAGAGAGCCTTTCACATTTAAGGCTTCTACCACTACTAATGTCATGGATTATAGCAATAAGTCGCATTCACTCGTTCCCTACCAATGGAAAAAGATTAATACCCATCTCATCAAAGTTTACGATGACTTGAATAACGAAGCAAAAACCATGAAAGAAAAAGGATCAGTGAGATGAAAACATTCGACATATTTTTCTTTGAGAACCATTCCACCAATGGGAAATACGTCTGCCAGGAAGATGGCAACTATGTGGTGTGGTATGAGTGCGCCGATGGCTATGGTAAGCAGATCGTTCCGATGGGTGCCGATATGGTATGCACGCAAATCAAGTTCTATCCTGATACCTTGACGATAGCGAGCGAGGGGCAGTACCTGAAAGACTGGCATGAGCCCATCGGGGTTTGGAAAACATACGACCGCGAAGGACAGGTGACTGAAATGAAAGACCAAGATGCCGACTATCCTGTGAATTGGGACCAGATGAAACAAATCCTAGAGGAAAACCATGTGACTATTGACGACATCATGCGTGGATGGCGACAAAAGCCTCAGGAAGGCCACCCCGAATGGCGCTTCCAAATGAAGACCGTTAACCGCACCATGGAGACCCTCCGTTTTGATGCTGTAACGGGTAACCTTCTTGAACGGAAATCTATTAAGCTTAAGAGGGTTTAAAATAGAATAGATGACCTGATTTTACACGTTTTAGGCTTCGTGATATATGGTATGACAAGTGCGGTCGGTAGCATTTTTGTTTTAAAACAAAAAAATTGCCCCCGACCGTATTTTGCATTGAAAAAAAAACTATCTTTGCCGATTAGGTAATTATGCCTATCGTGTAATCGAATTCAATAAGAAATAGAGAAAAAATATGCCATATACTTTCAACTTTAAGCCCATGTTCTATGACTACTTTCCACATCTGCCTGCATTGCGGATGAAGGAAAGCTTCGGCTTGAACTACTTCGAACAGTTTGTTATCCGCAGTGAGATCCAAAAGCTTGTCACTGCAGCTTACGAAAATCTGGTGGATCAGCACGATCTGCGCCACTTCGACGTTTACGGCGAGATAGGCGAGCAGTTCGACGACAACTTCTACAGTGAGCTCAAGGTGGCTGTTACCCACAAACTCCATGACGAGAACACCTGGACTTTCCTTGACGATCTCTTGCCCCGCTTGGAAATCGAGGACGAGCAAGAGAATGCCGACTTCATGACCAAGATTGGCGCCTCAATGGGTTTATGTCTGCCTAGGTCGCAGTCCACGGGCCATGTACTGCTCAAGGACGTGCTCATCCTATTGATCAATTTTGACTTGGAGCCGCTGAGCGGGCAGGAGTTGTTGGGGTTGACTAAGGTGCAATAGTTGATAATTGATAAATGAGAATTGATAATTGAGAATTGAGAATTGAAGGGTGAGGGATTTGGATAATATGAATCAATAAAAAATATAAAAGATGAAAAAGCATTTACTATTCGCATTGTTGCTGCTCGTGGCGGCCACTTTGCAAGCGCAAACCCCGAAGGGGGCAACAGCTGAGACCTATTCGCTGAAGATTAGGTATCTGTTTGAGTCCGACTTGTCGCAGGCCCATGAGGATTTTGCCAATGAGTATCAAGTGGGTGACCTATATGCTATTCCGTCTCCCAGCATCGAAGGTTACCACCCCAATTGTGATACCATTAAGGGCAAAATGCCCGACCACGATGTGGTGGATACCGTGCTTTACATGGCCAACACCTATGAGGTGACCACCAAGAGCGAACCCAATGAAGGTGGTACGACGACGGGGGGCGGTACCTATGGATTCAACGAGGAAGTCACCGTCACGGCCACGGCTAACGAAGGCTACACCTTCCAAAACTGGACCAAAGATGGCGCGGTGGTCGGCACCGAGACGAACTATACCTTCAATGTCACTGGCGACATCACCCTTGTTGCCAATTTTGAAGTGAGTGCTGGCCCCACTGTCTATACCATCACGGCGAATGCCAGTCCCTCAAACGGTGGCACTGTGACTGGTGCAGGCCAATATGAGAGTGGCGAGCAATGCACACTTGTTGCCAATGCCAACGAAGGCTATCATTTCGTGAAGTGGACCGAGAGCGGGTCGCAAGTCTCCACCAATGACCACTACACTTTCACCGTAACGGGCAACCGTAGCTTGGTAGCCGTGTTCCAGGTTCAAAGCCCTGCCACCCACTCGGTTACAGTGAACCCCTTGATGTCCCATGGCACAGTCAACGTCAGTCCTTCGGGACAGGTTGAAGTGGGTGCCACGGTGACCATCACCGTCACGCCAGACGAAGGCTATGTGCTTGGCTCTCTACTGGTATACAATAAGGACAATGTCAGTCAAAACGTTGAACTCAATGGACTTACCTTTGTCATGCCTGACTTCGACGTGATGATCAGTGCTGTCTTCGAGATCGAAGGTGGTCTCCCAGTCATCAACGGCGATATCACCGCTCCAGCACCCATCTGCGCTGGCGAATCGCTTGAACTCACGGCACCTTCGGTCAGCGATGCCACCGAGCAAGGTTGGCAGATGTCGGCCCATACCAACTTCAATGTAATCGAGGTCTATGAAGGTCAGACCTTGGATGCCAGCTACAATGGATGGAAGTTGCGTTACATGGCTTCCAACGCCATGGGTGAGGTCTATAGCAACGTAGTAACCATTACAGTGAAGGACATGAGCGATTTGACGCTTAGCGGGGACCTCAGCAGTTGCACCGGTTTGGCTTGCACTTATACACTTGCCCATGCTGGCAGCGCCGAACTCAGTTGGCAGGTCAGCGACGACAAGGCCGTTATCGACCCGTCGGGCCGAACCCTTACCGTACTTTGGGGCACCAAGGGCATTCAGAAAGTAATGGTGACAGCCGAAGATCCCGAATCGGGTTGCACCGTCGAACTCAGCTTGGACGTCAACGTGCAATCCTACATCGACGACAGTGATGTGCAGAACATTGTGGCCAAGAAACATGATGGCAAGGATTACCTCTTGATTTATCCCAATCCCAAGGACACTTATAAATACCAATGGTACAAGGATGGCACAGCCATCACTGGTGCCAACGGACAGTATTACTATCCTGCAGAAGGTTTGTCCGATGGTGAATATCAGGTCTACATCAGTTATAATATCGATGCACAGGGCCATCTCTTCTGCGGCGCTTTCAGTGCGGTCTACACCGTTGGAGCCAACGAGGCTGCCTTCGCTATCTATCCCAACCCGTCCCAGACAGGGGAGGGCATTGTCGTGGTGAATGAAGGCGACAAAGCTGAAATGTTCGTTTACACCCTCGACGGCAAACTCGTCCACCATCAGGAAGTCGCCAATGGCCGCCAGACCATCGGTGTCGTGCTACCGCAAGGCATCTACGTGGTACACTTCAACGATGGTGAGAACATCACAACCGAAAGAATTGTCATACAATAAGTTAATAATCAATAAGTAATAATAAAAACTAAATGATCATGGAAGAGTATTTTTTATTTCTTAGGTACAAAAACAAAACTATCAAGTTCAAAGTGAATGACCCCACGACCGACTTGGAAGTGTTGATGACCAACTTGCGCAAGGCAGTTGATGCCACTGGCGCCCGAATCTTCGACATGCCCGAGATGATTGACTATGTGCCCACCGAGTATTTCTTTGGTAAAAAGGACGAGGTGACGGGCCGTGACATCATCTTGCAGCCCAAGGTGGGCAAGACCAAGAAGACCTTGCTCGACTATAACGTAAAGGCAGGCGACACTTTGGAAGTGATTTCCGACCCTATTGCCGGTTAAACCATTAAAACCTGAGCGATATGGAACAAGCTGAACAAGTCAGGGAAATCGACCAGTACAAGCAGATGCGCTTCGTGGGCCGCAATCGCCGCCTGATGCACGAGTGGTCGGCCATCGACCAGCGTTTCAGGGAGGACAAGGACATCACCTACATTATCCGCAAACGCAATGCCGACAATCTGCCTACGCAGTACGAGGTCATCTTCAAAGTGAAGTCGTTCTGCAACATTGAGGAACCCAACGCCGATGGGCTGTGCAAGCCTGTTACGGCCGACGAGTTCCATATGAACATCACTATCCCCAACAACTATCCTGCCGTCGACAGCAAGCTGGAGTTCAAGTTCCTCACCAAGAACGCGGAAGGCAAAGAGATTCCACATCCTTGGCATCCCAACATCCGCTTTTTCGGCGACTTTGCGGGACGCGTCTGTCTCAATACGCCTGCCTGCGGTACCTTTACCGACTTGGCTTGGTATGTCGACCGCGTGATGTTGTATCTCAAGTATGAGAAATACCATGCATTGAACACGCCTCCTTTCCCGGAGGACAACAAAGTGGCCGAGTGGGTACTCGAACAAGCGGAGCCCAACGGCTGGATCGAACAATTAAGAAACGAAAACTAAACAGCCATGAAAAGATTTGCATTTATATTATTAGCCCTTATGCCGGCGATGCTTTTTGCCCAATATCAAGTGCAGGTGGCCTCGGGTGAACCCCAAACCCTCAAGGTCTCTGTGCCGGCTTATAACGACCGTATTCCTGCCGCCATCATGACCATGAAGTTCGACTTTAATCCCGACGATGAGACCCTCTTGGTCACTATGGGCAGCGGTGGCATGGCCTCGCCCAACTACGACAAGGTTTGGCTGCCGCAGCACGACATTTCGTATAGTGAGATGCCGACTTACATGAAGAGCCGTGGCGTCAAACTCAAAAAGGCCCAGACCTACATCGACCAGGAGAACTTCCTCAACTTGGGCAGCCAGCCAGTGTTGGCCTCCATTGCCACCGAAGGCATGACCTTCAGCGGCGTTTATGAGCTCAAGGTTCCCAAGAAAATGAAAGTGAAGAAGGAACTCGACAAGCAGATGGTGCCTCTCGACGGCAAGATGGAACTCGACTTGAAGTTCAAAGTCGCCGACAACCGCAGCGACCTGAAACTGACCCTACGCAACCCCATGCCCATGCACCGCAGTGGTAGCAAGGGTACTATCGACTTTGTGGCCAACGATGTGGTGATCGACATTCAGCTCGACCGTTGCAAGGAAAGCCGTCAGTTGCTGGCCACCATCGAAGAATATGTAGAGATTTTCAAGGATGGTGAGAACAAGCTGAATGAGTTGAAGAAGTCGGGGCGTTCGTTGATGGACAAAGTAAAAGGACTCTTGAACGAGCAATATCATGAAATAGACCTTAAACGCTTCAAGAATACAGGTTGCGCTGAAATTGACGAGAAATGTGAAGAACTTGAAGAGATTTTGGAACGTATAAATGGCTCTCCTGTGCCGCCTCCACCGCCACCGCCGCCGACGG
>JAEEGL015834484.1_pt1 | contig 10102 bp, 11 predicted proteins | sample 9134231 | NCBI WGS metagenome assembly JAEEGL01 (sample SAMN16246548, study PRJNA631951) | gut metagenome | biome: gut microbiome; feature: rumen; material: fiber-attached | host: Bos | place: Iran: Karaj | collected 2018-10 | reverse complement strand
TTAAGGAAAAACTACATCCAGGTCGTTTCTCCCGGCGAGGTCCATTCGCTGTGAACAGATTAAGGCTCATAACCGATCTTTCGCAGGTCCGCTTAAACGCCCTTGCCATCCGCCGGAAGCTGCCCGGAAACGTAAAGATGCTCGCCGTGGTCAAAGCCGATGCTTACGGGCACGGAGCCGTTAAAGTCGCAAAATGCCTAAGCGGGATCGCCGACTGCTTCGCCGTCGCGACCGTGCAGGAAGGCACCGAGCTCAGAAACGCAGATATATCTCTTCCCGTACAGGTGCTGGGCGCCTGCACGGACGCGGGCGATATCAAAGCAGGCATCAAAAACGCTCTCACCCTGACCGCCGCATCGTTAAGGGACTTAAAGCTTATCTGCGAAGCTGCCAATGCCCTTAAAACTCCCGCGCTAATCGCGCTCAAGATCGATACCGGCATGACCCGTCTGGGATTTCGCGGCAACGAAGAACTGGACGGCGCGCTGAACTATCTGCGCGGTATCGGTCCTGAAAAGCTGGTAATACGCGAACTGTACACCCACTTCGCAGACGCCGGAAACGAGGAGTTCACCCACCTGCAGCGGGAAAGGTTCATTTCCGCGATTGCTCAGGTGCATAAGGCAGGGTATTCTCCCCTGTGCCACGCCGCCGCTTCCGAAGCCATGCTCTGCCCGGAAAACCGCTTCGATATGGTAAGGGCGGGCATAGCGCTGTACGGCACGGGCGTTGAAGCACTTAAAGGTGAGATCTCTCCCGCGCAGAAGCTCGTGACACATCCCGTCGCTTTCCATAACGTGTCTTCCGGCGAGACGGTCGGATACAGCCGTGCGTTTACCGCCGTAAGGCCTTCCCGCGTAATGACGATCCCCTGCGGCTACGGCGACGGCTATCCCCGCATACTCAGCCGCAAAAGCCGGGTGCTGGTGAACGGAAAGAGCGCTCCCGTGGTTGGAAACATCTGCATGGACATGATGATGTGCGACGTTACCGACATCCCCAACGCGGATTTTTCATCCCGGGTCGTCCTGCTTGGCAAAGACGGAGCCGAACAGATTACGCCCGACGAGCTTGCTATTCTCGCCGGAACGATACCCTACGAGATAATGCTTGGCTTTTCCGGACGTGTGGAAAAATCCTGGATAAACGAATGAGGTTTAAATATCATGTGGGAACTTGTTGTTAAAGGTTTGGGACTTTATGTCGTGATGGCTATCGTAAGCGCCATCACCGCGTTTGCGGGCTCCACAGTTTTGGGAGTCATTTTGAGCGGTCTTCTTTATATCGCGTTTGTCGTGCTTATGTACGCCGAAGGCGCCTCCGCCGGAGAACACCAGGTCGGCATTTCCGACATGGTCGCTCGCTTAAAGCAGGAAGGCAAACAGCCCGACGCGGGCCTGCTCAAGACGACCTTTGACCCCAAGAAAGGCATCTGCGCCTTTATCATACTGAGTCTCCCCCTCGTTGCGCTCGCGGTCGCAAACATCCTTTTTGCCCCTCCTTCCGCAAACGAGAACACGCTCGGCACCATAACCAGGATCGTTTTCCTGCCTCAGGCGTTTCTTACGGTATGGCTCAATTCTCTTGTCAAGCTTGACATAAGCGGAGCCGTTGAGGCCAGCAAAGCCGTGTTAAGCGGCATAGGTTACGACGGTCTGGATGTCAACGGCATCATATCCGCCGCCGGCAGCGTATCCCGTTACGCGTTTGCCGCAGACACCAGCAGCCTGACGCTGATGCGCATCCTTTATATCCCTTTCAGCGTGCTGCCTCCCCTTGCCATGCTGATCGGCTATCTGCAGGGACCCCGGCTCAGAAAACGCACCCTGGATGCCATGATGTCCGGCTCCCGCAAAAAACAGCGCAGGATGAAGAAGCAGGGCCGCTCCTTCAAGCCCGTCAAACCCGAAATATAGTTGATTTTATACGCATTTGCTGCTATAATATATGAGGATCATTGCCGGAATGGCCAAAGGCCGACGTCTTGTCGCGCCGGACGGCCTGCAGACCCGACCCACACAGGATAAGACCCGTGAGGCGCTGTTCAGTATGATCCAGACCTATGTCCCCGACGCACACGTGCTCGATCTTTTCGGCGGAACCGGCGCGCTGGCGCTGGAAGCGATGAGCCGGGGCGCAGGCAAAGCCGTCATCTGCGATATATCGCGTCCGGCGCAGAAAGCCATAGAGACCAACATCAGGACCGTGCTTGGCGAAGCAAACGGCGCGATACTTATAAAATCCGACTACCGCGCAGCGCTCAAGCAGCTGTCGGATCAGAAATTCGACCTGGTGTTCTTAGATCCCCCGTATGCCGACGAAGCCGCCTACCATAACAGCCTGAGCTTCATACTGGAACACGATATGCTTTCGGATGACGCGCTGGTCATAGTGGAAAAGTGCAGGGACTCGTCCATAAGCTACCCCGAAAGATTCACGGTCATAAAATCTCGGAACTATTCCGACACGGTCATAGAGCTGCTCACGAAGGAGGAAACGCTTTGAACGGATTGTTCGCCGGGAGCTTTTCTCCCCCAACCAACGGCCATATAGATATCATACGCAGAGCTGCCCCTCTTTTCGAAACCCTGTACGTGGCTGTCATGGCAAACCCGGAGAAGCAGTATCTGTTCCCGCCCGCTGAGCGCGTCGAAATGCTGAAAGATTGCGCGGGAGATCTGCCGAACGTCAGTTTTATAGTCGGCGACAGTCTCACATCCGTGCTTGCACGTAAACTTGGATGCGAAACTCTGGTCAGGGGCGTGCGCGACGCGGCGGATTTCGATTACGAAAAGAAAATGGCCGACATGAACTTCGCGCTCAGCGGCATAGACACGCTGCTGCTTCCGGCCCGGCAGACCCTTTCGCAGGTCTCCTCCAGTTTGATACTGGATATCGCCCGCCTGGGCGGCGACGTAAGCGCTTTTGTACCCGATTCAGTTTTAGAACATATACATACCGCCTTAAAAAAGGAGTGTTAGACCCATGAGTGACTGGTTAGACGAACAGGAAGAGAACAAGAATACTGCCCAGCAGCCCGAAGAGGCTCCCCAGGAGTACGAAGACGAAGAATACTCCGAGGAAGAGTACGAGTACGACAACGCTCAGGAACAGCCTGAAGACGAGGAGTACGAAGACGAAGAGCAGGAAGTCTATGATGACGAAGATGCCCAGGATCAGAACTACGGCACCGAAGACGGCGCGCAGAACGAGGGCGAAGATGTGGTAGAGCCCGACGAAAGCGCGTACATTATGACGCTGCTTGACTATCTTACCGATCTGATCTCCAATCCCGAAGGCGGTTCATTCATTTCCAAGCCGCGTGTGGATGCCGAAGCCTGCATGAAGATAATCAACAACATCAAGCAGAACATCCCCACCAGCATCGAGTATTCCTATCATACCAACCGCCAGAAGAACCGTATCCTCTCCAACGCCGAGCAGATCGCGGACAATAAAGTCCAGCTGGCGCTGAGCAAGGCTTCCAAGCTCAAGAGCGACGCCGAGAAGGCCGCCCGCAAGACAGACGCCGAAGCCAAAGCACGCAAGGAAGAGATCATCGCCGCTGCGCAGGAAGAGGCCAATGCCATAGTGGCCAAAGCCAGAGCCCAGGCCAAGAAACTGGTCAGCCAGGACGAAGTCACCCGCGCAGCTCACAAGGAAGCCAACGAGATGCGCGCCAAGGCCCGCAAGGAAGCCAACGAAATGCGCCGCCAGGCCGTGGAAGACAGCCTGCTGCTGCTGGACAAACTGCAGACCCAGGTGGAAGGCTCTTTCCAGAACCTGCAAAAACAGGCGGACGGTGCTCTGTATTCCATCGAGCGGTTCCGTGACAAGCTGCTTCCCTCCGACGAAGAATAAGACACGTAAAAAACGCCGGATATCCGCATTTCGGATATCCGGCTTATTATTGCTTAGTATTTGATAAGAGCATTCACTTAAGATCGAACCTATAGACGTTTACGTATCTTCTGCCATTTCGGTACATATCGTGCGTTTCAGGTATTGTGGCTGTCTCAAGCAGCTTTCCGCCCGCTGCCAGACAGGTTTTCTCAGACGTCGTATTGTCAGGGTCGCAGGTGACCAGAATATACTCTAACCCGTGCCTTTTTGCCAGCGTCAGCAGCAGTTTGACCGCTTTCGCCGCGTAATGATGCCCCCTGTGTTCTTCCGTGACCGTATAGCCTATGTTGCCGCTGTAATATACGTTTTCGTTGTACCCGACTCTGAAGTCGCAGTAACCGGCGTATGTGCCGTCCGCAAGGCAGATATTAAAGCAGTATGAGGGCAGATACTTTCTCTCAGGCTGACCGTTTGATGTGCGCACGAGCCTTAGCAGTATCTCGCCGTCTGTCAGATCATCGCGAAAAAAGTCCATGCGGCTTCGTCAGGTGGTCGGCACCACGCTGTCCCACTTCTTTTTGCCGCCAACACGCATCAGCCAGTTGAGCGCGTAATGGCGGGCGTAAATGATGTCCGGATCGAGCGCCTTGCTGCTCAGCTCGTTTAGGCTCATCCTGACCGTGAGCCAGTGCTGGCAGATGGTCAGGTCGTACATATCTTCTATCTCTCCCCTGCTTCTTGGTCTTGAGCGCGAAAGCGTTTCTTCCATGCCCGCGGGGCTCAGCGCGCCCGCAAGCTCGTTTATATCGCTCGGGGTGTCCGCCCAGGGCAGTTCCCACAGCCCCAAGTACCATAAAAGCAGCGCTGCCGCCTCGGTCTTGAGTGTCATGGTCGCTTTCCCGGCTACGCCGGGCTGTTTTATGTATTCCGCTTCCTTGGCGGTAAGAGTATCCTTTACAGCGTATCGTTCGTTCAGTTTTGCCAGTAAAGCCGAGTATCTGCCCACGGGCAGCGTCTGCCCCGGCACAGGCGCGGACATGGCAGTAAGCGCGGTATACAAAAGACCCGCCGCCCTCTTAAGCACATCCGAATCGTTTCTGGGATAGTTTTCCTCTCCAAGCAGCTCTTCTCCGACGCTCACGGGTTCGAATATACCGTGTGTCCTGAGACCGGCTATGCTTTTTCCCCTGCTTCCAGCCGGCAGATCTTTAAAGTCGATCGTTTTGGCTTCTTCGGCTTTTTCGCCGGTTTGCACGTTTACTGCCAGACCTGCGCTTTCGCCCTCAAATATCCCGAGCCCGCCCAGGTCTTCCTTTATTTCCGATATGAGCTTTCGGCTTTCTTCTCTTAAAACATTTTCGTCGGTTCCCGAGAAGATCACATCAAGCACAAAGCCGAAACCTTTGAGCGCGGCGTTTTCTTCGTAAGTAAGCCTGTATCCCGTTCCGTCGGCAGAGTCAAAGGCGCTTACACAGGCTTTTGCTGATATGCGCTCCCTGAACCCGATTTCAAACCCTTCGTCGCTTTCGGAGAAACCGCGCGCGGCGTTTCTTAAAGCGAAGCGTGTTTTCATGCACGCTTCATCCATGGAAGCTGCTCCGAAATACACCTTGCCGTCCAGATTGATGACCGGTTCCGGTTCGCCTGCCGCAGCTTTCTCGGGCTCGGTTTCCGGCATGGGCTCGGAAAAATCCTCTTCCTTCAGCTCTATTACATTTTTGTTGCGCCTAAATATTTTATCAAATAATCCCATCTGTATACTCCAAAATATACTGTTTTTAGTATAACACTTTAAAAGCTGCATTGCAAGCGCAAGCTTAACATTCATCGGCTTGAAAATTCACCGTACACGCCTATAATCGAATCATTAAAGTATCAGGAAGGCATCCATGCGCATACGTACAGACACCGATATGACCCGGGGCAACATTCTGGCCCAGCTGCTAACATTTTCGGTCCCCATGCTTTTGGGGCTGTTGTTCCAGCAGCTGTATGCCACCGTGGACGCGTGGGTCGTCGGTCAGTTCGTTAGCAAAGAAGCTTTAGCCGCCATAGGCTGCAATTCCAGCATCATCAACACCGTCGTGGGCACTTTCGCAGGTCTTGCTACGGGCGCCAGCGTAGTTATCTCCCAGGCATTCGGTGCCAAAGACGACGCGCGTCTTTCCCGCGCGGTGCACACCACCATGATGGTCACGCTTATGCTCTGCGCGCTGGGGACGTTCCTCGGGCTCATATTCGCCAAACCGCTGCTTGAAATAACCAACACGGATCCCACCGTTCAGGACGACGCGCTGCTGTACCTTAAGATATATTTTTACGGCGTGAGCGGACTGCTCATTTACAACATGGGCACCGGCATACTCCGTGCCGTCGGCGATTCCACGCGCCCGGTCGTTTTCCTTATCGTTTCCGCCATAATCAATACCGCGCTCGACCTGCTGTTCGTGCTTGGATTCGGCATGAAAGTGGACGGCGTCGCATACGCCACCATCATATCCGAAGCCGTCAGCGCCGGAATGGTGCTCTGGGTGCTGATACGCAGCGACCGCGCCTACTGTCTGCGCATTTCAAAACTTGCCATGCATAAAGACGTGTTTTCAAGGATCCTCGCCCTCGGCCTGCCCACGAGCATCCAGACCGCGCTCACATCTTTTTCCAACGTATTTGTTCAGGCATATATAAACTCCCTGCTTGCGGACGGCATGGCCGGCTGGACCGCCTACAACCGTCTGGACGCGTTCCTTGTCGTGCCCGTACAGGCTATCGCCATGGCATCGACTACCTTCGTGGGTCAATGCTGGGGCGCGGACTTAAAGCAGCGCGCCCGTGAAGGCGTAAACAAAGCGCTGATACTGAGTCTTGGCGTTACCGCGCTTTTGGCGGGACTGCTCATGCTGCTGAACGAGCCGCTGCTGGGCATATTCATACAGAAAAAAGATACCGGCGTAATGGATTTCGGGCGGTTTTTCGTGCTGGTGATCTCCCCGTTCTACATCACCATCTGCTTTAATCAGATCTACGCAGGCGCGCTCAGAGGCATCGGGCGCGCGACCGCCCCGACCATAATCATGCTTTCCGGTTTCGTGGTTTTCAGGCAGATATACCTCTTTACATTTACCCGCCTGTTCCCGATGAGCCGCCTTGTGATAGCCCTTGCCTATCCTCTGGGTTGGGTGGTGTGTTCATCCATACTGTTCATATACTATTATCACAGCGAATTGGGCCCGAAACGCTTGAAAAACAGCTGAACTAAGTGTATAATAGGCTAAAATATTTCAGGAGATCGAAGTATAAAAATGGAACAGCAGCAAGCAAAAAAACGCATATTCTCCGGCATTCAGCCTACCGGCAATCTTACCCTGGGCAATTACATCGGCGCATTAAGGAATTTCGGCATACTCCAGAGCGAGTACGACTGTCTCTATTCCATAGTCGACATGCACGCACTTACAGTGCGTCAGGATCCCGCGGAGCTTCGCAAAGCCTGCCTGCGTACCATGGGTATATTCCTTGCCTGCGGGCTCGACCCCGAAAAGAACATCATCTATTTCCAGAGCCAGGTCCCTCAGCACGCGGAGCTCTCGTGGATACTGAACTGCTATACCTACATGGGCGAACTCAGCCGCATGACCCAGTTTAAAGACAAGAGCGCCAAGCATGCGGACAACATAAACGCGGGTCTGTTCACTTATCCCGTACTGATGGCTGCGGATATCCTTCTTTACATGACTGACCTGGTGCCCATCGGCGCCGACCAGAAGCAGCATCTCGAACTTGCCAGGGACATAGCACTCAGGTTCAACGCGGTGTACGGCGACGTGTTTACTGTTCCCGAAGGCTATTTCAACAAAGTCGGCGCGAGGATCATGAGCCTTCAGGATCCCACCCGCAAAATGAGCAAGTCCGATCCCGAAGAATGCTACATCGCCATAATCGATCCGCCCGACGTTATTCGCAGAAAGCTGCGCCGCGCCGTTACCGACTGCGAAGCTACCGTGAAATACGAACCCGAGACCCGTCCCGGCGTCGCAAATCTCATGAGTATCTTAAACGTCTTAAGTGGAAAGACCATGGAGCAGATCGAAGCCGAGTTTGAAGGCAAAGGCTACGGTCAGTTCAAAGACGCCGTTGCCGACTGCGTGATCGCTGCCCTGGAACCCATTCAGAAAGAATATGACCGCATCAGCAAGGACAAGGCATACCTTGAGAGCGTGATGGTGTCCGGCAGGGAACGCGCTCAAGCTATCGCCTACCGCACCATGCTGAAAGTACGCAAAAAGGTTGGTCTCGCAGCGCTTAAACTATGATAACAGACAAGTTCGTTTCTGCAACAGAAGCTGAAAACTGGATAAACGGAGAACGCTGGAAAGGTGAGAAGCGCGGACTGGAAAATGTCCGCGCCTTATTGCGTAAGCTCGGTTCTCCCCAAAAGCGCATGGGCAAGGTGCTGCACGTGGCAGGCACAAACGGCAAAGGCTCGGTCAGCGCGTTCCTTGCCGGCGGTCTTGCCGCCTGCGGTCACAGCGTCGGACTGTTTACTTCGCCTTACCTTCGCAGATTCAACGAAAGGATCATGCTGAACGGTCAGCCCATAAGCGACGACGAGCTCGTGCTTTACGCAAACCGGCTCTTTGACGTCTGCAGCGAACTGACAGAAGAAGGCGTCTTCCCCACCACTTTTGAACTGCTCACGGCTTTATCCTGCATGTATTATGCGGACAGGCACACCGACTTTGCCGTGATGGAAGTCGGCTTGGGCGGCAGGCTCGACGCGACCAATGTGCTCGACACGTCTTTAAGCTTTATCGCTGCGATCGGGCTCGACCATATGTCGGTACTGGGCGACACGGTAGAAAAGATCGCCTTTGAGAAAGCCGGCATAATGCACGCAAATGTGCCATGCGTCGTCATGCCTCAGGCAGGCAGTATTCTTAATGTTTTTTCTTCCCGGGCGTGTGAAGTCGGCACGCCTCTGTATCTGAGCGCTAAGCCTCGGGTATTGCGGGAAGCCTTTGACGGCAGCGTATTCAGCCTTGACCTTCCCGTAAGCGGTCACAGGGAAGTCTCCGTATCTATGGCCGGCAGCTACCAGACATACAACGCATCTCTCGCCCTGTGCGGGCTGGATTTGCTGGGAATAGATATGGATAAAGCGATAGGCGGCATTTCAAACACCCGCTGGGCCGGACGGCTCGACTTAAGAAATAATGTGCTTGTCGACTGCGCGCACAATCCCCAGGGCATGAATACGCTCAGGGAATACGTGCTTAAATTCTTCCCCGACCGCAAGCGCGTGGGGCTTATAGGTATGATGAAAGACAAACAGGTCGACGCCTGCGCCTCCATATTCCGGGAATTCACCGACACAGTGGTTGCTACGAACGTATCCTGGCCCCGGGCGCTTTCCGCTGGAGAGCTCTCGCTGCGCTTTTCACCGGACTGCACGGCGGTAGATAACGTTCCCGGCGCGCTCAAAACGGCAAAAGAGCTTGCCGGAGATAACGGCATAGTCATCTGCGCAGGCAGCGTTTACCTTGCGGGCGACGTGATAAACCTGATCGAGGGCAACTGATATGCTTACGCTTACGGCGTCCGACAGATCTCGGATATCAGAGCAAAAAAGGCTGTACCGCAGCGCGTTCCCTCTTAACGAGCGTTTTCCATGGCATATGCTTGTAAAGCGGGCAAAAGCCGGCAAAGCCGAGCTGCTCACGCTGGACGATGACGGCAAAAACACCGGGTTTGCTTACGTCATCACAAACGAGTATCTCGCATATCTGTTTTTCTTTGCCGTGCGCAAAGACTGCCGCGGCAAGGGCATTGGTACCGAAGCCATCAAACTGCTGATACGAAGATATTCGGGAAAACGGCTGTTTTTAGCCATCGAGCCTCTGGATGAGACCTCGGATAATTACGACGAGCGCGTTAAACGTCACGGGTTTTACCTTAACAGCGGGCTGATCGATTTGCCGTGCCGTTTGAAGGAATTCAAGATGATCTATTCGGTAATGAGCGCCGGAAGCGATATCCCCGCCGGGGATTTCAGATCCATAATGGATTCGTTCTTCGGAAAACTGATCAACAGGATACTGGATGTACGAATAATCGAATCGTAGTTTGCGCCAGTTTTGGAACAATATCCCGGTTTTAACGTCAGATTATCGGTCAGCAAAAGTTGGCCGATATTCTGTCAAAAGAGGTCGATACCATGAAGAAGCTTATAATCATCATGCTTGTTTTCGTCATAACTGTACCC
>JAEEGL014690849.1_pt1 | contig 10102 bp, 10 predicted proteins | sample 9134231 | NCBI WGS metagenome assembly JAEEGL01 (sample SAMN16246548, study PRJNA631951) | gut metagenome | biome: gut microbiome; feature: rumen; material: fiber-attached | host: Bos | place: Iran: Karaj | collected 2018-10 | reverse complement strand
GGCGGCATTTTGCAGAGTCCCAGTTCCGCTTTTATTGGAATCTCAAGGACATCAAAGAACTCCTTGGCTTCTCCGGTTGGCATTTCTATGGAACCCTTGCCATGGCAGTGCGCAGCCACGGCATCAACATCTTGCTCAACCTGTTCTTCAACCCGGTGGTTAATGCTGCCCGAGCCGTGGCTTTCCAGATTTATCACGCGGTGTCACATTTCTCTGGCAACTTTTTCACAGCCGTAAAGCCTCAGATATACAAGAGTTATGCGGCAGGCGAGCTTGAGTCCATGCAGCAGCTCGTGTTGCGCAGCACGGTGATGTCATCGCTGCTCACATCGATACTGGTGTTCCCCATCCTGGCCAACACACCTTACCTCTTGGGCGTATGGCTGAAAGAGGTGCCAAACTACACCGTTGTATTCACCCAATTGGTGTTAATTAACGGACTGATTGACTGCACCAACGGCCCCACCATCGCTGCCGCGCTGGCCACGGGCAAGATACGCCGATACCAACTAATTGTTGGCACGCTTATCATGCTGAATCTGCCGATTTCCTATACAGCCCTGTTGATGGGAGCCGAGCCACAGGTTACAATGATGATATCCATCATGCTCTCCATCGTGACAGCCTTGGTGCGCGCCTGGCTGCTGCGCTCCATGCTTGGATTTTCCTTTATGCGCTATCTGCTGATGTTTGCACGCCTTGTCGCGGCCTCACTACTGATAGCCGCTATTATATATAAAACAATGTATAACTGGGCCGACAGCCTGTTGGCCTTCTTCGTCTACTCTGCTCTTGCTGCCATGTTGGTCGTGGTGATCTATCTGATTGTGGCATTCAGTAGGAGCGATGTGAAGGCAATCATAAAATTAATAAGTAGAAAGAAACAATGAGTAAATTTTTCCGTAACAAGATGATTATGATGAGGACTTTTCTGTTCTCCATTCCCTTCTGCCTGCGCCACTTGCCATTGCGCCAGGCAGTGAAGTTACCCATATGGGTGTATAAACCAAAATATCGGAGTCAAAAGGGACAGTTTGTTATTGACTGCCCTAACATTCGTTATGGCATGATACGCTTGGGATTCCCACGCTGTGCACTCTATCCCAACACGGGCATTTCTTTCAAGAATGATGGGAAAATCGTGTTCAAAGGTACCTGTCTCATTGGCAACGACTCATATATTGTCTGTGGCAAACAAGGTAAAATAGTCTTTGGAGATGATTTCAAAAATACAGGGTGTTTGCGGATCACATCGCAGTGTGGCATTAGTTTTGGCAAGAGCGCACGCGTTGGCTGGGAGACACTTATCATGGACACCAATTACCATCCACTATGGGACATGGAGAAGAAAAAATTCAAACGTGCCTTTTCTCCCATCAGCATTGGTGACTACAACTGGATTGCAACGCAGTGTTATGTCATGCAAGGGGTTGTAACACCTGAACGCTGTATATTTGGTGCTCGCAGCGTTATTACTCACAGTGGCCCATTTGAGCCATACTGTGTACACAGTGGCAGTCCACTGAAGATAATCACTCGTAACGTGATGCGTGATTATGAACACGATCACATATATGATTATAGTTTATGAAGATTGGCATACTAACATTCCATAACGCGCTGAACTATGGTGCTGTGCTCCAATGCTATGCGTTGCAACATTACTTGCAAGAGAAAGGTCATGACGTGGAGGTTATCGACTACAGGATTCGGTTCATTGAAGAGCAGAAAAAACTTCTCAGCAAAACGGAGTTGCGTCGCTGGGGCTTTGTTCCCTTTTTGAAATATTTCATTGCCAGGCTGTTGGCGTGGCCAGCCTGGCGAGAGACCATAAACGTATTCCATCAATTTATGGTCAGTCAGTTGCACCTTTCGCCCCGGGCTGCTACTGCTGCTGACATTCCAACAGGCTATGACTGCATTCTCTTTGGCAGCGACCAGATATGGAGTCCCAAGCTGTGCCGAGGCTTCGACCCTGTGTTTTGGGGTCAGTTTGAGAAGCATGGCGCACGCTTTGTATCCTACGCTGCCAGTATAGGCGAGATAAGCGAGTTGGACAAGTCTGGCTGGTTGGCAGTGGAACAGCGAATCAAGGTTTTCGATGCTGTATCTGTACGCGAAAAGAGTCTATGTCTGGCACTTCAGGAACATTGTGGGGTATCTGCTTCCATCTGCCTCGACCCCACGTTGTTGGTGGATGCCACTGTTTTTGATAGAATTGCCATCCGACCGGAAGAGCAGGATTACGTGTTCCTGTTTAACGTCTTAGACGACCCGGCAGCCAGCCAGTTTGCCCACCGACTGGCCAACCGGTTAGGCACCTCTGTTGTCATTAAGGGGCAGGCCAAGCCGCAGCTGAAGAGCCGCCGCGATAAACTGGTCACCCTTAGGGAATCCATGTCACCTGAAGAATTTTTAGGTTATATCAAGTATGCCCGCTGCATCGTGGGAAACTCGTTCCATGTCATCGCACTGTCAATAGTATTCCAGAAAGAATGCTATGCGCTCAAGTCACGTCGTTCGGGGAGGGTTGAAGGTTTGTTAGGTTCACTCGGACTGGCCGACCGTATCGTTGCCGCCACAGAGCCTGTGGATATGATCAGCAGCATCAACTACAAGGCGGTGGGTGAGCGCCTCGCCGTGATGCGGCTGAGCTCTACGCAATTCATAACTAATCAGACTGTATAGTCACACAGATCTCACAAATTACACAGAAATCAAGATAATGGTGAAAAAGGGAGCCGACATATTGGTATGGGCTTTTGTCTTTATGGCTATATATACGCTTATAGCCAATTTCTACATACCCAAGAATGGAGTTCCTTACGCTCTTTTATTCCTCCTGTTTTTGATCATTTACTTCATAACCCCTGACAAGGGGAGGCTGACAAACAAAATGAGGACAGAATCCTCCATCTTTTTGGTGGGAATACTGGTCATCTACTCCATTACCACTTTTTTCAATCTCAGTCCACCCTTACCTATAGAATTCTTCGGCTTGATATATGCCGTATTATTCCTCAGAATCAGTTATGAGTTGCAAGTTCGCGTTGTCAAGTGCTTTGTCTGGATATTGTCTATACTGCTGATATGTTCTGTAGTGGAATTTACCATTTACGAGACAACAGGTTGGGGTGTTGTGCTGGGACAAGCGACGCGTGTGACGGTGGTCAGGGAAACACATTTTGTCAATCTCGTATTCAACCTGATTGGTACAGACAATGGAGAGGCACGTTTCCGAAGTATTGCCGATGAGCCGGGGCGCATAGGAACATTGTGTGGTATGCTGCTCTTTCTCGCATGGAGGGTAAGGTCGCTGCGCATTCCTTTCATTGTATTCGTTATCAGTGGCATCATCTCTTTCTCCCTCGCTTTCTTCGTTCTGCTTGGCATATTCCTAATAACGCATGTTCGTGTCAGCCTAAAAAGAATGATCATCGGAATAGCGATTATCGGGGCAACAATCTATGTGGTATTCGACCGCTTTGAAGAAGAGGTCGTTTTGAGAATTATGGCTGATGATGGTGAAATGGAAGACATAGATGCTATTGACAACAGAACGACAGCGGCTTTTGATAAATACTTTAACCAAGCCCTTGAAAACGGACAATTGTGGCTTGGTGTCGGAGTAAACAATCTGCCAGAACAAATCAACGCTGAAAGCCGTGGTGGCAATGCAGGAGGTAAGAAATGGATCTTCCAGTATGGATTTGTTGCACTGGCATTCTTGTTCATTACTTTCAACAAGGTTTTTTTGTGCAGACGGAGGAGAAAACCAGACATCAAAGATTATGGTTTCCTGATAGCCTACTGGCTGTCTTTCTATCAGCGCAGTGATGTCATGCCACCTTTTTTTATAATAGCGTTTATGGCTATACCTATCATAGACATTATAACAGCATACGATAACAAAATAACAATATGGGGAACAAAGAGAAAATAGATTTCGTGGTCACGTGGCTCGACAGCAACGACCCTGAGTGGCAACAACAATACAGGCAATTGCGCGGTGAAGTTCATGCCGAGGATAAGGGACGATTCCGTAACTGGGACTTGTTCCGGTACTGGTTCAGGGCCGTGGAGCAGTATGCACCGTGGGTCAACAAGGTGTTTTTGGTGACCAACGGAAAATTTCCTGTCTGGATAAACGCTGGCCATCCCAAGCTGGTATTGGTAAGCCATGCCGATTTCATGCCAAAGGAATATCTGCCGACTTTTAACTCATGCGCCATTGAGATGTGTCTGGGCCGCATTCCTGGACTGTCGGAGCATTTCGTCTATTTCAACGACGATTTCTATATCAACCAGCCTATACAGCCGACGTGGTATTTCCGTAACGGTCTGCCCTGTGACTGTAACGCTGAGAAATATGAGACACCCACGTATAATCCACGTGGCCTCTTCAGCAACAAGATTCAGGTGTTCTGCAATGTGGGCGTGTTGAACTATCACTTCAATCGCCAGCGCACCATCCGGCAGGCACCCCAGAAATGGTATGGTACTCATCTCTGGGGGAAGTTTTTGATCCCGTCGCTGTTGTTTTTCGGAAAACAGCAGTTCGTTGCTTTTGCCCTGCGCCATATAGAACAGCCCATGCTGCGGTCTGTATTCGACGAAATCTGGGAGCAGGAGCCCGATATGTGCAAGCGCACCTGCTCGCAATTCCGAGAGGACGTGAGCCTCAACCCCTACATTGTCCGCTTCTGGCAGTTTGCCACCAACAGGTTCCATCCTGTGCGCAACAATTTCGGCCGGTATATGACCATCAACGTAAAGTCGTTGAAGCAGATAGGCGCTGCCCTTCGTTCAAAGAAGATTCACTCCCTTTGCCTGAACGACACAACGCAAGTGCAAGACGAGGACTTTGAGGAGTGCCGCACTTTCCTGCATCGCGCGTTTGAAGCGAAGTTCCCCCAGAAATCAACATTTGAGCTATGAACCAAGCATTGAAATCTTTTTTAGACACCTCCCACATTGAATATGAGATGGGAGTGGCCCTGTCAGAAAAGACATGGATCAAGACCGGCGGCACATGCGGCTGCTGGATTACCCCTCACGATGTTACCCAGTTGACGGAGTTGTGCCGCTGGTTGTACCAGGAAAAGCAGAAGTTTGAGGTGGTGGGACAGACATCTAACATCTTCTTCCACTCCACTAGTAATCCCGCAGTTGTGATATGTACCACACGGGTGAACGACTACAGTCAAGAGGGAGACATCGTGACCTGTGGTTGCGGTGTCAACGTGATGCGGCTGTCCAAGGACTTGATGGAGCAGGGCTATGCCGGCGTTTGCGGACTGACCTCCCTACCAGGAACGGTGGCATCCGCAGTGGTAGGCAATGCCGGGTGTTTCAAATGCAGCATCACTGCTCTGCTGCAGAGCCTTAACTGCCTGTTGCCCGACGGCACTGTCAAAACCTACAGCCGAGAGGAACTGCGGTTCAGTCAGCGCTCATCGGCCTTCAAACGTGGCGAACTGAAAGGCATTATACTCAGCGTCCGCCTGCATCTGGAAAATGCCGCCGACGTGGAAGAGGAGAAGCGCAAGGCCGCACGCTCAACCCAGTGGCGCAAACGCAACCAGGAAGGCCCAGCGAAGAATCTCGGCAGTACCTTTGCCTTGCTGAAAATGCGGAAAAATCTGCGTAACATCACCGCAGTCTGCATTGCACACATCGGCAGCAAACTGAAGATCGCCTCCTATCGCTGCCTGCTGAAGCAAAGCTTGCTGCGCCTCTATGGCTACCACAGGATAGACGCATACGTCTCCGACAAGAATGTGAACACCTTCGTCTGGCGTGATGAGCAAGCCGAACGGATGTTTCCCATTTACAAGGAGATGATGAACAAGATATACAACCACGCCACACTAGAAATAGAGGAAAAAATATGAGAATAGGCATACTGACATATCACCGCGCAGAAAACTATGGCGCTCTCCTGCAGGCATACGCCTTGAGGACTTACCTTGTAGGGTTGGGGCATAATGTGGATTTTGTAGACTATTGGCCCGTCTATCACCGCCGCTTCTTCGAACTATTCTCGTGGAGGAAATTCCGTGAGAGCAGCCTGAGGGGAAAAATGGTGCAGCTTTACTACACCCTTTTCTGGCATCAAGCACGTAGACGACGCCAACAGAACCTACAGGCCTTTATGCACAAAGAGTTGGGGCTGCCTTTGGAAACCAGATACCACAACGATCATGATGTCGTCGAAGAATTCGATGTGGTGTTCTATGGCAGCGACCAAATCTGGCGTCGCCAGCGCATGCCGTCGCACCCGGGTTTCGATTTTTGGTATTTCGGTTCTGACAACGTGCAGGCCAGGAAAATAGCATACGCCGCCAGCATGGGCAGCATTGATGTGAAAGAGAATGAGAAGGAAATCCTGAGACGGCATCTGCTGAAGTTCGAGGCTATCAGTGTCAGGGAAGCCTCGCTGAAAGAATGGCTTACTTCGCTGGGCATACAGTCACAGATTGTCTGCGACCCTGTGTTCCTGTTGGGGAAAGATTTTTGGCTGTCGTTGACAGACAAAGCATCAGAACAACCAGCCTACCAGCATTATATCCTGGTGTATAACCTGTTAGGACAGACTACGACCGTGAACTTTGCCGAACTACTCAGCAAGGAGAAGAATTTGCCCATTGTGGAGGTGAGCAAGAAGTATGCCCCCTTCACTAATGGCCGGCGCTACTGTCGAACGGCACGGGTGGAAGACTTCCTCTCTCTATTGGCTCATGCTGACTATGTGGTGAGCAATTCTTTTCACGGCGTGGCCCTGTCGCTCATTTTCCAGAAGCAGTTCTTCGCCGTGGGTATGGGGCCGAGAGCCGGTCGTGTCACTTCGCTTTTAGCCAGCCTTCGTATTTCTGGGCGCTACACAGATGTCTGGCGGCATGTCCCGCCCATCGACTATACCGTTGTCACCCCCCTTCTGTCTGACATGGCCAGAAGTTCAGGCGTATTCATCCAAGATTCCATCTCCAATCATCTGACATCGAATGAAAAATAGATTTTTCTATGTTTCCCTGCTCTTAGTTTCGTTGCTGTTGTTTTGCTGTGTTGATACTGCATCCCCACAGGCAACAGAACTGACTATAGCCACCATTAATATTCGCGTGGACTCAAAGAAGGACAGTCTGAATAGATGGGGGCAACGCAAGCTGCACCTGTTTGATTTCATCAAACAACAACATTTAGATGTGATTGGCCTGCAAGAAGTCTATCCACGGGCCATGAAGGACATTCACAAAGGTCTGTCCGGATATGCCATCGTCAGGCGGGAGAACAAAGAAAAGCGTGCCGATGCTCCCATATTTTACAGGAGGTCGGTGTACACGAAGATATCACAAGGTACGTTTTGGCTCTCTGAATTTCCCGACAGCGCAGGGTTTATCGGATGGGATGGTCGCCATCCACGCTTTGTCAATTGGGCTGTACTCAGAAACAGGGCTACGGGCAAAACGTTCTGCGTGGCTAACACCCATCTTGATAATACGGGTAAACAGGCACGTGAAGAAGGTATCAAACTGTTGAAAGAGCGTCTGGCATCGCTCGCCACCCAGTATCCCATCATCCTTATGGGCGATATGAATAGCAGCGAGGCTGACAGTGCAGTGTACCAGCCTGCGTTGCACAACAATTTCGAATTGCATGACACCTACTATATGGCCAAGCAGCGCGAAGGCGTGGACTATAGTTTCCATGGTTTTGGGAAAAGAGCGATGGCCAAACGCAAGCGAGTAGATTTTATCTTTGTCAGCGACAGTATAGACGTGAACACGTTCAATATACCCCAGGAAACAAAGCAGCAGGGTGTCTATCTTTCCGACCACTGTCCTGTTATTTCCAACATAACAATCAAATAAGCATGCACGTATTGATTATTTCACACGGTTATCCGACCGTCAAGGACCCACAATGGGGATGCTTCGAAAAAGACCAAGCCGAAGCGTTGGTGGGTATGGGGCATCGTGTGACGGTGGCCGTGTTGGACATGCGCTTCCGCCCTTCAAATCAGACTTTTGGCATCAGCCACATCAGCGATGGCCCCATCAGTGCCTACATCTATTTTTTGTTATCGGGCAAGCTGATACCAAGTCGGATGAAACGTTTTGTGTTTGAACGGATGATGCTGCGTCTCTGCCGTAAGATTTTCCGTGCAGAGGGAATACCCGATGTCATTTATGCCCACTATATGTTTTGCATGGCCAGACTCCGCCTGGTCAAACAGAAGTATGCAATCCCTATTGTAGGCATAGAGCATTGGAGCGAGTTGAACAAGACCACATTACCATCCAGGCTCATGCAAATGGGTCGGACGGCATACACACTTGCCGACCGTCTGCTGGCTGTGTCGCCCAGTCTGCAGACACAGATGAAGAGGCATTTCGGTGTGGAAGCCGAAGTGGTTTATGACATGGTCAGCGACGCTTTTTTACAACCTGTTATCCCGAAAAAAAACGCGAAGCCTTTTGTGTGGCTGGCCGTGGGAAGTCTGATTCAGAGAAAGGGCTACGACGTGCTGATAGAGGCATTCGCCCAACTTGACCGATCGGCTTTGCCGCTTGGCTCGTCCAAGAACGAGGAACAGCTCATTATCATAGGTAGTGGAACAGAAAACGAACGTCTGCATGCTCAGGCAGAACAGTTAGGCATAGCCGACCGTGTCCGGTTCACGGGTATGCTTGACAAGCAGACCATCGTCAGCCTGATGAACGAGAGCAATGCCTTTGTGCTGCCCTCACGAGGAGAGACCTTCGGAGTGGCTTATATTGAGGCCATGGCCATGGGACTGCCTGTTATTGCCACACCCTGTGGCGGACCAGAGCATTTTGTCAACTCTGATAATGGCTTGTTGGTCGACATTGACAACGTGGAGCTACTGACGAAAGCCATGAGGCAAATGGAAACGACGATTGACAAGTATCAACCTGAGACCATTAGGGCATACATACAGGAACGCTTCTCTGCCAAGGCAATTGTTGGACAACTGGAAGAAATCTTTGGAAAAGTAATCAAGCAAAAAAGCAACAATAAATGAAAAATCTAATAATTATCGGAGCAGGCGGTATGGGCCGCACGGTGTATAGTAATGCACTGGAGAGTGTCGGCTATGGAGAGAATTTTGTGGTCAAAGGTTTTATCGACGACAACTTACAGGCACTGGATGACTATCCCAACTATCCCTCAGTAATAGGAACAATCAAAGACTATCAGCCGCAAACCGATGATGTGTTCGTCTCGTCGATTGGCGGGGCTGCCCGCCGGCCATGCATGGAGGAGATTATCCGTAGAGGCGGCGAATTCATGGAACTCATTCACCAGACGGCGCGCATCCTTACCAACGCGAAACTGGGCAAGGGTAACTTCGTCGGGGCTTATACAGTCATCGGCAATGATGCCGTTGTAGGCGATTATAACATGATACAGTCTTATACAGTTATAGGACACGATGCAAGGATAGGCAGCTGGAACCGAATTGACACACACGTGACCTGCGTCGGTGGAACGGTGGTGGAAGACGAGGTGAATATTCATACCTCAGCCGTAATCAGTCATAAGGTGGTGGTCGAGTCAGGAGCGCACGTAGGGGCCTTGAGCTTTGTCATCAGAAGAGTAAAAGCAGGGACGACCGTCATGGGAAATCCGGCGAAGAAACTGATATAATATAAAGGTAAAAAGGTTAAATAAAGAAACGAAAAAATTATGGAAATCAAAGAGTTTATTGAGCATTTTGCAGAACAGTTCGATGACACCGAGCAGAGTGAATTCAAACCCGAAACGGTGTTTCATGAGTTAGACGAGTACTCTTCGCTGATAGCACTGAGCATCATTGCCATGGTCGATGAGGAATACGGTGTGACGCTGAATGCCAACGACATGTCGTCGGCAGTGACCATCGAGGACTTGTTTAACACCGTGAAGTCTAAGGCAGAATAATGGTAGGCGTTAATCCATTCTCATTAGAAGGTAAGACCATCTTGATTACAGGTGGAGCAGGTGGCATTGGTGCTGCGGCTGCAAAGACCTGCGTCGTGTTAGGGGCACGAGTTATCTTAACGGATATTCGTGAGGACGCTCTCAAGACCACACTGTC
>JAEEGL014154043.1_pt1 | contig 10102 bp, 9 predicted proteins | sample 9134231 | NCBI WGS metagenome assembly JAEEGL01 (sample SAMN16246548, study PRJNA631951) | gut metagenome | biome: gut microbiome; feature: rumen; material: fiber-attached | host: Bos | place: Iran: Karaj | collected 2018-10 | reverse complement strand
TCATCCACATGGCGACCACTTGAGTTTCGAAGCCATAGTGAGGGAGGCAGGGATTCCCCAATATATCGGAAAAGCCAGCAAAGCAATGATGTTAGTCCTAAAGGGGCAGCAGGCCTATATGGCAACGGGTGAACGAAAAAAAGCATTGCTGAAAAGTATTGATGCTATAGAGAGCTTCTGCGAATACGATACTAAAGAAACAATCAAAATTGATGATATTCGGGTGACTCCTTATTTTGTGAGTCATTCAGCTGCTGATGCCTATATGTTTGTGGTGGAATGTGATGGACGCAGGATTCTGCATACAGGTGATTTCCGTGATCATGGGTATCGAGGCAAGGGACTTTTGCCAACAATCGCTACATATATTGCTCGTCGCAAGATAGATGTTCTCATAACAGAAGGTACTATGCTGAGCCGCGATGACAGCAGGGTGCAGTCGGAAGAAGAACTGATGAAGTCTGCTATAGAACTAATGAAGAGATATGATAATGTCTTTGTAATGTGCAGTTCTATGGATGCCGACCGCATTTCTTCGTTTTACAACGCCAATAAGGAATTCAAAGGCAGACCTTTTGTTGTTGACGGCTATCAGTGGACGCAAATGAAGACTATTAGCGAAACATTAGGTACTGACCCAAAAGGTTGGCGCTATCGTTTTGGCCGTCAACTTTATTACAATAAGCATAAGGAAGAAATACAGAAGAGTATTTCTCACAAAGGCGTAACGGTATTAATAAGGAATAACTCTCAGATGCGCAAGATGATAGATGAGCTGTATCCGCTGATGAATCCAGAGAGGACTTGCCTTATCTATTCGCAGTTTCGTGGATATGTGCTGAAAGAGCACAATGCCTTTCAACAACGAACCTATGATTTCGTTCACAGCAAGGATTGGCACATAGAGTTCCTTCATACTTCAGGTCATGCTTCAAGGGAGGCTTTAGCTGCTGTCTGTGAAAAGGTAAATCCGCGCTATGCAATTATCCCCATCCATCGCGATGAAAAATCCGACTTCCGTTCTCTCCCCATTTCTCAAGAACTTAAAGGCAAAGTTCTTACAGCAACCCCACATGAAGCTATTGGAGGAATAGATGTCGTAATCAGGTAGGTTAAGTGTTTGGGTTTATGAGATAAATAGCAAATCGCGTAAATTTTCTCTAAGTTTCTGCGGCGTTTTTGCACATCAAGAGGCAAAAACGCCGTTTTTTGTTACTATTCTATCGTATAATAATATAGGGGGCTATTCCTCTTAATCTTTAAAACAATTATGATGAACAACAAAACTAATACAGAAGAACTGATTCCAAAGAACCGCCGCTTTGTAGAGGCTGTGGCAAAACAGTACCTCAATCAAGGGCTCACGATGGAGCAGCTTATCGAGGAGGGTAACAAGGGGCTGGTGAAAGCCGCCGAGCGCTTCGACGAGAGCAAGGGCTTCAAATTCATGGCCTATGCTGTGTGGTGGATTCGCCAAAGCATCTTGGAAGCCTTGGCGGCCGCACAACGTGGTGAGGCGATCCCAAACGACAACGCCCTGTCTGCTCGTGAACGTGGCATCCTGCGACAAATCGAAGATGGCGAGAGTCTGGAGCAAATAGCAGAAGAACGCAGGCTCACAGTGGAACGAGTGAGGCAAATCAGAGAATTGGCATTAAGAAAATTGAATCAAACCAAAAATAAAAACCAGAACAATGAGTAAGAACAAAGATCAGAAGCGAAAGGCGCAGTTGGCTACGCGAACCAAGAACGAATCGTTTCGCTTTCAGGTGGAATACACAAGAAAACAAAAAGGTATCGACATCATGGGAATGGAACAGAATTTGACCGCAGAACTGGATGCCATCTGCCAAAACTGCTTAACTGAAGACTTGCTCGACTTGGCGAAAATAGTTGAAGGAATTCGGAAGGAATTAGGCTTCGAGCAGGAGGCGGCCAAGTGCTCCTTGAATGGTACTCTCGTGCCCTTCATTCTCGGCATCACCACAACTCAACCTGACAGCACCACCTATGTTCCTGACATATTTACCGTACAGCAGCCTCTACAAGTGACTATCGCCTATGACAACGAAATTAGGAACCAAGCAGTTAATTGGATGAAAGCAAATGGATACGAGATTTCTTCATACCTTGGTCAACCTCTACTTAAACTGAATAATGTAAGAATAGTAATTAGAAGAGTGCTCAAGTCATAAAGTGTAAATGATAATGCTATAATATCCCAAATCATAAAGCTATGTGTACCTCTTCCTTCTAACTAAAGCAAGTGGAACTTATGTTGAAAAGATTCTTTGTCAAAAGGCGATATTAAAAAGTAGTTTCAATTTCGTATAATAGCCATGTACGGTTCGTACATAGGCCATGTACCATTCGTACATTAGCTTTGTACCATTCGTACATGGCCATTATACGAAATGAAACTGGCTCAGTCGAAAAAATATGGAGGGGAGTTTGGCTTATGTTATGTTAGAATGGTAATAAGGATTGGGTTGGTTGTGCTAAAGCATAGCATTACGCTCGTAGAGCAATGCTTTACGAATGCAGAGCATTGAGTTATAAACGTAGAGCATAGCTTTACGCAGATTAATGAGTGAATAAGCGAACAATGAAGAGTTTTTTCGGTTACAAGGAAAGGGAATTTATTGGTTTTCTCGAAGACCTCCCGTTTTTTAGGTTAATTCGTTCTTTATCAGCGATTTAACGTTTTTAAGACCTCATGTAACACCTCATGTAAGACCTCACCTAAGACCTCATGTAAGACCTCATGATTTTTTAATTCACAATTCACAATTATCAATTCACAATTGAGAAAAATGAAGGTAATCTCTCAACACTCAATATTATTCAGAGTGTGAGGTCTTAGGTGAGTTGTTAGGTGAGGTCTTACATGAGGTGTTACATGAGGTCTTGAAAGCATTTCCGTTTTGCAACTCCTTAATACTTAGGTGTTTATGAAAAACAACGGGAGGTCTTGGGTAAAAATGAAGAATGTAGATATAAAATGAAGAATGAAGAATGAAGAATCGGCTAATCACAACTAATAATTCACAATTCAAAATTAATAATTCACAATTGGCAATTCTCAATTCTCAATTAGTAATTCACATCTTACTCAAAATAATTTGTATGGAACTATAAAATGGCAGAAAGTAATAGTTTCAAACAAAAAATTTAAAAAGGTTTGAAAGAAATAGTGATTATTAGATAAATAATTGTATATTTGCATTATATAGTGAACGAATGGATGGACTTGCACGAAGATGAGATTCTTACTCTTTGGGAGAAAGCACAAAAAGGTGAGAAACTTGGAAGAATTGATCCGTTAAAATAAGAAAGGAGAACGATATGTTGAAAGTAACAGATGCTGACTATGTGAAGGATTACGAGTTGTTGCTCACCTTCAACGACGGGACACGCAAGTTGGTTGACTTGAAGCCTTACTTGACGGGTGAGGTGTTCGGTGAGTTACTTGACTTGGAAAAGTTCACGCAATATGGATTGACTGGTTATACCATTGAGTGGGCCAACGGTGCCGACCTTGCACCCGAGTTCTTGCATGACATTGGACGGGTGGCATAGTATTACCAGATATAAGAATGAGTTAATTATTAGGGAGACCATACTGATGATTTGCGGCAGTGGTCTCCCTAATTTTACGCTCTCTAACTACGCTTTCCGCGCTCATAACTACACTATCTACGGGGCGTAAAGATATATGTGATGGGAATTGTGGCATAATTCCGTAAAATGATGTAACTTTGTCGGCGATTATGGAACGTATGAAAGATAACAAGTCGATAATTGCTCATTTGAGTATGTTCGGTGCTTGTGCAGGATGGGGATTGATGGCACCAGTCGGCAAAGATGCGATGTCGCATGGCGTAAGTGGATTGTCAATGGTGACGTTTCGCGTGGTGGGAGCTTGCTTGCTCTTTTTGATAGCTTCCTTGTTTGCCAAAAAAGAACGTGTGCCTTGGAATGATAAACTCATGTTTGCTGGGGCAGCCGTCTTTGGTTTGTTGCTGAATCAATGTTGCTATACGTTGGGTTTGAGTTTCACATCGCCCATCAATGCCAGTATCGTTACCACTTCCATGCCCATCTTCGCTATGTTGCTTTCGGCTTTGATATTGAAAGAACCCATCACGGGAAAGAAAGCCATAGGCGTGCTCATGGGGTGTTCGGGTGCATTGATGTTGATTCTGACATCGGCGGCGCACGTAAGTGATAAAGTGGGAGATATACGGGGCGACTTGCTTTGTCTTTTCGCGCAATTCTCGTTTGCGCTCTATCTCTCGCTCTTTAATCCGCTCATCAAACGTTTTAACGTCTTTACCATCAATAAGTACATGTTTTCGTGGGCCTCGTTGATGCTATTGCCATTCACTTTCGGAGAGACGTTTGCCACCGTGAATAGTGGGTTAACCATGAAGACATGGTTGGAAGTGGGATATGTGGTAAGCGTAGGCACATTCTTTTGTTACATTCTCACGATGATTGGTCAGCGAGCATTGCGCCCAACGGTGGTGTCGGTGTATAATTACGTGCAACCCATCGTGTCGGTGTTTGCCTCGTTGTTGATGGGTATAGGCGTGTTGAAACCCACCCATGCGCTTGCCGTTATCTTGGTATTCACGGGTGTTTGGCTTGTTACGAAATCAAGAGCGAGAGCAGATAGCATCCCTCGTTGAAAGGAAAAGAATTCTATTTGATGTAACAGCTCAGCACCCCATGGCATGAAGACAAAAATCTTCAAAAATCTTCAAAAATCTTCAAAAATCTTACGAAAAACTGTACTGGAATCTGTACAGGATCATCATTATTGTTAGATTTTTGAAGATTTTTGTTCGTAGTAAAGGAGGGGTGCTGAGTAGTTACTATTTTATTGGTGTTCGCTAAATCTTTTCATTATAGTCCGAACTAACATTGCTTACACACCATCAATGATGTTCTAACATATAGGGGCTTACTGGCAGCCTGAAAGGCTAATGAGCATATAGCCCAGAGCAACGCTCTGGGTGTAAGAACACAAATGAATTACGCTCTGAAAGGGCAAAAGAGTCTGATTGTCAATGCTTTTGCCCTTTCAGGGCGTTGGCTATCATACACTATTACTCAGGGCGTTGCCCTGAGCTTTAAGCTTGTTGGTCTTTCAGACCGCCGTTTAGCGGACAACAATGATTCTATTTCTTCTTCCAATACTTTTCCAATCGTTTGGCTTCCTTCTTGGTAATCTGAATGACGCTACCATGTTTGGGAGAAACGAAATTGGTGGCTTTCATCATTCCTTCGTTGAATCTTCCCAATGGGGTAAACGTCTTGAAGTCGGTGGTTTCCACGAAGCCGAAGTTGTGGGGATTGATGCTATAGATATCGTACATCACCACCCATTTATCCTCTCCAATCCTTTTCCAAGTGTTGGGAGCCTCGCAACCGCTCCGTTCGGCATCAATCTGTTCGTGATGATAGTCGTTGTAGGCATTGATGCGGTCGGAAATCATGTATTTGATACCTCCTGGATTCTCTTGTGAAACGTAGGTCATAAAATAACGACCATCAGGCATAGGACAAATATCCGCATCTAACACTTGAATCTTCTCGTCGGGATATTCAAACAGTAGTTTGGGTTCTGTTTCCAATGCCGTGAAGTCATCGTTGGCATAACTGTAATAAAGCTTAGTCCTACCATTTGGATGTTGGCGAATGGTGAAGTAAACCATCAACTTGCCCACGGCAGGGTCCCAAATCGTCTGTGGAGCCCATGCACATCCCAGTTCACCGAAGTTTTCTGGAAATGCTTCGTTGACAAACACTTCCGTATGCGTCCAGTGAATCAAGTCTTTCGATTTCATCAACACCAATCCCCTGTTGTTTCCCCATCCGTATTTGTCTTCGCGTTCCCATTGCGTAGTGCGTAGTCCCCGTTGTTTACCGAACACATGTAAGTCGGTCATGGCGATATAAAACATTCCGTTAGGAGCCCTATAGATATGCGGGTCTCTGATACCCCGTTGTGCGGCTATCGAGTCACCACCAATCACGGGCTTGCCATCGTTTACGGCGGTAAACGTATATCCGTCATAGCTTACAGCCATGAACAAACTATGTGTGGGATCATTGAAAAACGTAAACAGGTAGGCTCCCATCTTCTTACCTGCCATCGTTGGTTGGCTCATCAGCAACATCATCATGCATAGAGCCGAATAAAATGATTTCTTTTTCATGGTTGTATATGATTTAAATGTATTACCATCCCCTACGGTCACGATTACCCCATTTGCTGTTGTATCGTCCTTCAGTGTCCACCTTACCGCCAAACAAGTTGAGGCGATAGCGCACGTGCAACATGGCATAGCTGTTGATGCTATTGTATTGCGTATCGCTGCGTCCCGTTGCGCCCACCCATCTCTCGAAGTTGCTTTGTTGTCCGAGCAAGTCGTAGAAGTTGAGCGCTACGATGAGTGTCTTGCTCTTGAGGAACGTCTTTGATATTTGTCCGTTCCATATCAGTTCATTGGTGTTAGAGGAAGGATTGTTGTAACCGCGTCTACTATGCTCGCGAAGGTTGGTGCTTACCTCGAATCCAGCAGGTAGTCTGAGAAGCATCTGTCCACCATAACTAAATTGCCATGTGTTGAGATTATTGTCTGGTTGCAACTTATTGCGTGTGTGTTGATAGGTACACGAACCATCCAAAGTCACTTCCAACCAGTCGTTTCTGAAACTCACGTTCAGTCGTTCACTCAGGTTGACACTACGAGTGTTGTTCTTTTCCGCGTTTGCCTTTTGTTGTGCCACAAAACTCACGTAGTTGTTGTATCTCACCCTTGTGTCTGTTCCTATGTTCCAATGAGCAATGGAGTCAAGGGCGGTGTTGAAGGTAAATCCTCCGTCAGCATTCCAGTTGCCATTGATGTTTTCTGGTCGTGAAGTACTACCTCCCGTCGTGGCATTATATCTCACGAGATTGGAGATGCTATTACGTATGTGCCTGTAGTTGGCGTATACCACTACTGACCGTTTATGACGGTTGATGTAATTGTTGTAATAGACATTCAGGCTATTGGTGAATTGCGGTTTCAATCCAGGATTACCTTGCGTGATATATAGAGGATTGCTGTCGTCGGTGATGTCAAGCAGTTGGGTGATGTCAGGTTGTCGCGTGTCTCCCCGATAATGAAACCAGATGTTGCTTTGGTCGCTGAACTTATAATGGAAGTCGAGCGTAGGCGTAAAGTTGGTGACGTTTCTGATGGTGTCAATGTAAATCCCTCGATAATCTTGTATGAAATTAGAACGTTGAGGTTGAATCAAGAATCCCACGTTATAGTCATATTTCTCTTCCCAGTGTCTGAGGGTGAGTCGCATGTTATGGGTAAAGTTCTCGTATTCAGAATAGCGACTCAAATCACGGTCGAGATATTGCTCCATGGTATCGTAGATGGGAGAGAGCCACGCATCCCAATCGCGATAAACAGCCTTGACACCTGAAAACACGTTGACGGGTAGATGACTGAAATCGTATGTGTTCCTGTCGCTCTTGTTTTTATTGTAGCGCAGTTCGTAGTTGGCTTGCAGATGCGCTCCCTTCCATAGCGGTTCGCTATATGTGGCACTTAACGTATAACTGTCATTGTTGGAGGGAGTGGTATTATACCGTGCGGTGAAATAGAGAGAGTCTTGTCCCAGATGGTTTTTGATATGAAAGAGGTGTACGTCGTTGTTGCTGACGTTACGGTTCTTGTTGTCACCGATGCTTCCCTCCAACCTCACGGTAATGTTTCTGCCACGGGGATTGAGTCTTCTGTATAGTTGAATGCTGGCATTTGCGCTTTTGTTTTCTCCATAGCTCATACTGGTTTGTTGGTTGTGGTTTACCGCAAACCCCAATGTGTTCATCTTGTTGATGTCTTCAATGTCGAGCGGGTTTTGCACGTGCAGGTAAGGGTCTTGGGAGAACGTGGCGGAGGTAGAAGAGTTCGTTCCGTCGTTGGTTCCCAAACTACCACTTGCCCTCATCATGATATTGGTTAGCGTATCGGGTTTCCATTCCAGTCTCATGTTTCCGTTCCAGTTGTTGCTACGCGTGAAGTTGGCCGACTTACTATTAGAAAACGTGCGATGACTTTGGCTATAGAAATTCTCGCTAGAGTTTTCGTTTTGGTTGTCGCCATCGCGGTGGTTCCATCTGATGCTTACGTCGATTTTCAGTTTCTTTCCATCGTCGTAATTGATGTTACCTCCCAACATCTTTTGCGAGTTCAATCCACGTCGGTTCCACCATCCCGCATTTTCCTCCTTGTTGTTGGCATTGCCCATGATAACCAGTCGGGTATTATCGGTAAAACTACTTCCCGTCACCCTACCCGAATAGCGGTTCTTAGTTCCGCCGGCAATGTCCATGTTGGTCATGTATCCACGGTTCATGCCCTTCTTCACGGTGAAGTCGAGCACCGTTTCCTTGTTTCCGTCCTCAATACCCGTGATACGTGATTGGTCGCTTTGCCTATCGTAGAATTTCACGTTTTGTATGATGGAGACGGGTAAGTTCTTCAATGCCGACTCAATATCGCCCAACATGAATTCTTTTCCGTCGAGCATGATTTTCTTAACTTGCTTACCATTGATAGTGATGTTGCCGTCTTCGTCAATCTCAGAACCAGGCATACGCTTGATGAGTTCTTCTATGGCAGAACCTTCTGGCGTTCGGTATGCTTCAGGGTTATAGACGAGGGTATCTTTCTTCACCACCACTTGCGGCACGTTGGCAGTTACCACTGTTCCTTCCAGCATCACGGCATCGGGAGTTAATCTTAAATCCCCCATGTCAACGTCTCTTAGATTACGTACAGACACCTCACGTACAAGTGATTGATAACCTACTGACGTGATTTTCAATCTGAACGTACCATTGGAAGGGGCTTCAACGGCGAAATTACCCTTTTCGTTTGAGATGGTTCCACCTACGAAAGAACTGTCGCTTATCCAAAATAGTTGTATGGTGGCTTGATCCAAAGCTTCCTTTGAATCAATATCAGTCAGATGTCCGGTAATAACGGGATTATTACGTTGTGATTGAGCTTGAATGTGTATAGTGGTGATTCCCAATAGAAGAATCAGTAAAATATGGCGCATGATGAAATGTAATGAAATACGCATGCAAAGTTACTGATAAATATCACTACTATCCGTGTAATTTCTACGAAATTCTGTTAATAAGAAATGAATACATGTTAAAAAATATGTAAACTATTTGTGCATTATACATGTTGCCCGTAAAAACATTGATTACTTTGCAAATCCACGTGGTTTATCTCTTCAGGATAGCTGCAACCATTTCCAACATACGAACGTTCAGGGAATGGTAGTCGGAAAGCACGTTCCATGCAGAATCTTCAGACAATACGCCGCGTTTCATGTCATGTGGAAACAATCCTGCTTCATCAGCCGCAAAGTCACTTAACCATTCATCACCACCATAATATTGGTCCAATGCAATGATAGCCTCGTTGGCTTTCTCGTATTTGTCGAGTGCAGACGACAATTCCTGTATGGCTTCTGATGCTTGGTTGAGCATGGCTTCCATCTTGCTTACTCTTTCAATAGCTTCTTGGGATGGTTGTTGGTCTTGTTTCATGGTTTATGATAATATGGTGTTTTTGATGAATACTTGATGTTGCAAAGATAGTGTTTTTGTGTAAAAAGGAGTCAATAAAATTGATGAAAAAAAGAATTCAAGATAAATTATTTTTGTTTGATAAGTATAATGTCATGATTTATGTGTATTTTTGTAACCAAACTATTAACGTGATAAAAATATAGACACTATAATTATGAAACGATTTATTTTTTTGACTATGTTGACTACAGCAGTATCGGCATCTGCCCAAGAAGCCTTGAGCCAACTTGAGCAGCAGGCAACAGACATCATCAAACAGATGACGTTGGAAGAGAAATTCTCGCAAATGATGAACGAAACCCCAGGTATCAGTCGGTTGGGAATAGAACCATACGATTGGTGGAACGAGGCTCTTCATGGGGTGGCACGAAGCGGTAGGGCAACGGTCTTTCCGCAACCTATTGGCATGGGAGCTACGTTTGA
>JAEEGL012868230.1_pt1 | contig 10102 bp, 10 predicted proteins | sample 9134231 | NCBI WGS metagenome assembly JAEEGL01 (sample SAMN16246548, study PRJNA631951) | gut metagenome | biome: gut microbiome; feature: rumen; material: fiber-attached | host: Bos | place: Iran: Karaj | collected 2018-10 | reverse complement strand
TCTCGTACAGGTTGTTTCCTGGTACGACAACGAGAATTCTTACACATCTCAGATGGTAAGAACAATCAAGTACTTCGCAGAGCTCGGCTAATTAATAGCTTAAGTAAAGTGAATACGAGCCCCTCGGGATTTCCCGGGGGGCTTTTTTGATGCTTTTATAAGTTTGATGTGACCATCCTGTTCCGGTATCCGTCTTAGTTGGTGAAGACACTGATTAAGGAGTTGGAAATTATGAAGAGATTAATATCAGTATTGCTTATATCAGCAATTATGATGACAGCCGCAGGCTGCAAGGAAGAGCGCAGAAGAGAAGAGCGCGAGGAAGAATCATCCGGGTACGGTGAGGAGATATTCGTTTGTGATCCTGCTAACTTTATGGGATTTGAAGGAGCTTATGCAAATGGCGATACAATCACATTGCTTTTCGATGAGGACGAGCTTAACAGTCAGGAGAGAAACCTTTTTGTTCCCGGAGTAGCATACGATTTTACCCGCGGCTACTTGCTCGATGATAATTATATCGAGGTGTTTACCGGTGGCACGTCATATAACGTGATGGGAGAGTATATCGATATTGACGACGATGAGATGACCATGACTTTCGATGTCGAAGATATCGATGCCGAAGATATTATCGGTGTTTCTTTTCATAAAGGCGACGTTTATACAATCGATTTTAATCGTGGCGAGATGTCGGCTTTGATCTGGGGCGGAGACTGCCGTATTGAAATTAACCAGGAATATGATGCAAGTACAGATTCCTGGGGAGAGGCTGAATCTGAAGTTATACCTGAGCCCATGACAATAGTTCCCGAAGTAGAGCCTGATGTAGAGCCTGATGTTCAGCTCGGCGAAGTAGGCGGATTTATCACACCCTTTATGGCTGAGTATACCCCTGACGAATGGGAGCCTGAGCTCGATGAGTATTTGTTCGGAATGATCGACCTTGAGGGTAACCTTATCTACGATCCCATGTTCACTTCTGTTCGCTATATCGAGACTGCAGGTGCATACATCGTAGGCGGTGAGGTAGACGGCGTTACACGCTACGGTATCATGAACGATGACGGTTATGACTTCACAGGACTTATCTACGACGGTGCTTATTACGACTTAGGAGTTGATGAGTATGAGTCAGGCCACTTCTACATGACAACATACACTGAAGGCAACCTTCACGTTTCAACATATGATGATAACCTAATTCTTACAGATGACGACGTAGACATCACAATCGACGAGGATGAACTTCCTTATGAGGCTAGTAATCTTGGTGTATGCCACATGGCTTTAAACGGTGCTCTTATCAGAGACTGCAGCCAGTTTTATCCCCACAACGTTATGATCGATGTCGAGACGGGCGAAGTGCTTCACGACTTCTACGGTTCATTCGGCGATGAGTATATCTTCGGTGATTTGATCATCGTTAGTGGCGTTATGAATGAGGATATAACGATCTACGACTACGACGGCGAAATCGTCTTTGAAGATCCTGATGCTACAGGACTCAGACTTACTGACTATAGATACGCTCTTGCTTCCGACGGAATGCTTGTAATCTTCGACAGAGAGGCCAATGACTGTGCTGACCTTGAGATTGCTTCCAATGCGATTGTAGATATGGGCTGCGGTATCCTCGGCGTAACAGACCGCAACGGAACAATATTCTACAATGAGCTTCTTGAACAGGTCGCAACTTCTGATGAAATCTACCTCGACTGGGGTTATCTCTCAGGCCGTTTCTCTGAAGACTGGGGCGGAAACATCATCTTCGTATCCTTCTCTGATGACACGATAACTAACGTTATGAACGGTGCAGTTATGGAGGTAAACGACAGCTGCTTCTACTCACATGAGCGCGACTATATCTTCGCTGATGATATAGGCGACGGCAACCTTTCTGAGCACCACTGGTATCTCTACGATAACGAGTTCAATCTCCTTCTCACTGGTGATGATTACGGTGACGTTATCTACGACCAGTTCACATATGATATGTATGTATCTGAATACTCTGATGAAGTTACAACTATCTACTCCATCGACACATGCGAGACTGTACTCCAGCTCGATGGAAGATATTCAGTAAGTGTTATGGATGGAGAATTCTTGCTTACAGGAAGTAGTGAAGTTCTTCTCATTAACGCTGACGGAGAGACACTGTTCTCCTATGATATAGCCTAAAACGACACTTCTTCGTATCTCTCCGTAACGGGGTCGCCTTACCGGCGGCCCTTTTTTATTTGCTTTAAGGTTCGTTTAAGGTAGCACTCCTATAATGGCCTCAACATAAAGGAGGACTACGCATGGAAACACCTAAGCACTACCGTCACGAGCTTAAGTACATGATCTCTTACGGCGACTACCTTGCCATGAGGTCGAGGCTTCGTGCCGTTATGAGCGCTGACCCTCATGCATCAGAAGACGGACGCTACCTCATAAGCAGCATCTACTTCGACAACAGCGATGACAAAGCTTTACGCGAGAAAATAGACGGCATCGCGCGCCGTGAGAAATGGCGCATCCGTTACTACAACGACGACTTCTCCTTCATCACCCTCGAAAAGAAGATGAAGATCAACGACAAGTGCCTTAAGTACGATGCACCCATTACGGAAGAGGAACTTCGAAAAATATTGGACGGCGATGTGTGGTTCCTTAAAGATCACAGAAACGGGCTTCTTAACGAGTTCTACTCGAAGATCACGTACCAAAGATTAAAGCCCAGAGTGCTCGTCTCTTATGTAAGGGAACCGTACATCTATAAGGCGGGGAACGTAAGAGTAACGTTCGATTCCAACATAAGGACAAGCCTTTATTCCAAGGACTTTCTTAACGAGAAGTTGTCGGACATAAGCGCTACCGAGACGCCGCAGGAGATGTATCTGGAGATTAAATACGACGCATTCCTGCCCGAGGTTATACAACAGATAATCCAGACCCCGGGATTAAGACAGCAAGCGTTTTCCAAGTACGGCGCAGCAAGAAGATTCGGTTAATAAATTATAAGGAGATATAACAATGTCATTCAGTGATGTATTTAAATCAAGCTTTCTCGAGAGCATCCAGGAGTTCTCAACGATCGACACCATAATAGGTATGGTGTTCGCACTTATCTTAGGTCTGTTCATCTTCGTGGTTTATAAGAAGACCTTCAGCGGTATCATGTATTCCACGGGATTCGCGATGTCTTTGATCGGCTTGTCTCTTGTTACGACTCTCGTCATCATGGCTGTTACAAGTAACGTCGTTCTCTCACTCGGTATGGTCGGTGCCTTGTCTATCGTCCGTTTCCGTGCAGCAATCAAGGAGCCCATGGAGATCGTATTCTTATTCTGGTCATTGGCTGTAGGTATCGTTATCGGTGCCGGCATGATCCCTCTTGCCGTAATTGGTTCGCTCATCATCGGAGGCATTCTTGTTCTCTTCGTAAATAAGAAGTTCCACGACATTCCTTACATCCTTATCGTAGACTGCGCTGACGAGAAGTCTGAGCAGGATGCTCTTAAGATGATCAAGGAATCAGTTAATAAATTCATCATCAAGTCAAAGACCGTAAATGCAGGCGGAATCGAGCTTACGGCGGAGATCCGCGTTAAGGATGCAGCTACAGATTTTGTTAATCGTATCAATGATATTACCGGCGTCTCCGGTGCAACATTAGTCACTTACAACGGAGACTACATGTCCTGAGGAAAGAATCATGATCTCTAATAAACATATATCCAAGATCATCGTCGCATTGATGGCAGTCGCTGTCACAGTATGCCTTCTTGCTATTGGTTTTTCGAGTTCTCTCGCAACCATCTTAGGCGGCACTGCCATCAATATGGAGTATGAGACGGAGCTTTTCGATGTGTCGGAGATAATAAGCATCAACATCATCATGGATGAAGATGAGTGGAATGAGATGCTTCAGAATGCCACTTCCGAGGAGTACTACGTGTGCGATGTTATCGTGAACGGGCAGCGTTTCTATAACGTCGCGATAAGGCCCAAGGGTAACACGAGTCTGTCGTCTATCGCGATGGATCCCGAGACTGACCGATTCAGTCTTAAGCTCGAGTTCGACCACTTTGTTGAGGGACAGACGTGCTTCGGCCTTGATAAGCTCATTCTTAATAACAACTTCGCAGACGCGACCAATATGAAGGAAGCGATCGTTTACGACATGTATCAGTTCCTTGATGCAGATGCTTCTTTGTATAACTACGCAAGCGTGTCACTTAACGGTGAATACTGGGGAGTTTACCTCGCACTTGAGGGTGTGGAGGAGAGCTTCATGCTAAGAAACTACGGTACTCAGGACGGCGAGCTTTATAAGCCCGAGAGCATGGGTGTCGGCGGAGGTAATGAGGGTGATTCTTCTGAGCGTGAGGCTCCGGGTGGCGGTAGGCCCGATATGGGAGACTTCGATATGTCTGACATAGACAGGTCCGACTTCGGCGGATTCTCGATGGGCGGCGGAGGATCTGATCTTAACTATACGGATGATGATCTCGACAGCTATTCCACCATCTGGGAAGGCGAGGTCACGGGTACGGGAAGTGCTGACCACAGAAGGGTTGTCACGGCATTACAGCACATAAGTGAAGGCGATGATATCGAGGAATATCTTGATGTCGATAACATCTTAAAGTACATGGCGGTTCATACCTTCGCGGTAAATATGGACAGCTTAACCGGCATCATGGCACATAACTATTATCTGTATGAATATGACGGTCAGCTGAATCTCATTCCGTGGGACTACAACCTGTCATTCGGCGGAATGTCGATGGACTCTGCTACCGACATGATTAACGATCCTATCGACACGCCTTATCAGGGAACTGATTTCTTCGACTGTCTTCTTGAGAATGAAGAGTATCTGGAGATCTATCACGGATACCTGCAGCAGCTTGTTGAAGAGTATGTCTATGGCGGCAGATTCGATGAGGTGTATACCCGCATCAGAAGCCAGATCGATTCTTTGGTCGAGACGGATCCTACAGCTTTCTATTCATATGATGAATATCAGGAAGCATCCGATATGCTCTACGATGTGATCAAGCTTCGTGCCGAGAGTATCGAAGGTCAGCTTAACGGAACCATACCGTCGACCGACGAAGGAAAGAGGGAGGATGCATCAAGCCTTATCGACGGTTCCGCGTATGACTTAAGCGTTATGGGTTCGTTCAATATGGGATTTGGCGGCGGCTCGGATGATGAGGCGACGGAGGAAATGCCTGAGATGGGCGGGTTCAGCGGACCTCCCGACGGAATGCCTGGCATGTCTCCATCTCCAAATTAATAGGGCCGCCCGCAGGCGACCCTGTTAATTTGCTTCAATTACTGAAGTGATCAAAGTCCGTAGTAGGAACAGATGTTGTGCCACTCCTGAGTTGTTGTGAAAGTCTCAACGAGATCAGCTCTGGATGTTCCGGACTGAAGAACGCCTACCCAGTTGTTAAGACCCTGAGTGTCAGGTGTTCTGTCGAAGAATACCTTGTAGAGAGCTGTTACGTAAGCTTCATCGCTCAAGTTTCTGCTGTTGAACTCCTGGCTCTGGAGGATAGTGATGATAACATCATCTGCTGTTCTCTCACCGCTGATGATGCTGTTTACCCAGTAAGCTCTGCCTGCTTCATCGGAAGATCTTCCAAGTGCAGCTACATAGATTCTGTCTACGAAGTTGTCGAGGAGTCTTTCCTGGATCATCTCAGCAGGAAGGTTACGTGTGTTCGCATAGATGTTAGCGATCGTGTTAGCCATATCCTGTGAAACGAGGAGAGGGTGTGTTCTGTTGTAAGCAGCGGAACCGATAACGTAGTTAGGCTCTGCGTTAGGATCAGGCTGTGTACCTGTAAGACTTGCCTGAGCGATACAAAGTGCAACTCTCATCTCGGAGATGGACTGGTTGTGGCCTTCGTAACCGCCGTGCATGAGAACGTCATATGCGTGAGCTCTCTGTGTCTCAAGATAGATTCTTACATCGTCAGCAAGCTCGCCCTGATGGATAACTAGGAATGCGGAAGCTGAATCATAAAGGTCTGTAAGAATCGCTCTTGTTGCAGGATCTACGAGGCTGTCTCCTGTAGCAGAATTCGGATCCGGCGCCGGTGCTGATGCGAATACCGTAGCCGGTGTGACCGCGATAGCCATTGCAACTGTAAGTACGATGGCAGCGATCTTGTGTCTCAATACGCTTTTCATAATAATTACCTTCCCTTTTATAAATTATAAGAGGACCGACCGAAGTCGGTCCTCGTTATTATACTACGGATTAAATTATTAGTACTTGGGCTCGAGGAGACCGTAGTTGCCGTCGTTTCTCTTATAAACGACACATACGGAATCTGTATCTGCATCAAGATATACGAGGAAGTCGTGTCCTAACATCTCCATCTGGAGAATAGCGTCTTCAGATGTCATCGGACGAAGTTCAAATGTCTTGCGACGTGTGATCTTGGAATCCTCGGGTGCGTCAGCCTCGTAATCAAAGTCTGAACCGTTATCTTCTTCGAGGTAGCTTGCGATCTGAGGATATTCCTTCTTTCTCTTGAGGAACTTTGTCTTATTACGTCTGATCTGGGATTCGAGCTTATCAATTGCTCTGTCGACTGCAGTGAGAATTTCTTCGTCTCTGGCCTCAGCTCTGTAGATTCTGTTGTCGAGCTTCATTGTGATCTCGACGACCATCTTGTTTCCTTCGGGTCTGATACGAACGTTGCAAGCGCCTTCTTCACCGAAGTACTTGTCAAACTTTCTGAGCTTGTCAGTAATCTTACCTTCAAGTCTCTCACCAATTCTGATGCCGTTGCCCTGTGTAGTGATCTTCATGGAATCACATCCTTCCTTAATGTTCTAAGGATTTGTATCCTGATTTAATTATAGAGTTAAAATTATTAACTTACTGTAAAGGTATCAAATACTCTGAATATTTCTGAATAAAACAGTGTATAATGCATTTGTACAAATTCGAGATTAATCGGAGGATTTACATATGGCATTATTTGATCCCAAGGCTAAGGTCATTTCCGGATACCAGAGATGTATCGATGAGCGTTCATCTTCTATTCGTAAGTATTACGATGAGATCGGTAAGCTTTATTATGACCAGTACAAGGATATGAATGTTGATAACACTAAGGACATCAACACTCGTTGTGAGGCAATCACAAGACTTTCTACTGAGATCGAAGACTTTAAGCTTAAGATCCTATTTGAGAAGGGATTGAAGAAGTGCCCTAACTGCGGTACAGAGAACAGTCTCGAGTACGGTTTCTGCTTCAAGTGCGGATCCAAGTTTGATGAGGATTCCTCCAAGGAGCCTAAGTCAGACTTCGAGAAGGCTGAAGAGAAGCTCGAAGAAGTTACAGAAGCTTTCGCTAATGCTCCTGTTGAGGAAAAGGCTGAGGAAGCTGTTGAGGCAGTTGAAGAGAAGAAGGACGAAGAGTAATCCTTCAATCAATCTGAATTTAATTAGGCTGTGGTTCGTCCACAGCCTTTTTTGTTTACTTCAATTTCAGAACTTCGCAGAATGATTCGAACAGATCTGAGTGTGAGACGGCGATGAATATGCGGTCGCCGGTATTATCTTTGATATAAGACACGGCCTTCGCGGCATTCTCATCATCAAGACCGGTTAACGGCTCATCCATAATTAGCACATCTGAAGGAGCGAGAACTGCGCGCACAATCTCGACTCGCCTCTGCGTGCCACCTGACAGCTCGGACACCTTCTTAGACAGTTCTTCAGAAGGTATCAGTGCGGTCAAATGCTCAAGGATAGAGTCATCAGAAGACCCGCGGGAAGCGAGCTTAACATTGCCTGAAGCATTAAGTTTACTTACAAGCCTTGTATCCTGGAACACAGGCGCAAAACTGACATCATCACGCTTCACACCTTCGAAAAGCACTTCACCCGAATCCGCAGTCTCAAGTCCCATGATAATCCTAAGAAGAGTAGTCTTGCCGATACCGGATTCACCTTCGATAACTACAGGCTGACCGGAAGCAAACTCGAACGAGATATTATCGAGCACCTTCTTACCGTTATACGATTTACATACATTGTTAAGTATTATCTTCATGCGGCAGACAACCTCTTAAGTATCAAAGACATAATCTTCTCAAACAGATATGCGAGAAGGACTGCGCAGAATGTCCATGCGAACAGATCTGCGGTCGCAAGGGATATCTTGGATAAGTACAATCCGTTACCGATAGAGCGTAAGGGGCGTCCGATGACTTCTGCAGCGATGCCGCTTTTAAATGCCATTCCGGAACTTATAAGGATCGCACTCTGAAGGTGAGAGAGTACCTGTGGAAAGTAGATATATCTTGCTTTATCGATGAACCTGAATCTGAACAGGCGTCCCATCTCGATCAAGGATGCAGAAGATGAATCAAGACCTGAGAGTACGTTGTGATAGATCATGGGGAACACCACCAGAGCGCTAATGACAGTGGCAAGTGAAGATGCTCCCGCCCAGATTATCACTATGATAACGAAGCTTGCGACAGGGATCGATTTGATGACTGCCACGGGAGGAGTGATGAACTCTCTGAACAACTTAAAGCGGTAAGAAAGGCCCGCGAACAGAATTCCGAGTACAAGTCCTGTTACGAATCCCGAAGTGATCTTAAGTAAAGTAAAAAGTATCGACAGCCAGAAATCGGGCGTTACGACAAGGGTGCAAAGTGCGAGTAAAGATTCATAAGGTCCCGCAAGTAAAATGCTGTTGTGGACGAGCGCAGACGCGCCCTGCCACAACAGCAGCCAAAATACAATTATTACAATCTTTCTTACGGTACCCTGATTCAAAAAATCATCCTACGCGATAGAAGTCATTGCCGGGCATTGCGCCGCCGATGGACTGGGGATTAGCGTCATAGAGAGTCTGGAGATAACCCTCAAGATCTGTTCTCATCTGACTGCCTGATACACAGTCGATGTTGCAAAGCGGGATAGCTCTCTGAGCGATAGGCTCAGCACCTACGATACCTGCTTCAACTACAAGCTGGGCTGTATGCTCAACATCAGAGTTTGCAAGGATAACGCTGTTGTGATGATCAACGATGAATGAAGCAACTGCATTAGGATGCTGCTCGAGGAACTCTGTTCTTACAACAGTAACGCCTGTTACGAGGCGTGAATCGGAAGTAACGCTGCTCCACTCGTCATCCAAAGAGAATGCGATTCCGAGGCCTTCAACCTGCGCCATGGCTGCTGTTGCTGCCGGCTGGGGAAGGATGGCGATCTGGTCGGGATTTTGCTGCAAGGAAGCGATTACTTCAGCGCCTTCTGTCTTGAAATCAACTGTGCAGTCTGTGATGCCGTACTGATCGAGAAGATAGTTGATGGCATATTCGGGAGTTGCTCCCTGACCTGTTGTGATAACAGTTCTGCCTGCAAGGCTTGCTACTGACTGGATGTCAGGGTTTGTGCTCAGGCAGTAAAGAACACCGTAAGTATTGATATCGATAACTGTTACGCCGCCCTCTGTGCGGTTGTAAAGTGTAGCTGCGAGGTTAGCGGGGATGAGCGCGATATCGAGGTCGCCAGCGTTAAGAGCTGCTGCGATCTCGTCAGGCTGTGTAGCCATTGTGAACTCGTATGAAGAGTTATCAATCTCGGACTCGTCGTCCATCATGTTGATGATACCGATGGTAGTAGGGCCGGAAAGTGATCCTACGCGGATCGTAACATCATCATCAGCGGGAGTGATTGCACATCCGCCAAGAAGTCCCAAAGCCATGCCGGCAGTAAGAATGCCGCTTAATAATCTTTTTGCTTTCATTATTTATTACCTCTTCCTAGGTTTTTATAACTTTAATAACAAACGGGATTATACAGCGGAAAGAAAGCTAATACAAAGAATATTTGACGATTTTAAGATCAGCGATTATAATAAGCGAGTTGTTTTCAACAAATAACGTTTCCGCGCACGAGAGGGGGGAAAAAGAATGTCAGAGATCAGAGTTAAGGAAGGCGAGTCCCTCGATAGCGCACTTCGTCGTTTCAAGCGTTCATGCGCAAGATCCGGTGTACTTGCTGAAGTACGTAAGAGAGAGCACTATGAGAAGCCCTCTGTAAGACGTAAGAAGAAGTCTGAGG
>JAEEGL012775396.1_pt1 | contig 10102 bp, 10 predicted proteins | sample 9134231 | NCBI WGS metagenome assembly JAEEGL01 (sample SAMN16246548, study PRJNA631951) | gut metagenome | biome: gut microbiome; feature: rumen; material: fiber-attached | host: Bos | place: Iran: Karaj | collected 2018-10 | reverse complement strand
TTCCTTGAATCAGTTAATGATGACTCGGTAATAAATCATCTTCTGAGTAAGATTGATGAAAGTTCAAAGAGAAACAATCTTTCATACTATAGAGATATTCTGTTTAAGGAATTTGAGAATAAGTGCTTTTATTGTGGCAAGAAGGTTACAAAGGTACATGTAGATGTGGATCACTTTATTCCATGGTCATTCATTAAAGATGACAATATCTGGAACTTTGTACTGGCTTGTCCTGAATGCAATAGAAAGAAAAGCGACAAACTCGCTGATAAGAAGTATCTAGATAACCTTATAGTTAGAAATTCAAATACAAAGATTGAGACTTTTAAGGGGATGGAAAACTATAGAAGCGAACGTTTGTTGAAAATCTATTCTTGGGCTTTTAATAATGGTTATAACGAAATCTGGATTCCAAATAAAAAGGTGGAAGTTTAAATGAGTATAAAGATTCATAATAAATTGGTAAGGGATAAAATCCCTGAAAAAATTGAGGCAGATAATCGTAAATGCGATATTGAAATATTATCAGATGAAGATTATATAAAAGCCTTAGATGCAAAACTAGATGAGGAATTGGCAGAGTATCACAAAGACCAGAATCTTGAGGAACTGGCTGATTTGCTTGAAGTGATTTATGCGGCTGCTAAGGCTAGGGGTTATTCTATTGAGGAGCTAGAAAAGCTAAGGCTGAAAAAGGCTGAAGATAGAGGTGGATTTGAGAAGAAAATCTTTTTGAAGACTGTTCAATCAGACTAATAATTGTAGTGACTTGGAGCAATGTAAAAATGCTAATATACAACGGAACAAAAATGGATTTCATGCATGACACAGAGAATGACTTGCTCGAGAATAAGCTGTATGAAACCATAAAGAAAAAAATGAATAGGACAACAGGATTAAGTGAGCTTAATTCATGGAGAAATTCCTTGAAGGAAATGTATATTACCATGAATGATTCAGAAATCCCAAGTGATGCAGGTGTTGCTATTGAGTACAACATTCCACAGACTTCTAAACGAATAGATTTTATGATTTCTGGTTTAGATAAGGATAATAAGGGTAATGTTGTAATAATTGAATTAAAGCAGTGGGAAGAACTTACTGCAATTAAAGGGCAGGATTGTATAGTGGAGACTTTTATCGGAAAAAACGACAGAAGAGTCACTCATCCAAGCTATCAAGCCTGGTCTTATGCGGCGCTGATTAAGGATTATAATGAATTTGTTCAAGAAAAAGAGATTAAGCTTCATCCTTGTGCGTATCTTCACAATTATCCTCGTAAGGTAAATGATCCAATAGATGCAGAGCAGTATCAGGATATTTTAACTGAAGCTCCTGCATTTACTTATGGTCAGCGAGAGCAATTAAGAAAGTTTATAAAGAATCGAATTAAGCAAGGGGACCATGACCAGACATTATTACGAATAGATAATGGAAAGATTAAACCTTCAAAACAACTCCAGGATTCGATTGCTAGTATGCTTAAAGGTAATCAAGAGTTTATCATGTTGGATGATCAAAAGGTTGTTTATGAAGAGATTTTGGAGAACTCTATCAAATCTCAGACTGACAGGAAAAAGAGAACCATTATTGTACAAGGCGGTCCTGGAACAGGTAAGACTGTTGTAGCAATTAATCTTTTAGCTGAATTGACTAAAAGAAATCAATTTGCTCAGTATGTAACCAAAAATGCTGAGGTACGTAAGGTATATTCATATAAGCTGAAAGGCTCATTTAAAAAGAAGAGTGTAGATTTATTATTTACCGGTTCTGGTAGTTTTACCAGTGCACCTAATAATTCCGTTGGAACAATCATTGCAGATGAAGCACATCGCTTAAATGAAAAGTCAGGAATGTTCCAAAACCTTGGGGAAAATCAGATTAAAGAGATTATTCATGCTGCAGCTTGTAGCGTATTCTTTATTGATGAAAGTCAGAGAGTTACAACCAAAGATATTGGAAGCGTAGCTGAAATAGAAAAATGGGCTGAGTTGGAAGGTTCTGAAGTGATAAAAATGGAACTTACATCTCAATTTAGATGTAATGGTTCTGATGGCTATCTAGCTTGGTTAGATAATATTTTAGAAATCAGAGAAACAGCAAATTTCGATTTAGAAGATATAGATTATGACATTCGTATTTGCGATACTCCAGTGGAACTAGAACGCTGGGTAGTTGATAAGAATAGACTTAGAAATAGAGCTAGAATTCTAGCAGGATATTGTTGGAATTGGCCTAAGGTTACAAGAAGTGATTCAACATATCATGACATTAAAATCGGTAATTACGGTATTAGCTGGAATCTTGATAATGGGGATGCATTTGCTGTTAATGCGGAATCGGTTCACGAGGCTGGATGTATTCATACATCTCAGGGTTTAGAATTTGATTATGTTGGAGTAATAATTGGTGATGATATGCGTTATGAAGATGGTCATATCGTAACCGATTTTACAAAGAGAGCGGATACTGACAATTCAATGAAGGGCATAAAAACATTGAATTCAAAGCATCCAGATGAAGCTCAAAAGATTTCGGATGAGATTATTAAGAATACATATAGAACACTTATGACTAGAGGAATGAAGGGTTGCTATGTTTATTGCACCAATCAAGCATTAGCTAGTTATTTTAAGAAACAGTTAAAACAAGAGGCATAGATAATGAAACAAGAGACAATCGAAAGAATACGTAAATTTACAGAGGACAGAGACTGGGACCAGTTTCATGCACCAGTTCATCTTGCAAAATCCATTGTAATTGAAGCAGCAGAGCTTCTAGAGTGCTTTCAATGGGATAATGACAAATACGATGTGGAGCATGTAAAAGAAGAACTTGCTGATGTAATGGTTTATTGCCAGAATTTGGCTGATAAACTTGGTGTTGATCCTGATGAGATAATTAACAAGAAGATGGATCAGAATGAAGCTAAGTATCCGGTGGAGAAGGCCAAGGGTAAGGCTGATAAGTACGACCAGCTGTAGAGAGGGAGTAAGTTAGATGTCAGTAGATGAAATGTATCAAGGATTTAAAACTGCATATATAAATGGTTCAGTTGCATCAAATCCTGAGTATAGGCCCACTTTTATTTCGAACAACCCGTATGAAGGTAAAAAAGTAATATCATCAATTGAAGAGGAACTGTTAAGATGTGAAAAGTTTCAAATTAGTGTCGCCTTTATAACAGAGAGTGGTGTGGAGCCTTTGCTCATGACGCTTAAGGAACTTGAAGTAAAAGGAATTCCAGGCGAGATTCTCACAACTAATTATCTTACATTTAGCGAACCTAGGGCGCTTGAAAGACTTAATAGATTAAAAAATATTAAGCTAAAAATGTATGATGTTGAGTCGAGAAAAGGCGGATTTCATACTAAGGGGTATATTTTCAAAAAGCAGGAAGTTTACCGCATAATCCTGGGCAGTTCTAATATTACCCAAGACGCTCTTACTACAAATGTTGAATGGAATACAAAGATTATTTCTACTGAATCTGGTGAAGTGTCACAGGAGATTGTTAGAGAGTTTCAAGATTTATGGGAGTCTGAGTATGCCTTAGATTTTGAGGATTTTTATGAAACATACAAAACTCGATACGAAATAATTGCACATCAGAAAAAAGAGGCAAAAAAGGATACTATTCCGTCAATTGCCAAATATGAATTAAAACCAAACTCGATGCAGGAGAAGTTTATAGTAAATCTTAGGCAAATCATAGCACGAGGGCAAGAACGAGCTCTTCTGATTTCTGCTACTGGTACAGGAAAAACTTATGCTTCAGCTTTTGCTATGAGAGAACTTGGTTTCAAGAGGGTACTCTTTGTTGTTCATAGAGCACAATTAGCTAAACAAGCAAAAAAATCTTTTCAGATTGTTTTTAATGATTCTATCTCTATGGGAATAGTGGGAGATGGAAAACATGAATATGATTGTGATTTTGTTTTTGCTATGGTAGAAACTCTTAATCGAGATGCTCATTTATTCAAATATAAAGTAGATGCCTTTGATTGCATCATTCTAGACGAGGCCCATCATAGTCCTGCTAACACGTATCAAAAGATAATGGATTACTTTAAGCCTAGATTGTTCTTGGGAATGACGGCAACTCCAGATAAACGAGATGATTACATTGAAGGTCGAAATGTTTATGAGTTATTTAATCATCAAATAGCACATGAAATTAGGCTTCAAAAGGCAATGGAAGACGATTTATTATGTCCGTTCCATTATTTTGGCATTAGCGACATTTCTCTGATATGTGATAAAGAATTAAAGACAAAGAATCTTTCTGAAATAGATTTCAATATTTTAACTAGTGATCAACGTGTAGAGCATATAATTGAACAAGCACAGTATTATGGATTTAGTGGCGACAGAGTAAAAGGATTGATTTTCTGTAGTAGAAATCTTGAATGCGAAGAATTATCGAGGTTGTTTAATGAAAAGGGATATAGAACATTAGCACTTAGTAATGAAACGCCTCAATCTGTTCGTGAGGCTGCATTTGAAAGATTGGCGATGAACGAGGATGACAAGTCAGAATCGGTAGAACCGTTGGATTATATTTTCTCTGTTGATATTTTAAATGAAGGAATTGATATAGTAGAAGTTAATCAAATCATAATGCTTCGTCCAACGCAGTCACCAATTGTATTTATTCAGCAATTAGGAAGAGGACTTAGAAAAGCCGAAGGAAAAGAATATGTTGTCATCTTAGATTTTATAGGTAACTATAATAATAACTTTATGATTCCAATTGCTCTGTCTGGAGATAGAACATACAACTCTGATGTTATTCGTAAATACGTAATTAGTGGAAATAGTACAATACCAGGTGCATCAACTGTACATTTTGATGAGATTTCGAAAAAAAGAATCTTTAATTCAATAGACAGTATAAGACCAAGTACATTTAAAACATTAATAAGGGAAGCTTATAGTAATTTAAAGAATAGATTGGGAAGAATTCCTATGCTATACGACTTCTATGAAAATGATGAAATAGATCCACTATTAATTATCAAGGAGTATAAAACCTATTACAAATTTATAGAACTAATGGAGAAAAAGAATAATCTTTTTTCACTTTCTGATCAAGAAAAAATAACTTTGGAATACTTGTCGAAAACAATTCTTAGTGGCGTTAGGCCAGATGAACTTGAAATACTAAGATTATTCTTAGATAGGAGTATAATTACTTACAAGGAGATAATAGATAGTTGCAAAGACAGGTATGATTATAATATTTCTGAGGATAAAATAGACTATGCATGTAAGGTGCTTAGTGGCTGCTTCGTAATCAATGACAAAGAGTACCAAAAGTATTGCAACATCGACATTATTAAAGATGATGTAAAGGGACGTATTAATAGACTTTCAAGTTATGCCCAGCGTTTAAATCATTTAGATTTTTATATGCAAATTGAAGATATAGTTAAAGTTGGTCTTGCAAGATACCGTGATAAATACAGTAAACCATATTCAAAAGAAAGACCATTTGTACTTTATGAAAGGTATTCTAGAAGAGATGTTTCATTGTTAATGAGAGCGGAAAAGGATCTTTCATCGACAATGTATGGAATGTGGTCTGACGGACAGGATGTATTTATATTTGTTACTTATCACAAAGAAGAAAATACTGACGAAGAAAAACAATATGTCGAAGGTAAACCTGATTACGCAGATGAATTTGTAGATAACGTAACATTTAGATGGGATTCGCAGATAGATAAGAGGCTTGATGGAGAATACATGAATAAAGTATTAAAATCTCCAAGAAAGCATTTAATGGTTCAAAAGACTGATGCGGAAAATAATTTTTTCTATATGGGAGAATTTGATATCGAGGACGTTTATGAATCTCAAAAGAAAAACAATAATGGTGTATTTAAGCCTATATGTAAGTTGAGAGTCAAGATGAAAACCGCAGTTAGGGAAGATTTATTAAGATATCTTCAGAGTGATAATAAGATGGAGGAATATGTTATATGAAAACAATTCGAGTAGTAGCAGCTGTAATCTGTGATTCGATCGAAAACAAAACAAAGATCTTTTCCACAGCCCGTGGATATGGAGAGTTTAAAGGCGGCTGGGAGTTTCCCGGTGGAAAGATTGAAGAAGGTGAGACCCCTCAAGAAGCAGTAGTTAGAGAAATCAGAGAAGAGCTTGAAGCTACAGTTAAGGTTGGAGATTTGATTGATACTATAGAGTATGATTATCCAACATTTCATTTATCAATGGATTGTTTTTGGTGCGAAGTTGAGTCTGGAGAACTCAAGTTATTAGAAGCAGAGGCTGCTAAGTGGCTTACAAAGGATGAGTTGGATTCTGTTGAGTGGTTGCCAGCGGATATAACTTTGATTGATAAGATTAGTGAAGCAATGTAGAGGAAGAATAAATGGGATTATTCAAGAAGTTGTTTAATCATGATGAAAGAGCAGATAACATTGATAAAACAATAAATGATGCTATTAATCAGGCTAATGGATTAACTGATGCAGCAGTTATATCTGAGAAAGATAAAAATATCCCACCTACAGCAGCTTCGAGGGAAGTCACTTATTATGACCCACCAGAGCAACATGCTCGTATCATTATTGAAAGTTTTAGGATAATTGAAAGTACAACAAATCCTGATACATTTTTTTACAGATGTAAACTCGCAGCAGATGAAGCATGCCATATTAGTGATGTGTCAGGTGAAATTTATAACGGTATGTCTGCAAGGGAAATTTACGAGTGGTTTTATGACAAAGAAGCTAAAACAAAATTTCAAAAAGAGTTTATTGACAGATTGTTTTCTGAAGATAAAGAAGACCGGTTAGCGTTTCAGATGTTTGAGGTAGGCTATCGAATTACTAAAGATGCTCTGCAGTATTATCTTGATAGATTAGATGGTAAGAAGTTCCATTTTTGCAAAGTTAAGTTTAGTGATAACAGTAATAAGACATATACATATATTACTAAAGATACTTCGCTTAGCGTCGGTGATACTGTTGTTGTTAAAACTGGTAACATTAGTTCTCCAGAATCTAAGGTTGTACAAATATATGACACGTTTGATGCTCCATTGGATGATATTGAATTTGAACTTAATTCATTGAGATGCATAGAGAGCAAACTAAAATCAATTAAGTGCCCGAATTGTGGTGCTAGTATTAAAATTGATGTTACTCAGCAGATTGGTTTATGCGAGTATTGTAGAACACAATTCTATTTATTAAAGGATTTAGATTAGAAATGGGGACAGGCACTTGTTATTTAGATAATCGGGAAAAGTATTATTCTGCTCCAACTATTTCTCAATTCATTTCAAGTATGTATTCTAGTTAGGAACATGGATAATAATTTATTTGGAGGATTTATGTCAGATAAGCAACATAAATTTCATCAGCACTTTGTACCTAAATTTTTTCTTCGGCGGTTTTCTGGTAATGGTAAGGAAGTATTTGTAATCGATAGAAAGAAAAATACAAGGCCTTATAAATCTAAAGTTGATAAAATCTGTTATCAGAATGATTTATATGAGGATAAATGGGAAGATGTTATAGAAGATTTTGGGAAATATGTTTTAGATAATCAAATTGAAGATTATTTTTCAGAACTTGAAGCGAAAACTTCTCCATTATTACAATATATTGATAAAGAGATAGGTCAAGGACAAAGAAAAATTGATTTTACAAAAGAGCAAAGGGATATTTTAATAGAATTTGTTACAACACTATATCTAAGAAATCCCTTTATTTTAAATTCTATTGTCTCGGATTATTTTGGCGTTGAAAATGATCCTAGTATGGAAGGGTTGATGAATGTAATAAACTATCTTTTTGAAATTGGCAAATTTGGAAGTCCTAAATCATTAGTTGAACATTCTAAGAAAATAGGAATTTTTAATAAAGAAATTAACGGGAATCCATATGATGTAGAGTATCAGAAGTTAAATAAGATGAGTTTCGTATTCTGGCATTCTAAAGAAGGTGAATTTGTTACATCTTGCTTCCCTATGTATATTATTTCATCAGATGGAACGCATGCAGAACGTATTGTTGTTCCTATTTCAAGTGAAATAGCAATTGTTTTCTTTGATAAATTGCCATATCCTTTAAAGCAAGGCGCGGTAATAGTAATAGCTAGTGAATTGGCTCGTGCTAATATGCAGTTCTACTATAATTCATATTCTTCCGATGTGGCTAGATTTTTTATCGCTAAAAAAACTGAAATGTTGTCAAAACTAATTGAAAAACCACGTTTATAATAGTTTTAATGTGGAAAATCATTTATAATATTAATCGACATTAGGAAAGGAGGAATTGCCTATGTACAATACCTCAAAATCCCTCCAGGAGATGGAGGCCTAATCTCGATTCGCGGGTCAAGCTTGGCTTCCCGCTCTTATATATTAGCTGCTGGGCTTGCCTCAGCAGCACTTTTTTCATCGACATAGCCGATTTCTATCCCTACTAGATCGCAAAGAGAGAGGGCGGTGGAGCTAGGCCAATGTCTACTGATGAATGCTGTCTATATTTGAAAGAAGAATATAAGGTGTTGGCCATGAAAAACACTGGAGTCTAGGGTATGAAAAAGGAAAATATAATACTATATATTGACGTTTCAAATAGTGACGTTCCTAAAGGGAATGTTGAAGAAATCCATAAATGCGGTATTTATTACGAAGATTTAGTGGAAAAATTCGGAGAAGATATTAAGGATACTGATATAAATCTTGAAGATTACAAAAATGGTGTCTGGGCAATGTGGGGAGTCAATAAAGAGTCAAATATTTTGGAATGCTTAGAGGTGGGGCAAAGTTCTAACATTGCAAGTGAATTAGCTATTGATATAAATTACATTAAACATTTGAAATTAGGCGATAATTCGATACGTTATAATGCTCGCAGATTATTTGATTTTAGTAAGACTTTTCCAGTGTATTCGGATTTTGATAGAACGAAGGCCAAATACTATGATATTGCTAATAATTATAAGATAATAATAGTTCTAATAATAAATCAAGATAATAATCGTTTGAAGCGAGAAGAAATAGAGTACAAATATGCTATTAATCATACGGCTATATATTGGAATGCATGGGGACCTCAAAGACGATTAGCTCGTGAGTATTATATAAAATGAGGGAACATGGATTGAATAGGTACACGTGTAAAAGGAGATGGTTGAGTGATTATAAAGCATATTTTTGATGGGGATTTTGGGTGCGAAGAATCTGGTAGCAAAGAGGCTATGGTCTCGGTTACTTTAGTTGATGAAGATGGCCAGGAATCCTATGTGACAATTGAAGATGATTGGCTTAGGGAACATGGGCTTGACGTTGGAGCTCAGTGGCCGGAGTATCTAATTCGTATATGCGAAATGGAAGAAATCCTGAATTTGGCAAAGCAAGGACTGGCAAGTGAGGCTGATTTGAAGCAGCTTGAGGATTACTATACTAGTGAGAATTGGAAGTCTGATTTTGCCTTGGATGAGGCAGGAGAGTTGCCGGCGAGTTTGAAGCGAGGCGTCTTGTCAGAGGATGGGATTGATGAGGTGCTAGGCTGATTGATTTTGGAGATTATAGATGGGAGAATTGATAGGAAATCCTGTTTTTGGCTATAGCACTTAAGCAGTTGCCTTTAGGTACAGCATATGCTATGTGGACTGGAATGATACAATAATAAAAATTAGGATGGATAATATTTTATGAACATACAAATCTTCGGCACTAAGAAGTGCAACGATACAAAGAAGGCTGAGCGCTTTTTCAAGGAGCGTGGCATTAAATACAGGTTTATCGATATGAAAGAGAAGGGCATGAGTAAGGGTGAGCTTACATCAGTCGCTTCAGCTAATGGTGGTATCGTAAATATGGTTAACGTAAATGCGAAGGACCAGGATGCGGTTGCTTTGTTCCAGCATATTGCAGATGAGGACAAACTTGAGAAGCTGCTAGAGTCTCAGCAGATTATCAAGACTCCAGTTGTGAGAAATGGAAAGCACTCTACACTTGGCTATCAGCCTGATGTATGGAAGAAGTGGGAGTAATAAGGCAGAAGAGACTTTTGACATCGTAGATGAACACGGGCAGCCTACAGGCGAAACAGTGACCAGA
>JAEEGL011567534.1_pt1 | contig 10102 bp, 10 predicted proteins | sample 9134231 | NCBI WGS metagenome assembly JAEEGL01 (sample SAMN16246548, study PRJNA631951) | gut metagenome | biome: gut microbiome; feature: rumen; material: fiber-attached | host: Bos | place: Iran: Karaj | collected 2018-10 | reverse complement strand
GTTGGAGCTAACCCATCATATACAGAACCAAGAAACTTTAGCTACACTTTAACTTATAATAATGGTACTTGTACAGGAAAGGGTCAGACAATTCCTCAAGGGGCTTCTCCAGTTCCATGCCAAGGATGCGGTGACACAAACTTGAATATATTTCAACGATATGTTGATGAAAATGGATATAATGGACGAGTAGGAACTTATTCAGTTGGTAGCGGATGTGACATTAGTAAAGTCGGGCTTGATTCAAGCAGTAGTGGCGCATTTAGTTTGGACCACGGAGACGTATTAATTAGTGTTGGGCCAACAAGCGTTGATAGAGACTATTATATTAAACTTTCATATAACGGAGAAGGATGCCCATCATGTTCAGACACCATATATCAAACCGTAGAACCACAGCCAACACCTGATTGCTGCGAAACATCAGAAGGCGAAAGTTTCATTCAAGCAGGAACGTCCGACCCGAAGGGAGGAACTTGCGCTTATTGGAAATGTAAAACTTCAAGTTTAATAACAAATGTTTGGGCAGTGTTCCCTGCAGGTACTGATGCTTGGCTAACAAATCTTCATGTTGATGAAGAACCAGGATGTGGACCAGGTGGTATCTATGACGGACGAATTAGAGGCGATGCGGCACCAAACAATACTGGCTCAAACCGTACAGCAGAAATTCACATAGATACTACTTGTGGCGAATTACCTACTGTTACATCTACACAATTTAACCATAATTAAAAATAACGATAACGCATCAGATGGAATATATCAACAATATGGATGGATTGTTGTAAAACAAGACAGATAAAAAACAATAAAGGCTGTGAAACAAATCACAGCCTTTTTTTATTGATTCCAATTTTCAAGAATCTTTGTTATTAATGGGTTTCTCACTATATCTTCATTTGTAAAGGTCGTAACTCCAACCTCTTCTAAGTTCTCAAGGTGTTCTATTGCATATGTTAATCCATCACCATTTTTCTTCAGGTCTTTTCTATCTTTCTGTATTGGGTCTCCTGAAATTATAAATTTGGATTTTTCTCCCATACGTGTTAACAGAAGCAACATTTCTTCCCTTGAATAGTTTTCAGCTTCATTGATAAGCACAATGCAATTATCAAATGTTTTTCCTCTTGCAAAGTTAACTAGTTGATAATCAATATATCCACTATTTATCAATGTTCTTACTGTATCACTAGGCGCTCCATTTCCGCTGTTTTTCATTATTTTTTCCATTGTATATGTATCAGCTTCAAGATATGGTCTGATTTTATCTTCATATGTTCCTTTAAGGAGTCCAATATCCATATTTCCTGCCGGACACGTTGGAATAATAATGATTATTTTATCGTAAGGATTTCCTGCATCTTTTAACATATGTAGAGCATAAGCAAGGCTTATATATGACTTTCCTGCTCCAGCGGCTCCACTTGCGAAACAAATTTGATGCTTTTTATCTTTAAGATTTTTCAAAAACTCTTTTTGCTTTTCATTTTTGCATTTAATTTCAAGCTTATAGTTAAGTGCTTTAAGTCCACTTACACTTATAATGCTGTCGGAATCTATGTAATCACATACATTATTTCCCAATTTTTCATTAATGAAATCTAGCTCGAATTCATCGAGACCTTTTAAGTTTTTCTTTTTTCCCATAAATAATTTAATTAAAAAAAGGCGAGACTATCCCATCAATAAGGAAGACTCGCCATTATCGTAATTATCTCTTTATTAAAACCCATCTGTTAACTTTTATTATAAATATCATATCAATGGTTAAATTAAGTTAATTGTTTCATTATTTTTTGCTTATATGGATTTTTTTTTGTACCTTTGCACAATAATAATGTACGTGTTATATGGAAAGGGTTAAAAGGAAATTATTGCTGTTTTTCTCTAATCTGAAAGATAAGGAAAAACTAAAGAAAATGATGGTATTTGCGTTTGATACACTTACGTATGTAATTTCGTATGCGTTTCTGACTGTAACGTTTTTTACCATTATGAGGTTTTTCATTGAACTTGCAGTTCAAGAGCCGGTATTAAGATATTACTTATGTGGAATATTATTTATATTAGCAATAGGGCTATCAATAGCAAACATTGAAAGTTATAATAAAAAATATAGAAAAAATGATAGTGATTCATCCAAAAGACAAAACGACTACTTTTTTGAGAGCGATATACGCAGGGAAGAGGGACGTTACTTTGATAGACGAGACATGGAATAATCGTAACATAAGGGAGGTTATTGGTACTGCCCCAAAAAACGAGCTTATCATGATGCTTGGACATGGGTGTAGCAAAGGCATGTTTGCCCCTTATGGAAACGACCAATTTGCTAGAACCATTGTTGATAGCAGATTAGTTTATCTTCTTCGTGAGCACCCTTGTATTGGCGTATGGTGTTATGCAAAAGACTTTGCTGAAGAGTACAATTTAAAAGGTCTATTCACTGGCATGATTATTTCAGAGTATGAAGAGGCTTTGGATAACTGTGTTGATGTAGAAGGAGAAGACATTGAACTTAACAATAATCAATTTGCCAGTGACTTGGAGTATTGTATAAGAAAATATTCCCTCGACTTGGTACCTGAAAAAATGAGGGTACTTCAGGACTATCATTCTCCACTTAAAGATTTTAATTATAATAACATATTCTATTATGGATAAAGACGGTATATATTTATCGCCATCCTCTATATTAGCTATCCGCTGTAAGGAAACTGAAGAAAGCTATGGTGAAAGAAGAAAATTTTATTATATAACTTTAGTAACAAAAGAAAACGCTTACGCTAATTCAAATAAAACTTATAAAATATCATTTAATCTAACAGAAAAAGGTTTCACTGATAAAAAAGAAATTGATGAACTGGTTGAAAAATTATTAAACATAATGAAATACCCTATGACTTGTGGGTCTATCATAAAATTAACACAATCTATAGATAATTATAATATAGAAATAATATAAAAAGGTAGAGTATTAAGCCCTACCTTTTTTTATGCATATCTGTTATTAATATCATCTACAATATCGAAATGTAATACATCATGGTGTATTATTTCTTCCATTCCATATTTTATCTTAACGTCAAGATAATATCTTTGTGGCAATAGCATATTGGTATCAATAACCGTATAATTCTCATTAAATGTTTTATTAACCGGTTCCCAAGGTAATACATCAAGCTCCCTTGTTCCATCCAATATATAAAGCCTTGTTTCAATACCATTTATAATCTCAGAATCATTTGTTGTGTATTGAACTCTAGCGTTGATATTAATCTTCCTTATATCACCCCTTTTAATTTTTTCTGAATCATTTATACCATATACATTTGGAGAAAATCTTTCATTGCTTTCAACCTTATTTCCAATATTGAAATACATATTTGGCGATTTAAGGGTGAAATCAAGTTCAACCGGTTCTAATGCCATTCCATTATAAGAAAGATTGCTCCAAGTGTCATAAAGCATTCTATCAGGTTCGTAATCCCATTGTGATATTCTCACATCAATATAATAGACACCTTTTGAGAATTGTTTTGCTCTTATAAACTCAAGAGGTTTTCTTCCTGCTCCGTATACAATATCGCCATTATCGTCTCTAATTGTAACTGTTGGCGGCATATCAAGGTCTGTTAATTGCCCTCCTAGATTACAATATAAATAAAGCCTATTTTGTTTACCCAATACAAAGTTTGTTCTATCATCGTTTATGTAGTCATGATATTGTGTTTCCACAAATGGCTCAAAGAATGTGTTGGTATTTGGAGTAAAGAAGCCTATATAGTTCTCTACGTGGCTCACAGAGGCTTTTTCGTCTTCTCCAAGGCGTTCTAATGCAGGGGTGAATGCAATTCCTATCCCGTTGTTTTCTAACTCGCCTGAGACGAATTTATTAACTATTTCTGTAATGTCTAAATCTATGTTCTCAGCACCAATATCAAATCTTTGTCTTGCAAAGATTATATCGCTTCCAACCTCGGATGAAAAATTATCATATTCTTCTGAAAGCCTTTTGTTTGAATATATACCTTCCTCATCCCAATATATACCATTTCTTGCTTGATACCAGTTACACCCATCCATTGATACAAGTCTGTTTCTATCTTTCTGCTTCGTATCGTAATAGTCTTCATTCAATGCGTTAGCATTATACTCAAATCCTTTTCCTCTATCCCAAGTTTTAGGTATTAAGAAAAATATAAGGTCAAAAGATGATGCTCTTCTTTTAAGACTTGAATCTATTGAACTTGTCTCGGTATGATGCAGCATCATATAATCAGTTGACCCAGCATTTGTTATCTTTAAACGGTGGGTTATCTTAGATTTATCAGGCATTGTACCATCTTCCATCATTTTCTTAATCTTTGTATGGTCGAAATAGCATAATATTCTTGTAAGATTTTTGCCATATACAAGTTCGCTAATTGGATTAATTCCTGTATTTATGTCTGAACCCTTAATGATAGAGTTCATCTTTGATAGATATGTTTTATAAATCATTTTTAAAAAATATATTTACTATAAATATTATGAAATACGAACATGTTTAGACATAATCTTCTCAACTTCATAATTTGCCATTTCTTCCATATATCCGTGAATTACTGGCGGCATTCCTGCATATGGATGTACGTGCGTGATTATGGCTTTTATAATAAGTTTAAGCAATTCAACTAACGTATCTCCGTGTGCTAATCTATGTAGTTTTTTCATGATGGAATCTAATTCATCCTCTTTAATCAATTCATCTATATTGGTAAGGTTAAATGAATTTTCATCTTTGTTACTGATAATATTAATTTTATCAGCAACCATATTAATCATACTATTAGATTCCTGTAAATTATCATTAGTAAGGCTTTTCTTATATTTAAGCTGTATATAAGTAGGGTCTAATGAGTTGAATACTACTTTTCCAATAATGTTTTTATCGGCCATTGGAGGCTCTTGTCTTATTCCACATCTAATATCTATTTCATTACTAGACGTATCATAATTATTCCTCATTATAATATCTTGGCTTCCACGGCCTACAACTGCAACATCTTCTGTCTTAGGAAAAGAACCCCAAGTAGTTTTATTATTAGAAATCTTTTCCAACGGCTCCATGTGGCCATTTCTCAATAATGATGTTGCATTTCCCCTTCCAAACTGATAATTACATTTTTCTTGGAATTGTGGCTGAGAAATAATAGGACCCAGATAATATCTTTGACTTTGCTTATTTCTTGTTGTTGTAGATATAACAATAGCGCCTTCTCCTACCTTTGGGACTGATTGAAACGTTTTTGGCAACAAAGGAAAAGCATAAGGTATATTCTCAAGTGGTTCTTTTCCATCTGAGCCAATCCTTATCTTAATTCTTAAACCATCAGCATTGTCATCAACGTATTCAACTTGTCCGGTTTTGATTATTACTTCTCCTTCATCCATTTTAAATTATTCCTTTTTTTCTATTATCTAATTCTTTCTTAGCTTTTGCATATGATTCATCTAATTTCTTCATTTTTTCAATTATTGAAGAAATATCTGTTTTTGCTTTTTCATATGAATTTTCAAGCCTTTTCATTTCCAACATTATTTCATTGTTGGTCATATTTTTAAAATCATATTCTGCCATTATTGTATAATTCCTTGTCCTTTACTAAAATTAATGTTAATGCCTTGTGATACAACAGGACCACCTGCATTTGCTCCTGTAGCTAATATAGATATTGTACCTGGTGCATATGAAACTTGTACATTGGCATCTTCTCTAATTGCCCTATAGATTTCATCAACTATAGCCAATACTATTTGTACCGTTTTATTTTCAGTGCCATCAGGCATTGGGTCTGTTGGTATTGAATGTTTGTTTAATCTTTTAACAATATTGCCAATTGAAACAGCAGTTGAAAGTCCAGGTTTTTGTGTACAGCCTACTGCCATAAGCATTCCAGGAATCTCAGGAGCTGGCTGTCTTGTTATATTAAACAAATCCTTTATAGTGTTAGAAATATCAGATATTGTTAATCCCATTTTATATATGTGTTAGCAATTATTTATTATTGGTTCTTTTTCTTGATTAATCTCGTTTTTGAAAATATCAGCATAATTAACATCATCAAGAATTGAAGCCAACTCATAGCTTTCTTCATCGTCATCGTACCCGTTTCTCTTAACTTTGCTAAGAATTGATGCCAATATTGCATTAAGTCTAGAAAGTGTAATAACACCTTTGTTATACCAATTTAATAGAAGCTTGATAATAGCCATATAAGCAGCAAATTGTTCACTTGCTATAAATGATTGTATTTCCAAAACCATAGGAGTTAAAAACTCAACAATATAATCAAGTATCTTTTGCATTATAAGGTCTCTAACTTCCCTTATAAGTCCTGTAACAACATTTTTAACCATAGACATTAATTGCTCTGTTGTTATAGGACTCGTACCGTCCTCTTGCATTAATGAGTTATTAATTACCATTAACATTAAAACCTTTGGACTCATAATACAATCAACTAAGCATAGCGCAAGCTGTTGGAATACATTGGTTAAGAAATTAATCCTAATTGAACTCTTATTTTGCTGATATTCAGGTAATAAGCTTTCTTCTATTTCAGCACAAGCAGCATCTATTGCGTGACTAATTACTTCTTTCTGCTCTTTGAGAGTGCCATTATCTGGATAATCAACCAATATTCTATCAACAGATGACAAATCTATAACTTGGCCATCTCCATATCCTTGTGTATAAGGAGATTGATTATATTTAAGCCTTGCGGTTTTTTCAAGTAGCTCATCGTATTCTTCATTTGAGAACATATAGAAACAATCGTTTATTTCTTCCTCATCTGTTTCTATAATTTTTCTAACAAGGTCTACAATTCTCTGTTTACCGCTTGTAAATGGATAACTAGACTTGTTTTTTTGTTTATTTAGGGTAAGGCTAAAGTTAGCTGTGTATTTACGATTTGTTGATGCCTCAAGTAGTTTTTTACAAACAACTTTTGAGTCAAACAATTTCATACCCATAATATAGTCATAATTGAACTCATATACAGTTAAACCTGGATAACATTCTATTAAGGCTTTAGCTCCTGCTGTTTTATCTGTAAATTTATACTCTCCTGTTTTTTTATTATATTCAACTTGAACCCCTTCATATTTATATTTTACCCAATCGCTTCCTTCTGTTGTTTCTTTTGTTGCTGCGATTTCACCTGGCAATGAATATTTTCCCTTTGTATTAGGTGTTCCATCAGAATCAAATAAAAGCCTTGTTATTCTTGAATTTACCTTTACTTCTTTTTTACCTTGCGATGTTTTTGCAACATCAATTGATGGCAATATTACTGCTGGTTTCGGCAATATTGTAAATCTTATATTATCCAATCCAACAGGAGGTTTTATAACATTAGAACCCTTAGAATCACCAATATCTGTATACATCAGATTACAAATAGGTTTTTCCTTTGTGTACTCCCTTTGATTTCTTTTTTTTCTTTCTACAATATTGTTATTATAATATAGGTCTTTATCGACATACCAATTACAACTCTGCCAATCAGATGATATTGGTACTAAAAGATTTGTTCCTTTTGTTTTTTCAATACACATTAAAACCTCTTTAGGATTAGCTGCATCACAAAAAGTTGTTCCTGCAATAAATTCTTTTCCTTCTGTACATTTTAGCTCTGTAACGCCTTTTAATGATGTAGTGGCTTCAGTGGTAGTAGTACCAACTGTTGTTGCTGTATATTCAGTGCCATTATAAGTGAATTTGCCATCAGCCAAAGTAACAGCTATTGGGTTTTGCCTATTACCTTTATGTATCACATACCAAAGGAAAGCATTGAAATCATCAGCTCTTACAAGTCTTGCTATCTTTGAATTGTTATCCTCATTTATATCTTCCGATTGACCAAAATAGTATTCTTGCCCAGGCTCTGTGAATGGCGATAAATCTAACATTCCTTCAGGGTCAATTGCACTAAGTGAAATATCCATTCCACGTTCACCGTATGCTCCACGAAGAAGGTCAATGTAAACAGTATCTCCTGCTTTTTTTCTTAATTCCCAAGGTATTCTTGGGTCAAAATTACAAGAAATAATTGATTTAATATTAGACAATAAAAACGCTTTAACACCAACTTCAACGGCCGGCAATGCCTTAATTAATATTTCTGTAAGCCACTCTTTAAGTTTATCTTCTTCAACTCCAAGTGCCTTAAGAATATTAAATAAGAACTCCATAGGATTTGTAGCAAAAGTAAAAGAATCAGCGTTCAAAAAATCAAGCCCAACATCTATAAGTTCCGGCATCTTTTCAAGTATTGCCATACTTGCATCAATAGTGGCGAATGTTTCTTGTTGCTTTTCTACTTTCTTCCTATAATTGTCATAATTTAATTTACCGCCTTTTTCTAATAGGTTATTAGCCATTATTTCTTAGTTAATTCAATTGTCTTAGTTTTTTCTTTATCGTCATGCATACTCTTAACCATTTCTTTAATCTTAGTTAAGTCAAATGTTTGCTTAACTCCACTTGTAGTATCTCCCATACCAGGCATATTATTCTTATAGCTATTAAGCAATTCAGTTAAAAGCTTTGCAATTTCCATTTTCTTAGATATTGCCTTATCCTTAATTCCCATATAATCATTCATTGCTTTAGCATATTTAGCCTTAGAATCCATTACCTCATCTTGAAGCTTTGTTGCTGTAGCAAGCTTGTTTATTTCGTTTTGAGCTTGTATAAGCTGCTCATCAGCAAGCATATACGCTTCCTGTAAAAGAGAACGTATATTATCTGAATTATAAAGTTCAACTTTAAATTTTGCCATATTTTTATTTTTCTAATAAATAGTACAATTTTTATTATTCATCAATCATTTGCTTTTTTAAAACATAATACATTGAACGATATTGCTTCATACTATCTCTTATTTCCTTTGTTGATAATAGTGTTGTTTCTTTCAAAAATAAAAGTATTGAACTTTTATTAAACTTATCACTACCCATTTGAGCAAATAACTCATCCCAGTTTGTTAATAACTCTACCAAAGCCTTTCCAACTTTTATTTGGTTTTCATTTAACCTATTTTTAATAGGGTCATTAATTGTTTCAAGAATATCATTAGCTGTTTTGCGCATTAATTCTGTCAAGAAAGAAATTCTGCTTGATGAATCATCATATGAATATCTTAACGTGTCTGTAATGTCTGTAAGTTCATCAGTATTATAGGCATCGTATGATGAATTTCTCTTTTGATTTTTAGTAAATTGATTGATTTTATAAATGAGATAATTCTTTATAATTGTGCCACAATAAGAATATGCTTTATATCCTGACTCTGGATTAAAGTTTTCAATCTTGGTCATTAAGAATGACATAGTATCATCAAATGTGTCTTGGAAACTCTCATCTGGTGGATAAAGATTATATCTTCTAATAATTGATTCAGTCATTTTAGTAAAAGCAGGAAGGAGTTTTTTGTTAAAGATTTCATCTTTTTCTTCTTTTGTGGGAGCATTTAAATAATTTACAAAAGCTTCTTCTTCTTCCTCATAAAAATAACCTTTTCTTTTACCCGATGGTTTTCTGCCTCTCTTTGCCATATTTATATTTAGATAATTTGTTTTAATTAGAATTATTTTATAACTAAATATTTAAACAAAGGCAAAAATCTGCGTAATTACAACACACTTTCTATCACTTTTCTAAAAAAAAGAAACTCCTGTGTTGCCTTGTGTTCAAAATAAAATGGCATTAACCACAAATAATTAATGCCATTACGTTTGGTTTATTTATTCATCTTCTTTTTTAACCTCTTTCTTTGGGTCATACTTATACTTAGCTGGTTCCCTTTCATCCTTATAGAAATAATCTTTCTTGGCTACAGATACCCAGAAATCACTTTCTTTTTCATCAATTGTTTCCTTATATGTATCTATAATAGAACCCTTTCTTCCAAGTAAGTGTATATAGCCAACCTTTGGTATTACAAATATCTTCTTTCCTTTATATGTAGCTCTAAGAAGCCATTCATACCAGAAAGTAAGTTTGACTGATGATTTTAATCCTCCAACCTCTTTCCAATCAGCAGTGTTG
>JAEEGL010159136.1_pt1 | contig 10102 bp, 8 predicted proteins | sample 9134231 | NCBI WGS metagenome assembly JAEEGL01 (sample SAMN16246548, study PRJNA631951) | gut metagenome | biome: gut microbiome; feature: rumen; material: fiber-attached | host: Bos | place: Iran: Karaj | collected 2018-10 | reverse complement strand
GACCTGGGTACGTATCAACCCGTCATCTGCCCCGCGCGGTGAAAAAACGACGTTTAAGCAGAAAATGAAAGCCTTAAAAGACGGCTACTGCATCGAAGTCGTCGCCGTTTTCGCGGTATCATTCATCGGCATGTTTACAGGCTGGTTTACACCTACTGAAGCAGGTGTCGTTGGTATCGTTCTGATGCTGATCGTCGTGATCATCCACAGACGCTTCTCCATAAAGATGTTCGGCAACGCGATCCTGAATTCCCTGATGCTTGCCGGCATGATGTACTGCCTGCTTGCAGGAACCAACGTATTCGGCAAGTTCTTTGCCTTAAGCGGTCTTTCCGGCAAGATCGGAAACTGGGTCACCGCAATGAACCTTTCCGGTTTCGCCTTCGTCATGATCCTTACCGTCATCTTCATGATCCTCGGCTGTTTCATGGACGCCATGGCAGGCGTACTGGTCACTGCACCGCTCTTTCTGCCGATCCTGCAGAGTTTCGGCTACAGTCCCATCTGGTACGGCTGTTACGCCGTTATGGTCACCGGACTTGGCGCTATCACACCGCCTGTCGGCATGGGCTGCTATGTAACTTCCGGTATTACGGGTATTCCGCTTGAAAAATGTTTCAAGGGATGTATTCCTTTTATCTTCCCGTACATCGTCGTCGCCATCCTTATGGCCATCTTCCCGGGAATCGCAATGTGGCTGCCCGGACTGCTGTATAACGCATAACTGATCAAAACACTTTACAGAATATTATTCAGCTGCGCGGATCTTCAAAAGCGCAGCTGAACAATCCGAACTGCTTACCGATCATAAAGGAGACTTTAAGAACCATGAATATCCAAGATGAATTGACCGTTGTCCGTTACGAGCCTGATTTTGATATGCCGGATGGCTTTCCGGTTTACAATACGCCGATCACTCCGCGGGAAAACTATTTCCGATATGCAAGAAGAGAAGATCCTTTATGGATCCCCTCTCCCAGAGATATCATTACGATCCTTCCGAGGATGATCCCGGACGTAAAAGCACGCGGACTAGTATGCGACGGCGATCCCGTTCCTTTCGATCCCGATAAAGATGCCGGCGGCCCTGACATGTACGGCATAGACTGGGTATGGGTTCCGACCGTAGGCGGTTCCATGGTAAAACCCGGCTCTCCGTTTCTTGATGAAATTGATGAATGGCACGACAAGGTGAAAAAACCGGATCTTGACTCATGGGGAGACTGGGAAGCTCTGGAAGAACAGACAAAACCCTACTGGTCCGGCAGCAGGATAGTAAACACAACGGTCTACACCGGCATTTTTGAACGGCTGATCTCCATGATGGATTTTGAGAACTCCGCCATGGCGCTCATCGACGATGATGAAAAAGAAGGACTTCACGAATTATTTGACTTTTATACTTCTGTAAACGAAGAGCTTCTGGAATATCTGCACAGATATATCCACGCTGATATGGTAACCTTCCACGACGACTGGGGTTCTCAGCGCGCTCCGTTCTTCTCTCTGAACACCTGCATGGAAATGCTTGTGCCTTACCTGAAACGGGTAGTTGATAAAGCTCATTCTCTCGGCATGATCTTCACTTTCCACTGCTGCGGCATGAACGAGCCGCTCGTACCGGCCATGATCGAAGCCGGCGTGGATCTGTGGTCCGGTCAGCCGCTGAACAACTGGGATACGCTTTCTCCTCTTTACGGAGATAAGATCTTCTTTGATGCCTGCGAGGGACCCTATAATGAAAAGGTCCATGGCAGCAGGGAGAATTATCTGAAGGTCTGCTTTGAGAAGTGGCAGCATTATACAAAAGACTGCCCCGGCGTTCTTTTTGCCTGCGGACGCAAGAGTTTTGAATTCGCGGACGGGGAACTGTTTAAGCTGACATATCCGATCTCAAGGGAATTGCTTAATAAGTAAGTTCTATCGCATAAACCTTTCTTACTCGTATGCGCATTTGTCAGCGCCGTCAAAATGTGAATGTTAATTTAAAAGGGATCTGCTCATGCAGATCCCTTTTATGTATTGCTTTACAGCCCGGCCGCCGTCAGAATAAACGCGTATACATTAATGGATAAAGATCTGCAGTGTTTTTTCATGTCCGTTATTTTGCCTCTCCTGTTTACACATAACCTTAACGGTCATGGATCTTAAATCAGCATATACCTGCATGCCGCGGTGAAGAGCAGCCTGTCGGGTTCGTCTTCAATAAATCCCTCGCAGGTCATGAATGTTAAACTGCGTCCGAGCTTCTGACAGCCGGCTTTGACCGTAATGGTCTTTCCAAGCGGAACGGGCCGCAGAAAGCTGATGTTCAGGTCTACGGTCGTCGAGATCTTTCCTTCATGAAGCATTATGGCGAGAACGCCCATGGCTGAATCAGCCAAGGCGGCTATAATGCCGCCATGCATGCCCATCATGGGATTGTTCATCCAGTCCTTCGCCTCGAAGGTCATGACCAGCTCCCGTTTGCCGGCATCAAAGCTTTTGATGTCAGGTCCGAGCATATCGAAAAATCCCGGAACACTTTTTTCCTTGAGGTTTCTGTAAAATTCCGTCAGTTTTCCCGCTTTTGCCGCCTCTTCAAAATTCATAACAGTATTCTCCAATACTTATCCCTTAAATGAATGCTTGAAATAATACACCCATTTAAGGATCATTATTACAACAATGACCGTCGCCAGGATAAAGCCTAAAATCGCAAGCACAGGCATTCCGGCGACCTGGGGTTCAATATCCGTGGTACATAGAAGGGCGGATGCGATATAAAGCGCAGCCCCTATAATGGCAAATACCACGTTCTGAACTATGGAAAACAGCACCTTCCCCAGTGATTCGGAAGGATTCAGATCCAGCTTGATACGCGTATCGTTCCGGGTGTAGCTTTTAAGGATATCCGATAACAGCGCCGGTATCTCAATAGCCTTTTCGACCGAATCCAGGATCCTTGAAGAATGCTTGAGCACTTCGTTCTTTATGCCTGCAGGCGTAAGATAAGTGCTCCGCACGCGCGCAGCTGCAATGTTGACTATCTGTATCTCAGGGCTCAGATCAGCCACAACGCCTTCTATAGTCGCGAGACCCCGGACCAGCATGGCAAAGTTCGAAGGCATCTCGACCTTGTTCGTATGAAGCACGTCCATAAGCTCTGTGAACAGCTTGGCCAGATCAATGCTGGCAAGGTCCATGGAAACATACTTCGACATGAACGCGCTGATGCTCTCGTAGAGCTGTGAACGGGAAGGTCTTTCCTTATAAACGCCTACCGCATAAACGAAATCCACAAGGGATGCTATATCATTCTTGGAAATGGCAATGATAGCCTTTGTTATAGCCGCTTTGCTGACCTTATCTATGGAACCGGTCATGCCAAGATCGATCCATACGATCTGGCCGTCACGTATCAGTATGTTTCCCTGATGCGGATCCGCATGGAAGAAACCGTCGTCCATGATCTGCCGGATAAAATGATCCGCGATCTTCTCTCCGATCTCTGTCAGATCATATCCCTGCTTTTCCAGCTCCTCACGATCGTCCAGTTCGATCCCGTTGATCGCTTCCATGACCAGGACCTTGTCCGTAGAAAGATCCGGATAAGGCTTCGGGCATGTGGCGTACGCGATATTGGCGCAGTTTTTATAGAACTTCTGCAGGTTCCGGCCTTCGGTATTGAAATCCATCTCCTCCTGGGATGTCTTCCAGAACTCGTCTATCATACCGCTTAAGTTTATCCCCGAGGTGAATGTGGGGGGAATGAACTTTGCGATATCCTGCATGAGATGGATATCCTTTTCCATGACCTCATAGATACCACGTCTCTGCACCTTGACTACGACATTCTCACCCGTTTTCAGGACAGCTCTGTGCACCTGGGCCATCGACGCGCTTCCAAGCGGATGGTCATCCAGCTTTTCGAACATATCATCGATCTTTTTGCCCGTGGATTCCTCGATTATCGAACAGAGCGTATCGAAATCCATGGGAGTTACCTTCGAACGAAGTTTTTTAAACTCCTGGCAGTATTCCTCCGGGATCATATCCGGGCGCGATGAAAGGATCTGTCCGAACTTTACGAATGTTGGACCGAGCTCGATGAGCGCCTCTCTGGCCTTTTCAGGCGTACCCCCGATAAATACGCGTTTCGCTATGAGGGATTCGGCTATTTCCTTAGCGCGGGACAGATCGTCTGCTGCCCTTTTCATTTTGCCCATCACTCATCCTCCCCGCTCTTGTTATATTTCAGCTTCTCGTTCGGGACCGTCTTATGCCCTGTATATCTGGCGATTCTTTCGGAAAGTTTCTCGAAGAACGAATCGCTGCCTTCATCGCTCTTAACCGCATTCTCCAATACTTTCTTCCCGGAAGCCACCAGATCCTCAAGCGGTTTTTTAATTTCGTCCAACATCGCCATCATCTCCTGAATGTTTAAAATATACCTTTATCGGCAAGTGCTTTCTGCAGCATATCCGCATCCTTGGTCCGGAATACCATATAGGCTATCCCGTCCTGTTCGCCAATGAGCGAATACATATATTCTATATCGATACCCGCCGCTGCTATGATCTGCAGAATATCATTAAGCCCGCCGGGTCTGTGCGGCACGCCGATAGCCACGACATCTGTCAGCATCGCGGCAAAGCCTTTGTCCCTGAGGATCTGAACAGCTTTTTCGCTGTCGTCTGCGATTATTCTCGCAAGACCGTATTCAGCTGTTTCGGCTATGTTTATGGCGCGCATGTTTATATCATTCGCGTCCAGCTCGGCAGTTATCTCTGCGAGCTGTCCTGCTCTGTTCTCCAGAAAAACCGTGATCTGGCTTATCTTCATAACTGTTCCTCCCTTCAGATCTTTCTCTTATCTATAACACGCACTGCCTTGCCTTCCGATCTTTCGATGGTCTTCGGCGCGACAAGGTGGACTTTAACGAGTATTCCAAGCATTGCCTTAAGGGCGGCAACCAGTTCTTTCTCCTTCTTTTCGATCTCGCCGAGGCTGTCGGAGAAATTCTCGGGAGTCATCTCGACCTTAACATCGATGGTGTCGCTGTGCTTCTGACGGTCGACGATGATCTGGTAATTCGCCTTGTAGCCCTTATCGATGAGAACGGTCTCGATCTGCGACGGGAATACATTAACACCCTTGACGATGAGCATGTCGTCGCTTCTGCCCTTGAGCTTGCCCATCCTGATATGCGTACGTCCGCACGGGCAGGGAGCGTCGTTAAGGATACATACGTCCCTGGTCCTGTATCTTATGAGCGGGAAAGCGGAATCGGAAAGCGCAGTAAATACCAGCTCGCCGTAGGTCCCGTTAGGAAGCTGCTCGAGAGTGTTCGGATCGATTATCTCGGCCAGGAAATGATCTTCGTTGATATGCATGCCGCTCTGCTCCCGGCATTCAAACGAAACGCCCGGGCCGCCAAGCTCGGTCAGGCCGTAAATGTCATAAGCCTTGAAGCCCAGCGTATCTTCCATATCGCGGCGCATCTCCTCGCTCCAGGCTTCCGCTCCGAAGATACCGGCTTTTAAATGTATCCTGTCTTTCAGACCGCGCTCAACGATAGACTCGGTAAGATACGCGGCATATGAAGGCGTGCAGGCAAGGATCGTGGTCTGCAGATCTTCCATGAACTGCAGCTGTCTGTCCGTATTTCCCGAAGACATGGGCAATGTCATGGCTCCGACCTTATGCGCTCCTCCGTGAAGCCCCGCGCCTCCGGTGAAAAGCCCGTAGCCATAGCAGACCTGGACCACGTCCTCTTCCGTGCCGCCTGCGGCGACGGTAGCTCTGGCGCAGTCATCTTCCCAGATGTCGATATCCTCTTTTGCATAGAATTTAACGACACGTCTGCCTGTCGTTCCGGAAGTGGACTGGATCCTGACGACGTCCTTTAACGGACGGGCCAGCATGCCGTAGGGGTAGCATTCCCTCAGGTCGTCCTTTGTAATAAACGGAAGTTTATGAAGATCTTCGATCCCTTTTATATCATCCGGCGTTACGTTTGCTGCTTCCATTTTCGCGCGATAATAGGGTACATTGTCCCAGGCGTGCTTCACCTGTCTGACCAGCTTTTCGCTCTGAAGCTTTTTAAGCTCCTCGCGCGGCATGGTCTCGATCTCTTTCTGGTAGTATCTCTCCATAATTACCTCCGTTAATACTGCCTTCCCAATAAAAATGCTTTTTTATTTATCTCTATGAATTTTTCCGGAACGCTTGTGGCGATCGTTTCCAGCCACGCTTCTTCGGAAAAATCAAAGTGGTTCGAAATGCGTCCAAGCAGGACTAAATTTACTGCCTTTGACGAACCGGCTTCTTCAGCCAGGGCCATGCAGTCGAACGCGTCGACCTTTACTCCCTTATCTTTCATCTTGCTTACCAGCTCGGCGGGATATTCGGCGGTTCCGGCAAGCACGGGCATCGGGTCGATCTGCCTGGTGTTCGTGATTATTATTCCGTCTTTCTTTAAATACTCCATCCATCTTGCTGCCTCAAGCAGTTCAAAGGAAAGGATGACGTCCGCTTCGCCCTTATCTATGATCGGCGAATATACCTTTTCACCGTAGCGGACATATGTTACAACGCTTCCGCCCCTCTGGCTCATTCCGTGGACCTCGGATACCTTTACGTCGAAGCCTGCCGCGAGAAGCATTTTCCCGAGAAGCTTGCTGGCCAGCAGCGTTCCCTGACCGCCTACGCCTACGATCATGATATTTTTCGTACTCATAACACGGCCCTCCTTATTCTACGCCCAGGACGCCGAACTTACAGAGTCCGGTGCAGATCCTGCAGCCTGTGCACATCGTCGTATCTACAGTTATCTGTCCGTCTTTTACTGCCAGCGACGGACAGCCGATCTTCATGCAGGCCCTGCAGCCTACGCATTTGTCCCTGTCGATCTTTATCGGTCCCGGATGCTTTACGTATTTAAGCAGAGCGCAGGGCCTTCTTGCGATTATCACGCTGGGCTCGTCTGCAGCGACCTCTTCTTTGATCACGCGCTCGGTCTCTTTAAGATCGTAAGGATCCACCACGGTCACACGTCTGATGCCGACCGAACGGCAGAGATCCTCAAGGTTTATCTTCGTGCAGGGATCGCCCTTCAGGTTATAGCCTGTGGTCGGATTCTGCTGATGACCGGTCATACCGGTTATGGAGTTATCCAGGATGATCACTGTGGAATTCGATTCGTTATACGCAATATTTACCAGTCCGGTGATCCCCGAATGCATGAAAGTCGAATCGCCTATGACAGCCACTGATTTTTTCGCTTTTTCCGGATCCAGCTTGGTAAAGCCGTGGATGCCGGAGACCGAAGCGCCCATGCAGATGGTATATTCCAGAGCGGAAAGCGGCGGGACCGCGCCCAGGGTATAGCAGCCTATGTCGGCAAGCACGTTCAGTTTAAGCTTTTTAAGCACATAGAAAACGCCTCTGTGAGGGCAGCCCGAGCAAAGTGCCGGCGGACGTGCCGGGATAGCGTCATCGACTTTTTTCCCTTCTTCAACGTCAAGGCCGAAGCCTTTGGCAACGATATTCTGACTGAATTCGCCAAGGGGCGAAAATACTTCTTTTCCGACGACATCCACGCCGATATTCCTGCAGTGGGTCTCGATGATGGGATCAAGCTCCTCGACGACATAGACCTTGCCGACCGACGCTGCGAAATCCTGTATCTTCTTTACCGGCATGGGATTTATCATACCGAGCTTAAGGACCGGGTATTTGTCTCCCAGCGCTTCTTTTACATACTGATAAGATGTTGAAGAGGTAATAACGCCTATATCATTGCATTCACCTTCATCGATCCTGTTCACGGGTGAAGTTTCGGCATACTCCGTGAGCTTTTTCGTGCGCTCTTCAACGATCGGGTGGCGCCTTATGGCGTTGCCCGGCATCATGACATATTTCTGCGGGTTCTTTTCGTAGGGAACGACCTCTTTTTCGATCCGCTCGCCGGTCTCGACAACGCTCTGGGAATGCGCGACGCGCGTGCACATTTTAAGCATTACCGGGACATCGAACTGCTCAGAGAGCTCATAAGCCAGCTTCGCGAAATCATAGGATTCCTGGGAGTCGGAGGGCTCCAGCATCGGCAGCTTAGCAGCTATCGCGTAATGCCTTGAATCCTGCTCGTTCTGCGAGCTGTGCATTCCGGCATCGTCGGCGCAGCCGATGACCATGCCCGCGTTCACTCCGGTATAGGCAATGGTAAATATGGGGTCGGCCGCAACATTGACTCCTACATGTTTCATGCCGCAGAAGCTTCTTCTTCCGGAAAAGCTTGCGCCGAAAGCGGATTCCACGGCAACTTTTTCATTCGGCGCCCACTCCGCATATACTTCTTCAAATTTCGCGATCTCTTCGGTTATCTCGGTACTGGGCGTACCGGGATAGCTGGATACAAAGGCGCAGCCGGCCTCATAAAGGCCTCTCGCGGCAGCTGCGTTTCCAAGCATCAGTTTCTTCATCTATTCTACCCTCTGTTATGTTTTTCATGATGCCGTCCGTATGTCTCGCGATACGGGCAATATCATAATAATTTACGCGTTCGTCTGCTCCTCTACGAGCCTGCCATGGCAGTACCTTTCACGAAGCACCGGCTTTTCGATCTTTCCTGTCGGGTTTCTCGGGATATCCGCGAAAATGATCTTCCTGGGCCGCTTGTATCTGGGCATTCCCTTGCAGAATTCGTTTACTTCATCCTCAGTGCAGGTATAGCCCTCTTTTACCTCAACTATCGCAGCGGCGATCTCGCCAAGTCTGTTGTCCGGCATACCGATCACGGCCACATCCTTTATCTTATCAAAGGCACGCATGAAATCTTCTATCTCTACCGGATAAAGATTCTCGCCTCCGGAGATGACGACGTCCTTCTTCCTGTCGACCAGATAGATGAATCCGTCTTCGTCCTCGCGCGCCATATCTCCGGTCATCAGCCAGCCGTCTTTTATGACTTCATCGGTCGCCTCGGGATTTTTATAATAGCAGACCATCATTCCCGGTCCTTTGACCGCCAGCTCTCCGACTTCGCCCGGTTTTACAAGGTCTCCGTTTTCGTCGACGATCTTGGTCTCCCAGTTGTATCCGGCTTTGCCGATCGCACCGACCTTGTCGATATTCTCAATTCCCAGATGAACGCATCCGGGGCCTGTCGATTCTGAAAGGCCATAGTTCGTATCGTAGTCATGCCACGGGAAGTACTTCTTCCATCTGGTTATGAGGCTTTTCGGTACGGGCTGGGCACCGATATGCATGAGTCTCCACTGATCCAGAAGATAATCGTCCATCTTTATCCTTCCGGCGTCGATGGCGTCCAGGATATCCTGGGCCCACGGAACGAGCAGCCAGACAATAGTGCATTTCTCCTCCGTGACCACCCTCAGGATCCACTCCGGCTTTACGCCGCGCAGGATGACAGCCCTGCTGCCTGAATAAAGGCTGCCGAACCAGTGCATCTTCGCGCCTGTATGGTAAAGCGGCGGGATGCACAGGAACACGTCGTCCCTGGTCTGGCCGTGGTGCTTCGCTTCCATTTCAGCAGCGCTTATAAGTGAAATATGCTTGTGAAGTATGGCCTTCGGGAAACCCGTAGTGCCGGATGAAAAATAGATCGCGGCATAATCGTCTTCCGTAAGAGCTATCGGCGGCAGCGATGACGAGCAGAAGCCCATCAGCGTCCAGACATCCTCTGTATATGCCGGTCCGTTGCTGCCCAGGAAGAACATGTATTTTATCATCGGAAGGCTGTCGGCTATGGAATCCATGCGCTCCACGAATTCCGGTCCGAAAATAAGCACTTCCACGTCAGCCAGATCCAGACAGTATTTTATCTCTTCCGCGGAATATCTGAAGTTCATGGGCACGGCGATGCAGCCGGCCTTTAAGATCCCGAAATAAAGAGGCAGCCATTCCAGACAGTTCATCATGAGGATGGCGACCTTCGTTTCTCTTTTGATCCCGCGGCTCAGAAGCAGATTGGCAAAACGGTTGGCCCTTCTGTCGAAATCCCTCCACGTCATTTCACGGCGTCTGGGCGAACCTTTTGCCGCGCTTTCGATAAGCGACGCTTCTCTCCAGGTGACCGCCCTGTCCCTGTCTTCGGAAG
>JAEEGL010105015.1_pt1 | contig 10102 bp, 3 predicted proteins | sample 9134231 | NCBI WGS metagenome assembly JAEEGL01 (sample SAMN16246548, study PRJNA631951) | gut metagenome | biome: gut microbiome; feature: rumen; material: fiber-attached | host: Bos | place: Iran: Karaj | collected 2018-10 | reverse complement strand
GTATTCGACGCACAGGGTAGAGACTACCGCTGGTGGGTCGGACAAGATAACAACGTATGGGCTAATGTTGAGGGCGTTGGCGTCGTCAACCTCGGCCAAGCTTCTGGCGTTATGAAAAACAGAGGCGCAAAACAAGGCATGGATGAAAGCAAATGGATTGAAGACCCAAACAAACCGGCTTCAAACGACCAAGGCCAAGTCTTAACAACTACATCCGGTGCTGGTTCGGGTTCTTACTCGACCAAGAGCGCAGACGACATCGCGCTTGAGAACCGTATGCGTGGTATTTATGATCGCGAAATCGCAGACATTAACAATAACCTCAATTCGCAAGACAGCCAGCTCGAAAACGAACTCAAGAGCGTCGAGAACGAATACAATACCTACAAGAACGAGCAGCAGTCGTCTTACAATGCAAACGAGAACGACTACAATAAGTCAACGCTCCAGAACCAACAGAACTTACAAACCAACCGCAACGAGATTACAAACCGCGCGTCAAGCGGACTTCGTGGCTTACTTCGTATTCTCGGTGCAATGGGCGCAGGCGGTGGATCCGTGGCACGATATGAAGCTCCGGGCATGGTGACGAGCCAAGCCAATGCGGAGATGAGCAATGCCGGCCAGACTTACGCACAGAACCAATCCAACCTCGACACCGACTGGGGTAATTACAAAGAGCAATACGAAAACGACAAGAAGAAGCTCGAGGACTGGAGAGAGGGTCAGATTAAAGCCAAGAAGCAGGCGAACTACGAGAAACGCAACTCGCTCCTCGCAGACCTCGTCACAGCTTACGGCAACCGCGCACAATATGGCGGCGATTATGGCGACAACATCAACAAGGTTTACGACCAGATCGCTGGAAACCGTAGCAAGATTAACGACCTCGGCAAGTTCGCAGCTCCGAACTATACCGGTATGACCTCTGTTTACAAGTCGCCAGACCTCGCAAGCTACGACACCGGCAATACTAACCTAACAACCCAAGTCACAGAATCGAACACCAGCGCGTCGTCACCGATTCTCGCAGCACTTCAAGGACTAAACAAGAAGAAGACAAACAATCCATACGCTTATAATAAGGAGGCTTAATCATGGCGAATCTGCTCAGTTGGTCTTCTGGGCTATCGCTTCAGAAGAAGAAAAACGAAAACACTCCCTTAATCACCTCGCTTTTGACGCTCAACCCAACCCCGACCGTCTCCCGTTCTAACACGGGCGGTCGGGCAAGCACCGGCACCGTGGCGAATAATTCGCTCACGAATAGGACGCTAAACACTACAACCAGCAATAACGTCCAGCAAGTATCGACCATCGACCAGCAAGCCGAACTCCGAAAGCAGAGGCTACAACAAATCAAACAGCAACAGGAACAGCGGAAACAGCAAGAGCAGGTCAAGCAACTAGCTCAACAGCGTTTACGAGAACAAAAGCAACGCAATATGCTTAACTCCGCCGGACTTGGCAATAGTGGTCTATTACAGACTACCGATTTGAGAGCCAACCTCGAAGCTCAGAAGCAAGCTCGCCTCAAGCGCGAGCAGGAAGCGGCCGCGAAGAAAGCGGCGGATGAAAGAGCTAACCCGTGGAAGAAATACTACGAGGAAGAAAAGCAGAAAGTTCGCGACCAAGCGTTCAAGAACGATCACTTCGGATCTACCTTACAAGATATGTTCAACGCTGGTTGGGATAGGCGACTCGCTGAAGTCAACGCTCGCAACCGCTATAACAACGAACTATTAAATAAAGCTTACGATGAAGACGGCAATACTCTCGACGAGAACGCCGCCACGCAAGCCAAGAAGTTCACGCAGGAAGCCAGCAACGTTGCTAAGCAATATCAAGAACAAGAACACGCCAGAGGTAAAGCTATCGGCGCGACTTATGATTCCCCATATAAAGACAACCGGTTCTATGGCACACTTAATGCGATCCGTGGTATGGATGTCGGCAACGCTATGTTAGGCGGCGCAGAGGGTGGACTAGCTGACGCTGGAAAGTTCGTGCTTAATCTCTTGCCGGGCATGGCGTCCGCTCCGATTACTGGTGGTGGCAATATCGCAGAAGCCATCTCTGGTAAAGGCACAGATTCAGCGACTGGCGAACATCGCGAACTCACTGGCCTTGAACGACTAGGCCGTGGAGCTTCCGGTGCGATTGACGCAGCCGGTGTATTCTTCGGTGGTTCTGGTGATCTATTGAACTCCGTCGGAACAGCACTATTCAAGAAAGGTGCGACCGAAGCTACCAAACAAGCCGTTAAACAAACCACAAAGAGTGTCATCAAGGATTACCTCAAAGCCATGCTCGAAGAGGGCGCGGAGGAGGCAGTCCAGCAGGCGTTCGAGTTCTTCGGTGATGGTGGAACACTTACGACAGCAGATGGCGAGTTTGACGCTGATTCGTTCAAGCAATTACTCGCAGAGACCGCTCAAGCAGGCGCACTCGGTGCTATCGGTGGTGGTATCTTCCATGCTGGCGGCCAAGCGATTGACGCTGCGAAATCCAATCTTAATAACCGTCTCGTTGCTAGGAACGCAAGAGCTAACACCAACCTCAACACAAATGTCAACGAAAATAATAATATCGCTGACATTACCAACACCAATGTAAACGAAAATGTGAACGAAGAAACCAACATCGACCCGTCCAGAGTGAAAACTACAAACGACGGAACGATGGTGAAACAGAACGCGGACGGTTCGCAAGCCAAGCTATCGAACGCTGAACTTGCCAACGTCATTACGAACGAAACACAGACAAAGACCGTTAGCGGAACCAATCCGTTTATGGACAACTCGTTTGAGTTAAGCTCGAAGAGCGAGGACACAGACATCAACTCCTTAGCAAAAAGAGCGGCCGAGGGCGACGAGGACGCCAAACAAAAACTCGCGGAATTACTCCAAGAGAGTCTCCAAGAGAATCAGAACACGGACTGGCGCAGGAAGAGCGTCGATGAGGTTATCAACCCAGAAACCGACGAGAACGCACCAGTCACGCAGAACGAAGACGTAAACTTCCAAAACCAAGAGACGAACCAAGCTGAACCACAAAACCAAGTTCAGAATAACGAGTGGCTCAACGGCGAACAGTTTAACACGCTCACTCCTACTGAGCAGAAAACGTATCTCGAACAGCACAGCAACGCTCCGGCTTACTGGCTACGAAACCTAGACGCAACGCAACTTGCAAGCGTCGCAAGAGAGTTTGACATCAACCCAGCCGGTATGTCGGCCAAGGATATGATGTTGGCTATCCAAGAGAAAGTCCGAAATCCGCAAGCCGTTATCAACACGGCCGAGGAAATCGACCAATCTCCAGAAGTCCTCGCAAATGAGCGAGCTATTGCCGAGCAGGAAGCAAGCGAAGCACAAGAGCTACTCGATGAACTCAACAAGCTATGGGGTGAATCTTCAGAAGAAGTCACGCCAGCTACTCCGAAATATGATGAAGAGTTGTCGATGAAAAAGATTGACGCTGTATTAGATGGAACCTCAACCTTTGAAGATTATGTCGGCGATCAGCGCGAGCTGATGTGGCAGAGCTTCAAAGATAGCAACAGAGGAACCGAGACGTTCTATCACCGAGACGAGAACGGCAACATTGACGGCCGCAATACTGTCTCCGAGAACGGAACGCTTTACCGCCAGCTCTATGATGAGTATGGTAGCAAACCACCTAAATACGCCTTTGAGGAAGCGTTTAACGATGTCCTAGCCAACGGAGAAAACAGCAAATACTATGACGGATTCCGAGAGTTCGATCATGATTCGTTCTTTGGCTTTAACCAAGGCAACGAAGATATTGACATGATTCTTTCTCTTAAGGAGGATATGGCTCGACAAGCACCGGCAACGCGAGAAGTCGCAACCGGAACCGAACCATTGAGCGTCGCAGAAGACGGGACGCCTGAGTTCGTGAAACGCTACACAGAACAAACCACGCTTAACGGCGAGGATAATTCGGCACCGGCTCGAGAGTCTCGAATCAAACAAGTCATGGAGAGCTTTAAGAAGAGCGACAACCCAATCGTCAAGAAGTTCTATGAGCTATGGCACAGAGACGGTCGCAATAAATCTATCATCGCAACGCTCACGGAAGCGGAGGCGAAGAGATACGCAGCCGAGGGTGGAGTCCCTATTTCCAATGACGCCAAGTTTATCGCAACCAAAAACTTCGTGAAGCATGAGGCGAACGACGGACACCTCACCGGTATCCGCAGATTCGCAGAGGGTGATACTGGATACCAAATCGACGCTAACCCGCTTACGATGAGTGATATAGGCAGGCTCGACACCTTACTAAAGAACCCAGACACTATCACTAATGTTGGTGATGGACGCGAGGGCAAGAGACTCAAGATTGAAAAGCAAATTAACGATCGCTACCGCATTGTTGCAGAAGTGGTGAACGATGGAAAAGAATTGAACATTGTCAGCTTCTACAAACAAAATAAGGCACCCATTGAGGGAGCCTTACCGACTTCCGGAACTTCCGGCGTGTCTGGGACTAGCGGGGAGGTCTGGACGAATAGTCCGCGCTCGGAGACCGCTAACTTATCTCAAAGTATAGCAGAAAACTCCGAAAATGTCAACCAAGCAACAGAGACAAGTAGGAATTACGAAGCCGAAACAGAAACTCTGCCTGACGACTTCGACGTGAAACACTACGTCACCGAGCAGGTCGAAGCACAGCAGAAGCGCAGCAAAGTTCCTCTCAGAGAACGAATCGCAGACGCTACCGCAGAGCTGAAACATTATCTCGTAGATGACGCCGTAGCCTACGAACGCTACATTAAAGACAAGAACGAAAGGCTCAATCTCCGTGAGGGTGTTGACCGCGTCCGTTCATCTGATATGATAGCGCGACAATATATGCAAGACCACGGCCTCGGAGAAATCGGCAAGATGTCAGACGCAGACCTTAACGAGTTCCAGCAATATCTCATCGCTAAACGTGCGTTAGAGGTCGCAGAACAAGGCAAGGCCACCGGACGTAGTAAAGCAGCCGACCAAGCTCTTATCGACTCCGTAGGCGACAAATACGCAAAGCAGGAAGCGATTATCCGTCAATATACCCGTGATATGCTAGAGTATAGCGCGGAGAACGGTTTAATCAGCGAGAAGCTTAAAGACAAACTCATCGCAGAGAATCCGAACTATGTGCCAATGAATCGCGTGTTCGATGTAGTCGAGAAGAAGACCGGCTTCAAGTCCAAACAGCTCGGCAACCTTAACGATCAAACCGTCGTCCAGAAGATGACCGGTAGTGAGAGGACGGTAGAAAACCCGATTGAATCTCTGATGACAAACACTATGCGCATGATAAATGAGGCAGAGCGAAACAATGTCGCCCAGCTTATCTCGCAATCTGAGGCGTTCCACGAGAAAGTTCTCAAGGATGGCGAGAAACCACGCAAGGGATACGACAAGTTAAGCTACATGATCGACGGTGAAACTGTCAGCTACGAAGTCCCAGAACTCGTCGCAAGAGAGATGAAGAACCTCAACAATGTCATGCCAAAGGCCGCAGAAAATATATTGAAAGTAGTAGGCGCACCGACAAGATGGCTACGCTCTGGCGCAACCCAGAACAACCCAATCTTCGCAGCTTCTAACTTACTCCGCGATCAAATGCAGACGCTAGTCACCGGCAATGTGACGGCTAACCTACGAGGCACAAAAGACGCTCTCGTCGCTACGTTCTCGCCGGGCAAGAGAGGTAAAGAACTCCGAGCCGAACTCAACCGCGCTGGTATTATCGGAAGCGAATATCGCCAGACCTACGGCTACAAATCCGGCGATCTAATGGCACAACTCCAAGCCGACAACAACCTCAAGAAAGGCGCGGCCGAAAGACTCAAACACCCTGTGGACGCTCTGGGCGATCTTATCGGACGCACAGAATACTTCACAAGGGCGCAACAATACTTCGGCACCAATGGGGACGCGACTACTAAAGCACAGGCTGCGAGAAACAATACGCTTAACTTCGGACGAGCTGGCGCAACTACGCGAATCCTCAACCGAATTATTCCGTTCCTCAATGCTGGTGTTCAAGGTGGACGAATCACCGTCAACTCGTTTAAGAACAGACCAATCCACACTACGCTTGCGATGGCAACTCTCACGGGTGTAGCACTAGCGGCAAAGGGTGCGGCTGAAGCCCAGAACAAAGAGCTTTGGGATAGAATCGACGATTCCGACAAAGGCCAGAACATTATCATCTTCACTCCAGACGCTCACTATAATAGCGAGACCAACAGAGTCGAGGGTATAATCAAGATTCCGGTAGCTCAAATGCTCTATCCTCTCATGGACGCAGCTAACAACTTAAAGGGTGACGCCAGCGACATTACAACGCTTGCAGGCGACATCTTTACCGCAGTCACAGGGCTTGAAGCTCCAAACGAAGAAAAAGGCTTGCTCCCTGTCGTCAACCAGCTTACTCCGACGGCAGTCAAACCGTTCCTCGAAGCAGCGATGAATAAAAGCTCCTACACAGGCAACGACCTCGTCAGCGAGTATGACAGCAACAAAGCTCCAGAAGATAAAGGCGCGAAATATACCACCGGACTTGCGCGAACCATTGCTGGTATCACCGGCATTGACGCACCGGTCGTCGATAACTTTATCCAAAACTGGGGTGGTGGTCTAGCCAAAGACTTATCCAAAGTGATGACCGACAACCCAGACAACAAGAGCGATGGTGGCGGAATTGGCGCGATGTTTAATAATGGGTTCAATCGCCGCTTCCTATCTGGAACGGTAGAGAGCCAATACGAAATCGCCGAGGGTCTAGCCAAGAACTACAAGAACGAAGTCAAAGGCACCGAAGCGTTCAAGAACCTCACCCCAGAGCAACAGCAGAAAGTTCTCAACGCGATCGACAGCGATATGAACAGTATCGCTAGCTTATCCGCAAAGGTCGAGCAAGGCAGAGCAGACGAGAACAGTTCACTCACTAAACGTCAGACAGAAATTGTCGCTAACGGGTTCAACGCCGATGATTACATCAAAGCAATCACCGACAAGAACACCGTTTACAACGGAAGTGGCACAAAGGGTGCAGGACAAACCTTGACCGGAAACATCCTCGATTACGGGAAGACGGCCAGCAGAAACAACGCCATCGACGCCAACGATTCAATCTCGAACGATTCCAAGTCTATCCTCGAAAAATACAACTCGATGACAAGCGACGACTGGAACGATTACCTCTATGGAACGAGCAAAGAAGCGGCGGCCGCAGAATACAAGCTGGCACTAGCCAAGTATGAGAACGACCTCGCCAACGGCAAACTCACCGAGCCACAGAGGATTAAGAGAGAGAAAGAGCTTGCGAAACTTGCAGTCTCGCAGAACTGGACGAAAGACTACCGCGACGCTTACTCACTCGCAGGAACCAAAGCAGATATGCAAGCGTTCCTCAATGAGCTAGACGACACAACGAGAGCCGAGACAGTAGCAACGCTCAACGGCCTCAATAACGCCATGTATGAAGCCGGAATCATTACAGCTTCTACTTACAAGACCAGAGCAAACGCGATCAACAATACTGTCAGTAGTAAGTCCAGCGGTGGTAGAAAGTCCTCCAGCAAGTCCAAGAGCGGTATGTCTTCAGCAGAAGCGTCGGCACTCTCAAGCCTCGCAAAGACGATGGTTAAGAATACCAACGCCGGAAACACGGGCAAGACATCCAGCGCGCCTACGACTAACCGTAAGATGACAAGAAGCAAGTCAGGCGGAAACTCTACCGGCCTCAAGACATATCAAACTAACCTAGCGAAAAACGCCTCCGTCACCAAAGGCGCGAATCGGAGTATAGCATAAAGGAAAGGAGAAAATATGGCGACAACCTTACCAGACCAGCCCATCGGCAGAACGGAACAATACCTTGCACGGTGGGCAGGGCAAAATGTTCCACTACCGGATGAGCCGGAGGGACGGATTGAGCATTACCTCGCTCGAATCTGTGAGAATAACTAACAATAATAATAAAGGAGAAAAATATGTCAACACAATTACCAGATGAACCAAGAGGGAGAATCGAACATTATCTCGCTTACATCGCAGAGAACGGTGGAAGCGGAGGTGGTGGTGGATACACCGGAAAGAACCTCGGCGATGAATATACCATCGACGAGCTATCCGCCAAAGTCCAGTCCGGAGATTTCTCAGGAATCCACATCGGAGACTACATCACTAAAACCGTAAAGGTCGGAGCAAATACCGAGCGCGAGGAAGATTTCGTCGTTGCCGGTATCGACTACTGGCGCGGTGTTGGTGACACCGAATTAACCGCTCATCACCTCTTAATGATTCCGAAAAACGGTTTCTATGAAACGGCAAAGATGAACGACTCGAACACCACAACCGGTGGCTACTATGGCTCGAAAATGCACGGTATCGCCAGCGCAGCATACACGGCCGGAACGGGTGGCTCGCTAACCAACGTGGTCGCGGATTATACCGACTTCCTCGAATCAACACTCGAACCAACAGACGGAACTTATACTTTCGTCCGCAACTCCAGCTCGAAGTGGGAACTCGATAGCGAAGACGTCGGCGCAGCTCTTAACGCTTACGGTATCACCTATACAGGCACGCCAGTCGAGGGAGATACTATTGTCGTCACGTTCGAGAAAGGCTATCTTGAACCATATCGCCAAGCCATTTATGACGCGTTTGGTAGTGGACACGTTCTCAGACATCGTTCTTATATGACAACTTCAACATCTGCCGGTCAATGGCATGACGCTCGCGTTGAACTGATGAACGAGTGTATGGTTTATGGTTGTAAGATATATGCGAATAATAATGAGGGCGAGCGCGTTGCTCCTATCCAGCTTCCTTACTTCGCACAGAATCCAAACGAAAGAATAGCTCATCGTGGCAAGGGTGGTTCCCGCAACTACGCTTGGTTGTCGTCTATCAACAGCGGTTCTTACTTCTGCGGTGTCTACAGCTACGGCTTTGCCGGCAACACCAGCGCGTCCTACGCGAGTGTCGTGCGCCCGTATTTCCTGTTCTCCTAAATCCTTAATCCAACCCTCCTTGTGAGGGTTGGATGATTATTGCGATTATGTTAAAATAATGGTGGGAGTAATATGTCAGTAATCAAAAACAAACGGAGTCTATCCGAGCTAGAGTTCTTTCACAATGCGATCAAACTTCGCAAAGAAATGACGAGCTTGTTGCTTCGCGACTTTGGGATTAAAGCCAGAAACAAAGACACGCAAGTTCTTCCAAAACTCTATAAAATGGAGAAAGAAGACAGCGAGGCGTTCCTCAAACTCTGCGAGAAATACAAAATCGTCTCTATGCTCGAGACCTATCCCGAGTGGTTGATCCGTGAGTTCCGAGAAAGTATATTGCAAAATCTCCGAGAACTCATGAAGAATATCACCTGCGCCAACTCGATCTATCCGGTATGTATGGCCGAATTGACGGAGCGTAGGATATATCAAGACCGAGCCATTGGGAATTGCGAAACTCTGCTACAAGAGATGGCGTATGCGATGTCGATTCTACCGAACGACGCCAACAAATATATGGGCTACGTCGATATAATACAGAGAGAAATTGCGCTCCTTAAAGGTTGGAGAAAATCTGACAATAAACTCAAAGCAAAGCTTAAAAAATAATCATGGGGTATTTCCCAAATCCCGCAACAACGCTTGGTTGTCGTCTATCAACAGCGGTTCTAACTTCTGCAATGTCAACAACAACGGCAATGCCAACAACAACAACGCGTCCAACGCGAATGTCGTGCGCCCGATTTCATGTATCCATGCTACGAGTAGGCCGTGTGCCGACATGGAATAACAGGAAAGGGGGAAATATCCCTCCGTAAGGTAAATATATATCTTGACGCGACCAGATACGTCTGCCGTCGCTACTAGCGAGATACAAGCCATGAATAATATAGAGAAACTAGCAGACCCCAATAACTTAATGGAGGCGTTCAACCGTGCCTCTAGCGGTAGTAGCTGGAAAGCTTCCGTCCAGAAATACGAAATCAATCTGCTTAAAAATATCCGGAAGACACAGCTCGACCTCTTAAACGGAACCTACAAACAGGGAGAGTTCCTCGAGTT
>JAEEGL016058845.1_pt1 | contig 10103 bp, 6 predicted proteins | sample 9134231 | NCBI WGS metagenome assembly JAEEGL01 (sample SAMN16246548, study PRJNA631951) | gut metagenome | biome: gut microbiome; feature: rumen; material: fiber-attached | host: Bos | place: Iran: Karaj | collected 2018-10 | reverse complement strand
GTCCGTATGATGAGAACCATAGCGGTTGATATGACGAATGGCCTGCTCCGCATCCTCAACTACCTTCACGGAAGCGATGAGGGCAAGATACTCCTTGAACTCTTCCGTATCCACTTCCTCCAGCATGTCGTCGCTGCCCTGCTCACATGCCTTCAAAATTCCTGCCGCCTCTTTTTCCGCACGCAGCTTGATACCCTCTTTTTGGAAGGCCGCATAGAGCTTCGGTAAAAACTCCTTTGCGATATCCTGATGTACCAGGATGGTTTCTACTGCATTGCAGGCTGCCGTATATTGGGTTTTGGCATCTACCAAAATGGGGATGGCTTTTTCCTGATCCGCATCTTTATCGATATAGATATGACAGATGCCGTCTGCATGTCCCATAACAGGGATGTTGGTATGATCCATGATGTAGCGCACGAAGGCATTGGAGCCTCTGGGGATCAGAAGATCCACATCTTTGTCGCATTGCAGCAGCTCGTCGATCTCGCTGTGAGTCTCTGCCAGAAGCAAACATCCCTTGGGCATTCCGGCTCCGAGAACTGCTTCCTCAATCAGGGCAAAGAGCTTACGGTTGGTGTTGGCTGTTTCCTTGCCGCCCTTTAAGATGGCGCAGTTTCCGCTTTTGATACAAAGGGAAGAAATCTGGATCATAGCATCCGGTCTTGCCTCAAAGATTACACCGATGACACCGATGGGGCAGCTGACTCTCTGAAGCACCAAATCCGCATCCAGTTCTCTGTGGATCGTCATCTTTCCGATGGGATCCGGCAGCTTTTGCAGCTGCTCAAGGCCTGAGAGCACATCCCGCAGCTTTCCTTCATCGAATTTCAGTCGCTTGATGACCGCAGGGGCCACACCGTTATTTTCTGCATATTCCAGATCCTTATGGTTTTCCTCAAAGATCTCCTCCTTATGCTCTACAAGGGTTTTGGCCACTGCATCCAGTGCATCGTTTCGCACCTTCTCGCTGGTTGCCGCAACGTAAGGGGAAACCTCTTTCATTTGCCTTACATCATCACGAATTGCCATGTTTTATCTCCTCTTTTTTTACTTAGTTTTTTCACTTTGTATTATCATTTATCTTACTATCATATATCGATTTTTCACTTCGCATTCCCGCCGCAGATCTTCTCTGCCACCCGCAGTCCGTCAATGGCCGCCGACATGATACCTCCTGCGTAGCCTGCTCCTTCGCCGATGGGATACAGACCGGTTATCTTTGCCTGTCCATCCTCTTCTCTTGGTATTCTCACCGGAGATGAGGTTCTGCTTTCAATCCCGCAAAGGGGAACGTTGTCCGCATCAAATCCGGGGATCACTTTTCCGAACTGCTCCATGCCTTCCACAAAGGCACGGTTTATATCCTGTGGCATGATCTCATGAATGAGAGCTGTTTCCCATGCACCCTTCACAGCATCCGTAAGGGCCATGGATAAATCCCAGCTCTCGCTTTCACCGGGTGATTGTATTCCTGTAACCGCCTTTCGAAATTCTCCGAAAGGCTCCACGGGGATCCGGCCTCCTGATGCCTCATAGGCTTTCTTCTCCAGCTTCTCCTGAAATGCAATCCCGGAAAGCGGGGATGCAGTATCTTCAAAATCCTCCGGTGTCACCGAGACGATGATAGCGGAGTTGGCAAACTTTCCTTCCCTGTCGTGATAGCTCATACCGTTTACCACGGTCTGTCCCGGCTCGGAGGAACTGTTTACCACATAACCTCCGGGGCACATGCAAAAGGAATACACCCCTCGCCCCATACTTGTTTTTGCCGTCAGTTTATAGTTAGCAGCGCCTAACTTTTTTAATATGCTTTCCGGTTGCTTTCCATACTGGCTTTCATTGATGAGGTTTTGCGGATGGATCACCCGAAAGCCAACTGCAAAAGCCTTGGCTTCCATTTCAATTCCCCCATCATACAGCATCCGGAAGGTATCTCTGGCGCTGTGACCGATGGCAAGGATCAGGGTGTCTGTTTCAAAGCTTCGGATGCCCTCCGGCCCCTCTGCTTCGATCCCCGTAACTTTTCCTCCTTCGGTCAGAAGCTTTGTCATCTTCGTTTCAAACAGGACCTCTCCGCCCATCTTTATGATGGCTTCCCGGATGTTTTTCACCATGCCGATCAAAAAGTCCGTTCCGATATGCGGCTTTTGCTGATACAGAATATCTTCGGGAGCTCCCATGCTGACAAAGAGCTTTAAGATCTCCTTGCAGCGTCCTTCCTTATCCTTGATGAGGGTATTGAGCTTTCCATCCGAAAAGGTCCCTGCACCCCCTTCTCCAAACTGTACATTGGAAAGAGGATTCAGCTCACCCTTCTCCCAAAAGGTTTCCACCAGCTTACTTCTCTTATCCGCATCGCAGCCCCGCTCTAAGATAAACGGTCTGTATCCGGCCTTTGCCAGATAGTAGCCTGCCATCATTCCGGCAGGACCGAAGCCTACGATTACGGGGCGTTTGAAACTCTTTTCTTCACTGCTAAAAAAGTTAGCATATGCAAACTTATATGGACTCGGTGCCGGGATCACTTTTCCTGCCAACCGCCTTTGGGAAAGCAGCTTTTCCTCTGCTCTTTTGCCTTCTGAAAGTTTCACATCCACCACAAGAGAAAAGAACAATTCCGGTTTCTTTCTGGCATCCAGGCTTTCCCGGACCAGCTCACAGCTTTCGATCTTCTTTTCATCCATCTTCAGATAGGCTGCTGCCAAAGCACGCAGGTTTTCTGCTTCATATGTAATTGGAACCTTCAGCTGCGTGATCCGCACCATCTTACTATCCGTCTTTCTATCTTATGATTTCAATACAGCTTCAACCATCTTGCAATGCTTACCGGAAGTGCTTTTCCCGGTACCTGCATGAGCTCGTGGCTGTCAAAGGTATGGGTCATAACGATGCCGGTAATATAGATCAAAACACCGCAGGGTATGCCAAGACCAAGTACAGCCCAGCATCCCAAGCTCTGATAAACCACCTTTTGCAGCACAAAGGTAATGAGTCCCAAGAGCACGCTGCAAACAGCCGTCAGTACAAAGATCCGAAGCAGATCCTCCTTGAAATGATAAGCTCTCCAGACCATAACCGTCTCGATCAAAAGCATCACCAAAGCACCAATCAAAACACCGGAAAGGATCCTGCTTTGCGGCAGGATATCTGCCTGTCTTCCTGCGAAAAAGCCGCCGGCTACGGCAGATACAACCCCCAATACCAAAAGCAGGTTGGTCTTGATCCTTCCGTATCTGGAGGACAAAACGCCCCAAAGAAACATGGCAAGTCCCAGGATCAATACACACCAGATCCCCATACGCAGGGCACTGACAAACTCCGGTTTCGTATCGTCAAATAACGCCTCCGTCACAGAGGGCGTCATGGTAAGCAGCATGGTAAGATAAGGAAATACCAGATATACAAAGGATTTCATACAAAATGCGATCCGGTCTCTGATGCTTCGCATATCCCCGATCTTCAAGTCCCTTTGCACCTGCTTGTTCATGGAAATGCAGATATGTCTTGCAAGGGTCAATACCGGAACAAATACCCAAATGGAGATCAAAAAGATCATGCCCTGGTATTCTACGGAGGTAACTGCCTCAGAGGGTCTGGGCAGGATCAAAAGGCACAGCAGCAAAAGATACAGAAAGCTTCCTTCCCATGCAATGGAGTTCAGGCTTCCCAGGTAGCCTAAGATCACATCTCCTACGCTCTGCTTATTCTTCCGAAGTCCTCCGTCATAGACTCTGTGGATCTGCTTCATCATAGAGCCTCGAAGCACCAGCATTACCAAAAGTGTCACCAGATCCCCCACAAGCATTCCCAGGGAGCCAAGGGTGGAGATATAGGCGTAGTAATATTCCTGGGATCGCATGAGATCCGATACCTTTCCTGCATAGTCAAAAACCGGTGCCGAAAGGAAAAACAAAAGCACACTCGCAATGACAGGCGGAAGCAGCTTATTGATCACACAGCTGAAGGAAAAGCCCATACCGTCCAGATAACCGCCCATACCATACAAGACGATCTCCAACAATAGCACAGGTCCCAGGATCCGCAAATTGAGGGAGCATAGCGTGGTCTGAAACAAAAACAGACTCAGCTCATCTGCAAACAAAAACAGAATCCCACCGATGACCGCCGCCACGGCCAGGGTAAAGAACAGTATGATGTGATATACCTTATTGGCACTCAGGAGGGCGTCCCTGCTGCGGAAAAACCGCACCCTTCTTTGGACTATTTCCTCCATACAGTTGCCGAATACTGCGCGAAGCAGTAAAAAGATCATAAGCGGCCCCGCCAGATATGCGATGGCTCCGGTTCCTACCTTGTGTGTCAAAAGCGTCAAATACAGCAACTCAATGAGCAGTATGGGCCATTCCCATACCGCCTTAAGGCCTGCCTGTCGAATCAGGCTCCCTTTTCTCTTTCTCATATTATTAACCTTTCTGTTTCAGGACAATCGTCAAATTCAGTAGCAAAAATCCTCAGTCTTCTCTTCCGATTCCCATGCGCGAAAGAACCTCATCCTGGCGCATAAACATTTCCTTCTCCTCTTCCGGCTCCATATGATCATAGCCGAAAAGATGCAGAAAACTGTGGACCAGCAGGAACGCAAATTCCCGCTTCAGGCTGTGACCGTACTCCTTTGCCTGTGAGACAACACGGTCTGCATTGATCACAATATCTCCAAGGATCAGTTCGCCTGTTTCCTGATCCAGGTAAGCGGCCGGATCCTTTTCAACATAGGAAAAATCCGACGGCTTCTCATAATCGACAAGCGGAAAAGACAACACATCCGTGGGGTTGTCCAAACCGCGAAACTGCTTATTGTATTCCCTGATCCCTTCATCATCCGTTACCAAGAGATTTACCGAGATCTCATAGGGGCAATTCTCATACTCACACACACTTGCTGCCACATCTTTCAGCAGCGCTTCCTCATCCTCCACTGTTTTGGTTTCCGTTTCTTTTTCAACGAAGAAAGTCATAATACAGCGTTTCCTCCATAAAACATTTCTTAATGATCCAAAGCTCTTCCATGGTCAGACGGCAACGCTCCAGATAGCCGCCCTCCAGCTGTTTGGAAAACACCACCTGCACGATCTGCTCGTAGTCCAGCTGTGCATCTTTGTTTTTGTCAAACAAAAACATCACGGAAGATACCATGGCATCCGATAACAACAGGATGCCTGCCTCCTTGGAATGCAGGGGCTCCTTTCCGCCGCCATACTCCCGAAGCAGTCTTACCAGCTCTTTCGGGAACTCATTTTCCCTGGCGATCTCAAGGGTGTTCTTCAAATTGGTCTCCCCTCGCAGCTTACCGATCTTGTGGTAATACCCTCCTGCTTTGCAAAGGGCTGCATCTGCGCCGATCTTATCCGCCAGTTTTTCGCAAAAATGCGCGGTATGAACCGCATGGTAATAGGACCTTTGGTTCTTCTCCTTCAACTGGGTTAAGAGGGTGTTCTCCGGGTCATTGAGCTCTGCATACAGATCGATGACCTTGTGGATCACACGGGTTGACATATATTTCAAAATTCCTGTTAAAAGCAGGAAACTGAAAATCAAATTAAAAAGGATCAGCAAAGCACTTTTTACATCAAAGGGCTCCGCTTTTGCGCAGGCCACCACAAGCAGCAACAGGGTCTGAAACAGCAGGCTGCAAAACAGGGGCACGCCAAACAAAAAGTCGTCATCCAAAAAGGAAAACATGAAAATTCCGATACAACCGATGAGGGCGAAGGTCACAAAAACCGTAGGCTCCATCTCCGATAAAAACACCTGCAGGATCAAAAGCGAAAAGTATCCGCAAAAGGCCTGAGGCAGATCCGAGGATAACAACAGCAGCACCGCCAAAGGCAGGTAAGGCCAGCACAGGGGGCTGAAAAAGGAACATGCAAAACTGATGATCAGTCCTGCAATATAAACGATGGCAAACCGCAGCTTCTCTTTTTCCTGATGAAAACGCCAGCGTTTCCCCTTCATGCTCATCAAGAGGACAAAGTAAAAGGTCATGGAGCCGGCACCAAGCTGAATAAAGGACAAAGGCGTCCCCTTAGCCCGGGTGAGCAAAAGACGAAAGGCAAACACAAGGATGGGCGCAAAGGAAAGTCCCAGCCACAAAGCCATTTCCCGAGGGAAGGCGTTTTTACCCTTTGCGGATCCGGTAGGTGTTTCTCCTTCCACCTTCTTCTCTTCTGCGATCGGCTCTGTCTCTGTGAGATTTTGCTTCTTTGTTTTCATACTCTTCATAAGCCTTTACGATTCGTTGTACCAACGGATGTCTGACTACATCCCTTGCAGTTAAGGGACAAAATGCGATCCCCTCCACATGCTTTAATACTTCGGTTGCCACATCCAGGCCGCTTCTGACATCCGGTGCCAGATCCTTTTGGGAAAGGTCCCCGGTGATGACTACCTTGGAACCGAAACCGATTCGGGTTAAAAACATCTTCATCTGTGCCTGAGTGGTATTCTGTGCCTCATCCAAAATGATGTAGGCGTTATCCAGGGTTCGTCCTCTCATATAGGCAAGAGGCGCCACCTCGATCAATCCTTTTTCCATATTGCGGACAAAACTCTCCGCTCCCATGATCTGATACAGCGCATCGTACAAAGGCCGCAGGTAAGGATCTACTTTGCTTTGCAGATCTCCGGGCAAAAATCCCAGCTTCTCTCCTGCTTCAATGGCAGGTCTGGTGAGGATGATGCGCTCTACTTCATTTTTCTTAAATGCGCTGATGGCCATAGCCATGGCCAGATAGGTCTTTCCGGTTCCCGCCGGTCCCGTGCCGAATACGATCATGTTATCCCGCATGGCCTTTACATAGTCAGCCTGGCCTTTGGTCTTCGGATGGATGGGTTTTCCCGCCACCGTATAACTGATGCATTCGCTGTCCATTTCCTCCAAAGGTGCGTCCTCTCCGTCAGAGGCCAGATCCAGCGCATAATCGATCCGCTGCTCATCGATCTGTCCGCCCTTTCCCAGGGAATCCGTCAGGGAAAGGATCAGCTTCTCAGCCTGTGCCACTGCTTCAGGGGAGCCCTGAATGTGCAGGCATCCGTCCCTGTCCTGAAACAGAACATGCATCTGCTTTTCAATTTTCGATAAATAGGTATCATACTGGCCGAACAACGCCTGCATGGTGTCCATGTCCAGCTCTAATCTGCTTTCCGTTTCTTCTGTCATATGCTCCTCATACCTTTAAGATCAAATGATCTCCCAGATCAGGTTTCTCTTTTCTACCGTATCATTTGAAATCGTAATTGCATCCAGATAACGCTTCATTACCTTCTCAGCGTCCTCCTGGCTCTTGGCGTGAAGGATTGCGATGGTATCCCCTTCCGTTACTCTGTCTCCCACCTTCTTTGTCAGGATCAGGCCAACGGTCAGATCGATCTCATCCTCCTTGGTCTCCCGGCCGCCCCCAAGCATCAGGCAGCAGTTACCGACTTCGTCACACCGGATCTTCTGGATCAGGCCGCTTTTAGGTGCTGCAATCTCAAACTGCACCGGCGCCTGCGGAAGTTTTTCCGGCTCATAAACAAAGGATGCATCACCTCCCTGGCCGCTGATAAGATCTGCCAGTCTGTCAAGAGCGCTGGAGTCGCGGATCACGGATTCCAGTCGTTTTAATGCTTCTTCTTCGCTCTTGCAGATCCCCCCTGCAACCAGCATCTGGGTGCCCAATGTCATAACCAGTTTTGTAAAGTCCTTGGGACCTTTGCCCTTTAAGGTATCAATGGCCTCCCGAACCTCTAAGATATTGCCCACTGCATTTCCCAGGGGCTGGTCCATATCGGAGATTACCGCACGCATCTTTCTGCCTGCACCTTTTCCGATCTTTACCATCTCTTCTGCCAGGGCCTTAGAGTCCTTTAATTCCTTCATGAAGGCACCGGACCCTGTTTTTACATCCAGCACGATCAAATCTGCACCGGCTGCCAGCTTCTTGCTCATGATGGAGCTGGCGATAAGGGACATCTGATCCACCGTTGCCGTCACATCCCGAAGGGCGTAAAGCTTTTTATCCGCCGGAGCCAGGTCCGCCGTCTGTCCCATAAGAGCGATTCCAAGTTCATCTGCATTCTGCTCAAACTGCTCGATGGGAATATCCGTCCGAAATCCCGGAAAACTCTCCAGCTTATCAATGGTACCGCCGGTATGTCCCAGACCTCTTCCGCTCATCTTGGCGATGGTAAGCCCGCAGGCCGAAACCATGGGAAGCAGCGCCAGGGAGGTCTTATCTCCTACGCCGCCGGTGGAATGCTTATCCGCCTTAATGCCGCTGATCCGGGAAAGATCCAGCATTTCCCCGCTGTGGGCCATAGCCATGGTAAGCTCCAATGTCTCTGCCTCAGTCATTCCCTGAAAGCAGATCGCCATCATCATGGCTGACATCTGATAATCGGGGATCTCCCCCTTTGTAAAGCCTTCCACCATCCATTTGATCTCATCAGCGGAAAGCTCGCCTCCGGTTTTCTTCTTTACGATCAGGTCATACATTCTCATATTTGGGTCCTCTTTTTTCCTGCTTCGCAGTTGATCCGAGTAAATTCACAGTCCTCCACGCATGCTCTCGCAAACCCGATGCCAAGCATCTCAACTGCCGCTATCGCGGCTGTTTGCTCGATGTGCGTGGAGTTCCAGCTTCGCTGTCACGATCCGCACCAACAGTCCGTGTCTTACGTGCGAGCACGACGCCACGTACTGTCGGCACGTCTCAACTGCGAATTTGTAACAAGTGGTTTACAAATTGTTGTGCAGTCCTTCCGGAGATTCCTCCGTACATCATCTCCCATTTGTTGGCTTCTGCAAGGAGTGTATCCGTATCCATTTCAATGCCTGCGCGCTCCGCCAGGACGGTAACGATATGATTGAACTCCTTCTTAGCAGGCTTCTGGTATCCGATGGTAAGTCCGAATCTGTGTACCAGGGAAAGCTTTTCCTCCATGGTATCGGACTTGTGGATGCCCTCGTTCATCTGCACATCCTGTCTGTCATTCCAGGTTTCGCGGATCAGATGTCTCCGATTGGAGGTGGCATAGATCAGAACATTTTCCGGTCTGGTCTCCACACCGCCCTCGATGACAGCTTTCAGGAACTTGTACTCCGTTTCGTTTTCTTCAAAGGACAGATCATCCATGTAAATGATGAACCGATAATTTCTGTTTTTGATAGCGGCAATAATGGCCGATAGATCTTTAAACTGGTGCTTATAGATCTCGATCATCCTAAGGCCTCTGTCATAATACTGATTGACAATGGCTTTGATGGATGTGGATTTTCCGGTACCCGAATCGCCGAATAAAAGCACGTTGTTGGCCGGAAGTCCTGCAACGAAAGCCTCCGTATTGTCAATGAGCTTCTTTTTCTGGATCTCATATCCCACCAGATCATCCAGGGATACGGATTCCATATTGTTGATGGGCAGAAACTCGATGAGGGATCCGGCAGGTCTGTAAGCCCCGCTTCGTCCGATGCCATAAACTCCTGTATCTGCCTGGGCCTGTCTGATACGAAAGGCTTTGTTCAGGCCGAACATGCCAACGCCGTATTGTTCATAGAAGCCTGTCAGGATCTCAAAGAATGTATCTACATCCTGCGCCTCTGCCAGCTTTAAGGAAAGATTGTTTACCTTGCTGCTGACATTCTTGTTGTACATCAGCTCCGGCTTCCCGATGGCCTTGTAATCCTGCAGGATGGAAAAGCATCCGATCTCCAGATCCTTTTCTATGCCGGAAAAATCGTAGTGAAACAGCGTCCGGAACACCTCCAGATCGTTTTTCACAAAGGTGATGACCGAACCGTCCTTCACTCCCATCTTTTCACAGGTCACCGTAAAAGGATTCTCATTGGTGATCAAAAGAAAGGTCAGATAGTTCTGCCATAGATTCCGGTCAAAGGCGTAATCCGTCGAAACCTGCAAAATCCGTTTCACCTGGCTGTAGATCTCACTGACTAAAGTTGCCTTATCCTTACTTTTTTCCTCATATGCTCTGAAGATCTCTCCCAGCTGCACCAGGATCTCATCCTTTTGCATGCTCCCGTATAAGATCAGCTTCGCTATCTGCCTGTACATATCAGTTTCCGTCCTTTCAAAAAACACTTT
>JAEEGL015896498.1_pt1 | contig 10103 bp, 7 predicted proteins | sample 9134231 | NCBI WGS metagenome assembly JAEEGL01 (sample SAMN16246548, study PRJNA631951) | gut metagenome | biome: gut microbiome; feature: rumen; material: fiber-attached | host: Bos | place: Iran: Karaj | collected 2018-10 | reverse complement strand
GCTTCCTTCAGATTCCACCTCACGATGGACACCCTTGCTGTTCAGCTATACACTTCCCACTATCTGGGCGTGTTCGGGACTTTCACCCGTTAGAGCGCGCCCATGGCGCGCAAACATATAAGCGAGAGGGCCGCAGCCCTCTCAAATCATTAGGATTTTCTTAATTTTTCTATTTTTTCTTATAAGCCCAAAATTTATTGAGCAAAAAGTTCAGGGGAATTGTAAAGAACAAGTTAATTACCGGTGCCAGGTTCTGATTGATTCCAAGTACATCAATCCAAAGCCACAGCAATATGTTATTTAAAATCAATCCTGTCAGCGCATACGAAACATATACTTTTACAAGGTTCTTTAGTGACCAAACAGGCTTCTCATCCCCCTTAAATGTAAACAAGTTATTGAGTACATAGGAAATGGCTACCGTAATAACAAATCCAAGCACAGAACCAACAAGATAATGTCCGCCCAGATAAATAACAAGCCAGTATATTCCAAGGCTTAAAAAGGTGTTTAATCCTCCTATTAACCCGAATGAAATAAACTGTTTAAAATACTCGATAAAGGTTTTTTTTCCGCTCTTTTCTGATACAGTTTCTTCACTCATAATCTTTTCAAAATAATCCTTCCATAACGCATTAATTCTGGCAGGAGAATACTTTTCTCTTACTGAAAGAGCATTTTCTGAAAGCCTTCTTGCCAGAGAATCATCAGACATTACCCTCTCAAATGCGGAAACAAGCGAATCTTCCATCTCTTCGTCAGTTCCCATGGGAACCAGAATTCCGTTATCTCCATCAGAAATAATATCTGCCGGTCCACCGCAGGGACAGTCTGTCGATATTGCAACAAGCCCTAAAGCCATCGCCTCTATAAGAGCATTGGGAAGGCCTTCTTCCTTGGATGTAAGAACGTAAATTCTTGCATCCGATATTCTATCTGCCACGTTGCTGATATTACCGGTGAATTCTATTCTCGTAGAATCTGGAGTCTTCCCTGCTAAACACGTATATTCTCCTCGGCAATCTCCATCCCCGATAATAACCAGTTTATAATCAGGGTATTTATCCATTAATCGCCCGAAAGCTCTGATAAGAATTCCCTGATTCTTATTATTATCAAGCCTTCCAACGCTTACTATCGTCTTTGTTCTATTCTCGAAAGGAACAACATCTCTTACGACAAACTCTTCCGAAACTGAATTTGGAAGAACGTGGCATTTCTCACGAACTTTCTCATCAAAGAACTCCGCTGCCCCTGTAGTCTGTAATATAACTCCGGCAGCTTTAAGGAATAGTTTATTTGCGATTGTCTTAAGAGTCCTTGTATAGTATTCCATGGGAGGGTTAGCCCTTACAGAAACCACCACGGGAATCCCAAACTTCCCGGCCGTTCGTATAGCCATTATATTATTCTTGCCAATAAAAGAAAGAATCAAATCCGGCTTAATATCTGCCCAAATATTCTCAAGTTTCTTTGTTCTGGCCAAAAAATTATATAATCTGCCCTTTCTCTCCGATGGCATAAGCCCACTGAATACTCGCCTAATCCCAGGACAGTTATCATCATCCAAAAGAAATATTTCCCTAGGCATGTCCTTTGAATTGATTACTTCTTTTGGAAGATATTTGTTGTCAATGGAAGAATCTATTGACCTCTTCCAAAAGGCGTTCGACAGTTCATACTCATCATCTTCGTAGTAAGTTGTAACAATTGTTACTTTGTACCCCTCAAGGAAAAAGTATTCCGCGAGGTTACACATGACGTGTTCTGCTCCCCCTTTACTAAGGGAACCGATGTACATAGCTATATGTTTTTTTGAATCATTTATATCCTTCATTTTTATCCGTAATACTCTTTATACCAAATACAGAAGTTCCTTAATCCTTCCCTGATTCCTATCTTAGGGGTAAAACCATAATCCCTCTCCAGCGCAGCACTGTCAGCGTACGTGATAGGCACATCTCCCGGTTGCATTCCAACCAGTTTCCTGTGCCCCTCAAAGTCATAATCAGAAGGCAGCACTCCCGCGTTAACCAGTTCTTCCTGAAGAGTTGAAATATAATCTAAGAGGTTCTCCGGCTGACCTCCACCGATGTTGTAAACGGCATAAGGAGGAATAGGTAATCCATCTTCTCCGGTGGCTTTCTCAGGCGCACCTTGCATTACCCTCAATACGCCTTCAACTATATCATCAACATAGGTAAAGTCACGCTTCATATTGCCATAATTAAATATCTGCAGGGTTTCACCGGCTCTAAGCTTATTGGTTGCTGTAAAATAAAACATATCCGGTCTTCCAGCAGGTCCATATACTGTAAAGAACCTTAGACCTGTGGACGGAATATCATATAGTTTCGAATATGAATGCGCCAAAAGCTCATTACTCTTCTTTGTGGCAGCATATAAGCTAACGGGATTATCAACCTTGTCATCTGTTGAGAAAGGCACCTTCTTATTTCCGCCATACACTGATGAACTGGAAGCATAAACTAGATGTTCAACAGGATTATGCCTGCAGGCCTCAAGTATATTAAAGAAGCCAACTATGTTGCTCTCGATATAAGCATCCGGATGCTCAATACTATAACGTACTCCTGCCTGTGCGGCGAGATTAACCACAACCGAAGGTTTGTATTCGGCAAATAAATTATCAATCACCACTTTATCAGCCAAATTGCCCTTCACAAATACATGCTTAACTTTAGAAGTTTTTGCTGCTTCTTCAATAAGCCCAAGCCTGTATTCCTTTAGTTTTGGATCATAATAGTCATTCATGGAATCAAAAGAAATAACTGTTCCGGATTCCATTTCCTTAAGTAATCTTAAAACAAGATTAGCCCCGATAAATCCGGGGCTTCCTGTCACAAGTATTGTTTTTCCATTTAATTCAACTTTAGTTTTGGACATTTCTAGTCCTCCTTACTTCTGCTAAAGCAATGGCCTGTGGAATTAGCACAGGAACCATATATCTGAAGTTCAAAGTGCACTGATGGGGATATCCGTAGCAGAATCGTACAAATGATATCACCTGCACAAAATAAATTATTATCATAAACCATTTGATTGCTCTATCATACCCATCGGTCCCAAAGAACCTTATAAACTTTGCAAATGCTATAAGAGCTACAACTGTGGTTGCGAGAATCAACAACATCGACAGCACTTTAAGAGTCATCGACAACTCACTCAAATCCATCTCACCAAGGGCTGCCGTTCTAAACAACTGCACCCACATATTTTCGCCAAAGCCTATGCTTCCATGGGAAAGATTCTTTATGAATTCAATAGGATTAGGGATTCCAAATCTTTGCCACAGTGTATAGTTTCCTATATACTGCCAACTATCTTCAGGAAGTTTATTGACATAGGCTAATGGCATATCAAACTTAATCTTGCATCTGACTGCCCAACTCATCCCTAAAGGTACACAAATGGCGCCAAAAGCAATATACTGTATAAACCTCTTTATGGGGAATGAACCCAGCTCTTTCCATTCCGTGATAAACACATACAAGAAAACAAATGCTGTAGGAATGGCCATCAGCGATGCCGATAACTTTGTTAACATTCCCAAGCTAATTACCAAGGCAATCCAAATGATATTAGATGTTGTTCTGTTTTTATACCATCTGACCACAAGCCATATTACCGCAAACTGAAACAGTAAAGAAAGTCCATCATTATTAAGGCTTCCGGCCATGTAAATCAAAGTCGGATGAAGAGCTATGACTCCAAGAACAATCCACTGCCTATTCTCGGAAACATTCAGTTCTTTAACCAACTTCCATGTCACAAAAACTATTAAGCAAGAATAAATAAGCGTCGGTATCTGAAGCCACTCCAATTGGGCCACAAAATCTTTCGTAAATATATTTACTGCAGAGAGCCATAAAGCTTCTATTCCATGGTGGAGTGGCGGATGAAAAAACTGATAAACCTCTCTTGGATCAAAATCAGGCAGGCGTCTGTTTGTAAACAGATAGTATATATACCCTAGATGCCCTGTGAATATTCCTTGACCGGCATCTACGGAACCAATATCATACTGATTCTTCTGAAGAACTGGAGTTGCAATCACATAATAAAATCGCAATGCAATCCCCAGTAAAGCAACTATTAAGTTCTTGGTCTTATTGCCTATGTTCCTTAGACTCATACAAAGCAACCTACTCCTGCAGTAACAAAATACCAGGCTGACAATACCTGAAGACTGATAAGTGCTGCCTTAAAGAACTTCTTTTCAAATATCTCAGGAGTTAAATATGCGATATAAGATGCTGTAAAAAGCATAGGAAGCAAATATCTCCCCTGAGGCTGACTATCGGAAACATAGGAATTGATTATGGAAGCCACAAAGCTTGCAATGAACAGCCCATAAAAAACTCCCAGCTTCACTTTCTCAAGTCGATTTTTTTCACCAACAGCCTTTATACCAAAATATCCAAGAGTAGCTATAACAAACCCATACAAGATACCCATAAGTTTAAAATAAGTATCTTTTGTAACGCTATCGCTTAGAATACCACAGAAACTTCTGTAAGTGCTTTTAAACCATGTAGGCACAGCCATAAATAGTTCAGGTAATGAGTGCCCGTAGCTAAACATTCTGTATGTAACCGCTATATCCTGAGAAGGTGTGGTCGGATTCTTATCATATGCAGAGTGAAGCGTCTCCATCTCTGCCTTCACCTCGGAGATTCCAAAGCCATAGTGATATAAATCAAAGGCATATCTTGTACCAATTGTTACAATAAAGAATCCGATAATAACACCATAGTTTATCCAAAGGTCTTTTCTGCCATCCTTTTCTGCTTCAAGCAGTTTAAACAGAAGCACAACAAACGCCAAGGCAAGTATAGCCCAATAGTTAGGTTTGCCCAAGAATATAAATCCGAACAGGATTCCAAGAAGGGCATGTCTCCACATTGCCTTTCCTTCGAATTTTTCACCTACAGCCTTGTAAAGAATACTATTTTCATCTGTAATTAGGAGTAAAGCAGTAAAGCACAGGAAGAAATCCATCGCATCTGCTGTAGTATATGAGAAAATATACCATGCCTGTACGCAAATACCCAGAATAAATACAAGCCATCTCTTCTTGCCTATATTTTTTACATATAAATATGCCATCCCCGCAAACATAAGGAAGTTGGGAACCCTGTAATACAGAATTCCGTTCCACATTTTGCTTGCAAGCCATGCTATCTTACCCGCAATCAGAAAATACCAGGTTGAGTTAGCCAGTTTGGTATACCCATATCCACTATAAGTATTTGCCACCTCTTCTGCTCTCATATCCGGAGGAATCAAATGATTCATCCCGTAATTAAGACACTTTATTACATCATCTTCATCCGGATGGGATATGCCTGAGTGAAACGCTATTACCCATACTCCTGCTCCGGCAACAATTATAGAAAGGATGGAGATAACTGCCCAAGTATCTTGCTTCTCAAAAAAGGCCATTATACTCTCAATATTTATAACAGCAAGCCACAAAAGAACAAGCACTACTAACGCAGTCGATAATCTACTAACTTTTGTCTGATGTTTTAATGTCGAATCAACATTCTTAATTGAGTCGATGAGTTCAGCTGATGTGCAAACCAAAGCACATTCTTCACTCTGGGGATTGATTCTCAGAAAACCAGTCTCATCAATTCCAAACTCTCCCCCCGTAATCTCAAAGGATGAGTATATCTGATCTGAGGTCAACTGACTAACCGGTGTATCCCACATGTTGTGAGATAAATAGATATTCATGAAGTTTAAAAGAACGGAATCCGAGCCATTTGTGGGCTTAATCCTAAGTCCTGTCAAATCATCGTTATTCCATCTCAGATTAAAGTATGCACTTCCGCCGTCTACTTGCTGAGCATTACTGTTTTCTTCCAAGAATCCTTCGCAGTTGAACTCACGATATGCTTTAATCTGCGTTCCATCCGCAACATCTGCATAAGCCATGCCAAGGACCAACTTGTTACCAACCGGCCACGCAAAAGCCCATATGAGCATCAGCGCAGATATCACTATAAGGAATATGCATTTAGCTTTAGTTAATTTGGCCATTTGATTAATTCCGTCTTTCTGAAACTCTGTTGTATTCCATCTCAAACTGTCTTCTGTTCTGCTTAGCTATATCAGAAAGAATCATTCCTGCAAAGAAGGCTTGTACTGCTGCAAGTTCAACAAATCCACACACAATCAAAGTAGGGAATCTTCCCACGAATCCTGTTTCCAAATATGTGGCAAAAACAGGTGCGAATACTATTGCGGCAACTAATGTCAGAATAATCGCCAGGCTTGTGAAAAACCTGAATGGTTTGTAGTTCTTAAACAGTTTTAGAATAGTCCAAAGAACCCTTGTGCCATCGGAATAGGTGCTAAGCTTCGATTCACTGCCTTCAGGCCTGTCTCTGTATTCTACAACAACATTCTCAATATACATGTTGTTATTTACAGCATGTATAGTCATTTCCGTCTCAATTTCAAATCCCTTAGACAATACAGGAAATGTCTTTACAAAGCCATAACTAAAGGCTCTGTATCCGGTCATTATATCCTTAATACTGCAATCAAATATTTTATTAATTGCAAATCGAACCAAGCTGTTACCGAAGTTGTGGAAAGGTCTCTTATTCTCGGTAAAATATGTGGATGACAGTCTATCCCCCACAACCATGTCAGCTTTATTCTCCAAAACAAGTCTTGCCATCTCAGGAGCATTCTCAATAGGGTAGGTGTCATCACCATCAAGCATAATATAACACTCGGCTTCAACCTCCCTGAACATTCTCCTAATAACATTTCCTTTGCCCTGCAAAGGCTCTTTACGAACAACCGCCCCAGCCTCTAACGCAAGCTTTGCAGAATTATCAGTGGAGTTGTTATCATACACATAAACCACTGCCTCAGGAAGCGCATTCTTCGCGTCCGAAACAACTTTAGTTATAGTTTTCTCCTCGTTATAGCAAGGAATCAAAACTGCTATCTTATCCATACCCCATCACTCCTGCTAGTCTCTGCTATATAAATCTCTTGTGTAGACTTTATCTTTTACATCATCCAATGATGAATCGTATCTATTAGCAATGATACTATTGCTCTTTTTCTTAAACTCATCAAGGTTATTCACAACTTTGCTTCCGAAAAAGGTGGTACCATCCTCCAAGCTGGGTTCATATATAATAACAGTAGCACCTTTAGCCTTTACGCGTTTCATTATTCCCTGGATAGAACTATGCCTAAAGTTATCAGAATTAGTCTTCATGGTAAGCCTATATACCCCAATGATAACTTCCTTCTCCATGTTCTCGTCCCATGATGAATTAGCCTCGTAAGCCCCTGCAAGCTCAAGAACTCTGTCTGCAATATAATCCTTCCTTGTTCTATTAGACTGAACTATTGCTGACATGATTTCCTGAGGAACATCATTATAATTAGCAAGGAGCTGCTTGGTATCCTTGGGAAGACAGTATCCGCCATAACCAAAGGAAGGATTGTTGTAGTAATTCCCTATCCTTGCATCTGCACAAACGCCATCAATGATAGCTTTTGTATCAAGCCCTCTCATTTCAGCATAAGTATCAAGTTCGTTAAAGAACGATACTCGAAGTGCAAGGTAAGTATTGGCGAAAAGCTTAACTGCTTCTGCTTCAGTTAATCCCATTATCTTGACATCTATATCTTCCTTGAGTGCGCCTTCCACTAAAAGGGCTGTAAACTCCTTGGCGGACTCAGTCAACTTAGTATCACTTAAATCCGTTCCAACTATAATTCTTGAGGGATAAAGATTATCATATAACGCCCGGGATTCTCTTAGAAATTCCGGACTAAAGATGATACGTTTATCATTATACTTTGCTCTTATTGAACTTGTGTATCCTACCGGGATAGTACTCTTAATTACGATAGTAGCAGTCGAATTAACTCTCTCAACTTGCTCTATAACACTTTCAACACTTGATGTATCAAAGAAATTCTTCTTACTGTCGTAGTTTGTGGGCGTTGCAATTATTACATATTCCGCATTTCTGTATGCGTCATCCCCATCAAGTGTTGCTTTAAGTCTCAACTCCTTGGACGCAAGATATTTTTCCAGATATTCATCCTGAATGGGCGACTTGCGGTTGTTTATCATGTTTACTCTCTCAGGAATCACATCAACGGCTGTGACATCATTATTCTGTGAAAGCAGAACAGAAATCGATAATCCAACATACCCTGTACCGGCTACAGCTATTCTTTTACCCATAATAGCAAATTTGCCTCCTCGCTATTTATCCTTGTATTTATTTAGGCATTCAACAAATCTCTTGGCAACCAATTTTCTTCCTTCTTCGTTAAGCTGCTGGTTGTCCTCCAGATATTCTTTCGCATTTATTTCATTTACTGTTCCATAATAATTATCAATGTAAGAAACAGAGTTTTCATAGCATGTGTCGGATTCTTTCTGTACATATGTCGATAGCGATCCAAAGTAATTCTTCTTTAAATCAGCATCGATATATTTTCCGTTCTCATCCACACCATACTCATATGTGGGGCTCAATACCATAATTCTGATGTGCGGATATGCAGCCTGAATTGTCTGAAGACCTGCTTCCATGGCACCTGTATAGTACTGAATGTTGACAGCGTCACCATCGTCAAGAGGTCTATCACATCTGAAATCGTTGCCGTCATACATAATCGCAATGACGTCAATTGTTTCAAAGTCAATGCTTTTAAGCGTATCTATCGTTTCTACCATTCCGGTGTTTTCATACCCCAGGTGACTATAAGCATCATCCATATTGCCATAGTCAGAAGTCGCTATTGCTGCACTGACCCAGTAGAAACCAAATGCATCAATGGGAACATTGTTGGCATATGTTTCATTGATAGATGCCACAAGGCTTTCGCCCACAGAACAATTATATACTTCAGCGTTCTCACCAGAGTCTGTCAGTTCTTTCTGAACCAATCTGCAAATACTTGAATCATCCCATCTGGCTTTATCAAGAGGATTGTTGCCCAAAAAGACTATCTTTGTAACCCCATCATCCTCTCTTCCCTCAAGAAGCTTCGGATCCATGGGTAGAATATAGTCCATTACCTCTACATCAAAGTCATGGTTGATAACCGACACATCAGTATCATCAACCTTACCCTTGTTCCATCTGTACAGTCTTACTCCAATATATGCAAAGAAAGCCACCACAAGCGCAATTAGTATAATGTGCACTATTACTCGCTTGTTGAACTTCTTTTCCACATCATTATTCAATTCGTTATTATCTAATTCTCTGTTATCTTCCATTTAAACCACCTTATATAAAACTTATCTCAATCCCGCCTTATCATCAATGTATACATCATATTTACCCTCACTAGACATCATGGTAAAACCGTAGTCCGCCAAATCTCCAATCATCTCTCTGTCGGAATCCCATATGATATAGTGAACCTCATTGCTCCTGCATACATCAGCAAGAAGCTTGGCCTCTGTTATTCCGTTTGGCAACCCGAGTTCAAATATTTCGTATACTTCGTTATAAAGGTTCCACCTGTCAACTGTCACATCACGTCCGAAAGCCAAACACACATATGGCGAATACTGCCTTACGTACTGAACCAGTTCAGCCGGAAAAACTGCTCTTACCTCACGACCCTCAATAACTATATCATCGCATATATCAACTACAACCTGAGGTACATGATAAACATTCTCAGCCTTGCTGAAATACTCGTTATCATATGCATAGTCGCCGCAAACCGTAATTATACAGCAAAGAAGAATAGCCGCCACTATTCTGTGCCACCCTCTGAGAAACAGAAGAATTTTGGTCCCAACATAGGCTATAACTATCGTTACCGGCAGAAGCCACAGGAACCTATAGTATATCTCCGACTCCGCATATTTGTTGACCGCCCACGCAAACAAAGGGAACAGGAACATAACAAATACCAGAATGGGCATAAGCACCAAAAGTACTCTTCGATCCTTTTCCTTCTCCAGGTAAATAAGTACTCCTACAGCGATAATGAATACTCCCGCAAGCATTCCCGTTCCGGTGTAATCTCTATAAAGTTGTAAAATACCGGTCCAAATCTCACTCACG
>JAEEGL015079170.1_pt1 | contig 10103 bp, 9 predicted proteins | sample 9134231 | NCBI WGS metagenome assembly JAEEGL01 (sample SAMN16246548, study PRJNA631951) | gut metagenome | biome: gut microbiome; feature: rumen; material: fiber-attached | host: Bos | place: Iran: Karaj | collected 2018-10 | reverse complement strand
TGCCTCAGCGTCAACTGTAACCTCAGCTGGCTCCTGATTTGGATCGTATGTACTGATTTCATCGATGTTTCTACCATCACGTGGTGCTCTAGCGTCTGCTACAACGATTCTGTAGATAGGTCTCTTCTTCTGACCCATTCTCTTTAATCTAATCTTTACTGCCATTTTTAAATTCCTCCTATTAATAAAACAAAATGGTAATTAATTAAAATGGGAAACGCATTCCTCTTTTGCCTTTGCCCATCATATTTGGCATCTGCTTCATCATCTTCTTTGATTGCTCAAACTGTTTGATGAAACGGTTGACCTCAGCAATATCTAAACCAGCGCCAGCAGCAATTCTGTGCTTTCTGCTAGGGTTTAGTAATTTTGGATTCTCGCGCTCGGCAGGAGTCATTGATAAAATGATTGCCTCAATATGCGCACGCTTTTTGTCATCTACTGCATTCTCGATTGGAGACATCTGAGAAGCATTTATTCCTGGCATCATACCAAGAATTGATGTAAGACCACCAAGCTTTTTCATTTGTGCCATAGAAGTCAAATAATCATTAAAATCAAAGGAAGCTTTTTTTACCTTCTTTGAAAGAGCAAGAGCTGCATCTTTGTCAATTTCTTGTTCAGCCTTCTCAATAAGGGAAAGAACATCTCCCATACCAAGAATTCTACTAGCCATTCTATCTGGATGGAACTGCTCTAAATCAGAGAGTTTTTCTCCCATACCTGCAAATAAAATTGGCTTTCCAGTAACAGCCTTTATTGAAAGAGCTGCACCACCTCTCGTATCACCATCAAGCTTTGTGATGATAACACCGTCAATACCAATCTTTTCATCAAAAGTCTGAGACACATTAACAGCATCCTGACCTGTCATGGCATCAACGACGAGAATTGTATTGAGAATATCGATATTGCTCTTGATTGACTCAAGCTCATTCATCATATCCTCATCTATATGAAGACGACCAGCTGTATCGAAAATAACTACATCAAAGCCGTTCTTCTTAGCATAGTCCATAGCCTCTTTGGCTATCTTTACAGGCTTCTCCTTGTCCCCAAGTGAGAAAACCTCAACATTTTGTTTCTTACCGTTGACCTGCAACTGCTCAATAGCAGCAGGACGATAAATATCGCAGGCAACCAAAAGCGGTTTCTTGCCTTTTTGCTTTACCTTTCCAGCAAGCTTTGCTGTGGTAGTTGTCTTACCAGCACCCTGAAGACCAACCATCATAATAGTGGTTATCGCTCCGCCAGTACCGTAAGTAATATCTGTTACTTCTGAGCCCATAAGGTTAACAAGCTCTTCATTAACAATCTTTATTACCATCTGTCCAGGATTCAAGCCATTCATTACATCAGAACCAATAGCTCGCTCTGTAACAGTATTTGTAAACTGCTTTACTACTTTGAAATTAACATCTGCTTCAAGCAATGCCATTTTTACTTCTTTAAGAGCTGCCTTTACGTCAGCCTCTGTAAGACGACCTTTGCTACGGAGATTCTTGAAAACTCCTTGAAGCTTTTCTGAAAGTGAATCAAAAGCCATATATTATAATTCCTCTAAAATCAAACCAGATAATCGGGAAATCTCTGCCATAGTATCAGCATCAGCCTCCCCAGACGTCAATTCGTTGATACGAAGAACATCTGCTCTGATATTCATAAACTTTTCAACTAGATGAAGTCTAGCTTCATAATCCTCTAATTGGTGGTCACATCTCTTAAGCAAATCATGAACACCTTGTCTGGAAATCGATAATGAATCAGCAATTTCAGATAATGACAAATCCTCAAGAATACTCATCTCGTATACATTACGTTGATGCTCCGTTAAAAGCTCACCATAAAAATCATATAAATATCCCGACTTAATCTTATCTTCCATGACTCTCCTTTATCACCGCAGACTAATATACTATATAAAAAAGGAGGTGTCAAGTATATTTGCTTGACACCCTTGATTTTTATAAAGAAGTTCTAACAATCTTTGGCTTATAGCCACCTTCATCAAGAGCTTTTATAATCTGCCCCTTATGATCAGTACCAAAAGCTTCCAATGTAATTCTAAGTTCAACAGCTGCAGAACGATTTGTAGTGACGAACTGGTTATGCTCAAGCTTAATAACATTTCCCTGGTTGTCCGCTATAACTTGAGAAACCTTTGCAAGCATTCCAGGCTTATCTGGAAGTAAAACAGAGACTGTAAATATTCTATCTCTAAAAATCAATCCCTGCTGAACAACTGAAGACATTGTAATAACATCCATATTTCCGCCTGATAATACAGATACAACTCTCTTATCCTTGCAATCAAGATGATTAAGAGCCGCAACAGTAAGAAGTCCTGAATTTTCGACTACCATCTTGTGGTTTTCTACCATATCAAGGAATGCAACGATTAATTCATCATCATCAACGGTAATAATCTCATCTATATTTTCCTGTAAATATGGGAAAATATTTGAACCAGGTGTCTTTACAGCTGTACCATCAGCAATTGTATTAACATTGCTAAGAGTAGTAACCTCACCCTTCTCAAACGAAGCCTTGAGGGAAGCAGCACCACTAGGCTCAACGCCAATAACCTTAATCTTTGGATTAAGAAGCTTTGCCAAAGTAGAAACGCCAGTGGCAAGTCCGCCACCGCCAATTGGAACAAGAATATATTCTACAAGTGGAAGTTCTTTGAAGATTTCCATAGCAATTGTTCCCTGACCTGTAGCTACGGCTAAATCATCAAATGGATGGATAAAAGTATATCCATGCTCATCAGCAAGCTTGTATGCGTATTCGCAAGCCTCATCATAAACATCACCGTAAAGAACAACATCGGCACCATAACTCTTAGTGCGATTGACCTTAATTAAAGGTGTTGTGGTTGGCATAACAATTGTTGCCTTAGCACCATATTTTGCTGCAGCGTAAGCAACACCCTGAGCATGGTTACCTGCAGATGCTGTAATTAATCCCTTTGCCCGTTCTTCTTCAGTAAGTGTACTAATCTTGTAATATGCTCCTCTAAGCTTATATGCTCCTGTAAGTTGCATATTCTCAGGCTTTAAATAAACAAGATTTCCGCATTTGTCACTAAAGTAATCGCTGTAAACTAACTTTGTCTCGTGTGTGACCTCAGTGACAATCTTTGAGGCCTCTTCAAATTTGTCCAATGTAAGCATTTCTTTTCTCCCTAATTAATCTTCTCCAACTAAGAAAAGTGCGTTAACAAACTCGTCTGCGTTGAACTTTTCTAAGTCGTCAATTGTTTCACCAACACCAATGTATTTTACTGGCAATTTTAACTCAGATTGTATTGCAATTGCAATACCTCCTTTAGCAGTTCCATCAAGTTTTGTAAGAACAATACCAGATATATCTGTAACTTCAGAAAATTCCTTTGCCTGGACAAGCGCATTCTGACCTGTTGTTCCATCAAGAACAATAAGTGTCTCACGATAGGCATCTGGATATTCTCTAGAAATTGTGTTGTTAATCTTAGAGAGTTCGTTCATAAGATTTTTTTTGTTGTGCAAGCGCCCTGCAGTATCAACTAAAAGTACATCAACCCCTCTAGCCTGCGCTGCATGAACCGCATCGTAAACAACAGCTGCTGGGTCAGACCCCTCTGGGCCCCCGACAAAGTCCACACCTGCCCTGTCAGCCCATTCTTTTAACTGATCAGATGCAGCAGCCCTAAAGGTGTCAGCTCCAGCCACCATAACTTTTTTGCCATTTGCCTTTAGCTTACCAGCAAGTTTGCCTATAGTTGTTGTTTTACCAACGCCATTCACACCAATTACAAGCACAACAGATGTCTTCTTTTCAAAATCGAAACTTGTTTCATCAAGAGCCATCTGTTCTTTTATTTCGTTAATCAAAAATTGTTTGCATTCACTAGGCTCCTTGATGTGCTCCTTTTTCACTGCATCCCTCAAATCATCGAGAATCTGCTCAGTGGTGCGCACACCTATATCACCCATGATAAGGACTTCTTCCAACTCCTCGTAGAAGTCCTCATCAATATTGCTAAATCCATTAAAAATATAGTCCATGGATTTAACGAAATTATCTCTAGTTTTTGTAAGACCCTTTATGAGTCTTTGTAAAAAATTAACTTTTTCTGCCATGATTAGTCATCCAACTGTGATTCAATAAGGTTAACTGATACAAGGGCTGATACGCCCTTTTCTTGCATTGTAATACCAAAAAGTCTATCTGCAGCATTCATTGTACCACGACGGTGAGTAATTACGATAAACTGTGTATTCTTTGTAAGCTTATGCAAGTAATTAGCAAATCGATCAACGTTTGCATCATCAAGAGCCGCCTCAATCTCGTCAAGAAGACAGAATGGAGAAGGCTTTAGGTTCTGAATTGCAAACAACAGAGCAATCGCTGTAAGTGATTTCTCACCACCGGACATCTGCATCATATTAATAAGCTTCTTTCCTGGTGGCTGGGCATTAATAATAATACCCGTCTCTAATAAATCGTCCTCGTCAACTAGGGCAAGCGATCCGTGGCCACCGCCAAAAAGTTCCTTGAAAGCTTTATCAAATTCACGCTGAATATCCTTGAAACCTTCAGCAAACTGCTTTCTCATGCCCTCATCAAGCTCATCAATGATTCGAACTAAAGAAGCCTCAGCTTCTACCAAATCATCATGCTGGCCCTTTAAGAAATTGTAGCGCTCAGAAAGCTCTTTGTATTCCTCGATTGCATTAACGTTTACATTACCCATAGCTCTGATTGCAGACTTAATCTTTGATGCATCCTTTTTCATCTGATCCAAATCATTGAACTCAGGATCCTTTAATTCTTCAGCACTATGGTAAGTAAGCTCATACTCATTCCACATATAGTTATTCTGATATGAAATGGCATCATTAATCTTCTCTTTTTGATTCTCTAAACGATAAATTTCTTTATCGAGTTCGGAGATTCTATCAGAGATTTCCTGTCGTTGTTCGAAGAAGTTCTTGTGAGAATTGTTGAGAGACTCCTTCTTCTCAGTTGCTTCTTTGATTTTATTCTCAAGTTCTCCGAATGACTCATCTGATGAAGAAATTGTTGTTTTAATTTCCTCAATGCGAGTCTTCATAGCCTCAGTTTCTTCTTTTGTAGACTTGGCATTTTCCTTAAGAGATGCAATATCAGAAACACATTTCTCAATTTCTGCAGTAACACGATTTACATTTTCTTGAACGAAATCAACCTTTTGACGAGCATTAGCCTCTTCGATTTGAACTTCTGACATAGTTCTATTTACAGAAGTCTCCATGTATGTCTTTTCGTCCACTTCATCAGAAAGCTTTTGAATCTCGGCCTTTAATTCAGCCTCCTTGCTCTCAGATTCATTCTTTTCAAATTCAATTTCTTTTCTTCCTGCAGCAATTTCTGTAAGCTGGGCCTCAAGCTCTTCGCTTTCTCGAGAAAGGCCTTCGTAAGCAGTTAAGCTTTCCTTCTTTTGCTCATTAGCTCTATCAAGACCAAGCTTTGCTGTATTAAGGGTAATAGCTGCCTCGTTAAGTTTTGCAGTGTTTTCTTCTCTGTCTGACTCTAAAAGAGCTGACGCAGTCTCAATATCACTAGCTCTCTGCTTGAGCTCATCCATTTCCTTCGAAATAACATCAAGCTTTCCTTCTAATTCCTCAATTTCTCTATTTCTACCAAGAAGATTAGATTTATTCTTGAAATGACCACCAGCCATAGAACCACCAGGAGCCAAATATTCACCGTCAATTGTAACGATATGAATGCTGTAATTATTCTTCTTTGCAAGAGCAATAGCAGAATCAATGTGATCTGTAACAACTACGCGGCCAAGCAAATAAGCAATAACACCGTCGAATTTGCTATCACAAGTAACAAGCTCTGATGCAAGGCCTAAAACGCCCTTTTCATTAAGAACCTCTGTCTTTTTGAAATTACCACGGCCATCTACAGATGTAAGTGGCAAGAAAGTTGCTCTACCTAGCTTGTTGTCTTTTAAGAATCGAATTAATTCCTTTGCGCAAGCCTCATCAGCAGTAACAATATTTTGAATATTGCCTCCAAGAGCAGTCTCAATGGCCATTTCATATTTCTTTTCTACATGAATAATATCAGAAACGACGCCCTCAATTCCTTTGATTTTGCCTTTCTGTTCCATTACCCTACGAGTAGAATTTCCATAGCCCTCGTAACGTTCTGCAATATTCTTAATCGACTCTAATCTTGTCTGAATTCGAGCAAATTCATCTTTTTTTGCCTGAAGTTCTTCAGAAGTCTTTTTTGATTTTGTTTTCCATTCAGCAGATTTAGCAGAAAACTCTTTATCCTTATCTTGGAGTTCCAAAAGCAATGACTGAGCATTCTTAAACTCTTCTTCAGCCAAACTTACAGCTACATCCAAGTCTTCCTCACGTGTCTTGCGCTCCAACAGACGTTGTGTTAGCTTCGCCTTACGAATATTAGTCTGCTCAAGCATTGTCTCAAGACGCTGCTCCTTAGATTTGATAGACGCTCTATTTGTAAGGAGCTCCATAATAGCCTTGTTGTTGCCTTCAATCTTTTCATTATTGGCAACGATAGCTGACTGCAATTCGCTGTAATTATTCTTTACAGATGTAAGACGTTCTACAGCTTCTTCTAAAGTCTTATCAAGCTCTTCCTTTTCTTTCTTGTACTCTGCTAAAGATGCTTCTTTTGAAGCCTTTTCTGACTCAATTTCAGCTACACGGCTAGCTAAATTCTCATCAGTTGCATTGGCTGAACGAATTTTTTCTTCTAACAAAGCAATCTCATTTTCAAGTTTTCCTTTGAGAAGAGTCGAATCGCTCTGTTCTTTTTTGAGAGCCTCAATTGTCTCATCTAATTCAGTGATTTCCTGCTCTAAAGAATCATATTTAATCCTAATTTCCTCTTGAGCTGTCTTGCTGCTTTCTAATTGTTCAGTAGCAATAGTAGAATTCTTTTCTACCTCCTCAAGATTTGACTGTAATCTATCTACCTCAAGCATAAAAGAATTAACATCTATCTTCTTGAGATCTTCCTTTAATTTAAGATATTTCTTGGCATCCTCTGACTGCTTCTCAAGAGGTCCAATTCTACGCTCCTGTTCAGAAAGAATATCATTAACTCGAACAAGATTCTCTCTCTCACTTTCAAGCTTTTTGACAGAAGCAGCTTTACGCTTTTTATATTTAACAATACCAACAGCCTCATCAAAAAGCTCACGTCTATCCTCAGGCTTTCCTGAAAGAATTTTCTCAATTTGCCCCTGACCGATAATAGAATAGCCTTCTTTACCGACACCAGTATCATAGAAAAGCTCAGAAACGTCCTTCAGACGACATGGAGTACCATTAAGCAAATACTCACTTTCACCTGAACGATAAACACGTCTTGCGATTGTAACCTCTTCAAAGTCAACTGGAAGTACATGATCAGAATTATCCATAGTAAGAGCTACATAAGCGTAGGAAAGCGGCTTTCTAGTCTCTGTTCCAGCAAAAATAATATCCTGCATCGACGCACCACGAAGCTGCTTTGCAGACTGCTCACCAAGAACCCAACGAACGGCATCAGATACATTACTCTTACCAGAACCATTTGGTCCAACAATACCAGTAATACCATTGTGGAACTCAAATTTCATCTTATGTGCAAAAGACTTAAAACCGTATAATTCTATACTTTTTAAATACATATTATTCCCCTAGTTAAATAATTTTGATTGAATCTTCTTTATGAAGCTTCATGAGGCCTTCGTATGCAGCCTCCTGTTCAGCAGCTTTTTTGGTACTGCCAATTCCACAACCCAAAACTCTGTCACCGACCAAAGCCTCAACTTTAAATTCTTTAGCATGGTCAGGGCCTGATTCAGAAATCAAGTTATAAGTAAGTGGCTCCTTAAAATTAGCCTGAATTACTTCTTGAAGTCTAGTCTTACTATCATAGAAAAGTTGTTTATGCTCTATATCATTTAAAACAAAACGATGAATATACTCCGAAGCTGGTTCCATTCCACCATCAAGGAAAATAGCCCCAATAGTAGCCTCAAAAGCATCAGAAAGAATAGACTTGCGATTGCGACCACCAGTCATATCCTCCCCCTTAGAAAGCAACACGTAGTCGCCAAGATTAATCTCTTTGCAAATATATGCAAGAGTAGGCTCGCAAACAATACTTGCTCTAAGTCTTGAAAGCTTGCCTTCATTAAGATCTGCGTAATTTAGATACAAAAACTCACTAGATACAATCTCAAGCACTGCATCCCCTAAAAACTCTAGTCTCTCATTATCAGAGAGTTTTTTCATATGCTGTTCGTTTGCATATGAGCTATGGGTAAGCGCCTGTCGTAATAAGCTTTCGTCTCTAAACTCATAACCAATTGTTTTTTGAAATTCTTTTAAATCTTTCAATATGCATCCTCCGAGTTTAAAGAAAGTATCCAGAATTTCTGGATACTCAAAATGTGCGCATTAACGAAGAAAATACTAACGTTAATGCGCATTAATAAAAATCTTAGTTTTCAGCAACTGTCTTTTTGATAAGCTCTACTGCATCACCTACTGTAGAAAGCTTTTCAGCTGCATCAGTATCAACTTCGATGTTAAGCTTCTCCTCAACACCCATGATAATCTGGAATACGTCAAGAGAATCAGCACCAAGATCATCAACAAATGTTGTGCTCTCCTTAATTTCTGCGGCATCAACATTTAACACCTCAGCAATAATCTCCTTAAGTAAATCGAACTCCATTCTCTAGTCCTCCTTTTTGTTTTCTATAACTAAATTTTCTCTAATCGTCTCATTTATTTTTTGCTCTTTGAATGTAACGCACTGGAAAATAGTATTTGTAACCTCTTTACTCTTTGCACTACCATGAGTCTTTACAACTAAACCATTGAGTCCTAAAAGTGGAGCTCCACCGTACTGGCTTGAATCAAATGACTTAAGAGTATTCTTTAATGCTGGAAGTGCTAAAGCTGCACCAATCTTTGACTTTAGGCTGCTCATAAGGCCTTTTTTTATTACAGAAATAAGAGTACTTGCAACCCCCTCATAAGTCTTTAGAAGGATATTTCCAACAAAACCATCGCAAACTACAACATCGCAAGCTCCATCGGGAACATCTCTAGCCTCTATACCACCGATGAAATTGATTCCCTCACACTCTTTTAATAAAGGCATAGTCTCTTTAACGAGAGCGTTTCCCTTTTCTTCCTCTGCACCATTATTAAGAAGGCCAACTCTAGGGTTCTTGATACCAAGGACCTTTTCCATATAGATGCTACCCATCTTCGCAAACTGAACAAGATGGCTAGAACGGCAGTCAACATTTGCACCAGAGTCAACAAGGAGGCAAACACCATCCTTTGTAGGGATGATAGCACCAAAAGGAGCCCTCTCAATACCTCTGATACGACCAACAATACCAAGACCTCCAACAAGAAGTGCACCCGAGTTTCCTGCTGAAACAAAAGCATCTGCTGCGCCCTCTTTAACAAGGTGTAAACCTACAACCATTGAAGAATCTTTTTTCTTTTTAATTGCCATAACAGGGTGATCAGCTGTCTCAATAATATCTGTAGCATTTTTAATCTCAACCTGTTCTTTATCATATGAATAATTAGCAAGCTCTCTGCTAATAATATCTTCTTTACCAACAAGAATAACTTTAACTTGTTTATTTGCTTTTACTGCATCGATTGCACCAAGAACAATCTCACTTGGAGCATTATCTCCGCCCATTGCATCAACCGCAACAACTGTATAATCTTTCATAGCATTTCCCTTTCCTACACACCGTAAAATTATACTTTATATAAAGGAATAATTCAAATACTAAAAAACCTCTCGGCAACACCGAGAGGTTTTGTAATTAATCAACAGCTACGATCTCTTTTTTGTTGTATGATCCGCAAGCTTTGCAAACTCTGTGTGGTACCATAAGCTCTCCACACTTGCTGCACTTAACGAGTGTTGGGTTGCTCATTTTCCAGTTTGCTCTTCTTTTATCTCTTCTTCCCTTAGAAGATTTGTTCTTTGGACAAATAGACATGCTATTTCACCTCCTTAAAGCTATTAAAGACATCTAAAAATTGTGCCATTCTAGGATC
>JAEEGL014691764.1_pt1 | contig 10103 bp, 12 predicted proteins | sample 9134231 | NCBI WGS metagenome assembly JAEEGL01 (sample SAMN16246548, study PRJNA631951) | gut metagenome | biome: gut microbiome; feature: rumen; material: fiber-attached | host: Bos | place: Iran: Karaj | collected 2018-10 | reverse complement strand
ATTCGTTCTTTACCTGATTCTGTTAGGTTGGTTGGGCAGTTTATTGGAATGGGGTTGCTTATCTTGCAGTTGTTCACATCATCTCCGGGTTCTATAATTGCTGAGAGTTCGTTGTGGATAAAGGTGCTGTTTGTTATTTCTGCCTTGATTGTTTGCGTGGGCGCTACCAATATCTACAATTTTATGGATGGCATCAATGGCATTACTCCTGGATATAGTTTTGCTGTTTTGATTCCATTGTTTGTGCTGAATCGTAGCATGGGATTTGTGGATGAGTCACTGATAGTAGTCGTTTTGCTGGCTAATTTGGTGTTCAGTTATTTCAACTTCAGGCCCAAAGGTAAGGCTAAGTGTTTTGCTGGTGATGTGGGATCGGTCGGCATTGCTTTCATCCTGTTGTTTATAATTGGTATGCTGATTATGCGCACTGGCGACATTACTTGGTTGATTCTGCTGATTGTTTATGGCGTGGATGGATGCTGCACGATTGTTCACAGGATTATGCTTCATGAGAACTTGGGCCAGGCGCACCGTAAGCACGTTTTCCAGTTGATGGCTAATGAGCTTGGGATTGGACATATGAAGGTTACTTTCTTTTATATGATTCTGCAGTTTGTGATTTCACTGGTGTTCGTGCTGGTGGTTCCAGATACGGTTTTGGCTCACTGGGCTTATTTGGGCGCTGTTTTGGTGGTGCTGGTTTTGGGGTATGTTTGGTTTATGCGGAAGTACTATCATTTGCATGCGGAGTATTTGGCTTCGTTAAGAAATACATAATAGTATTATAGAGAGATTTGATTTAATTGGGGAATGCGATAAAATATATTTCTTTATGTCATTAAAAACCTTACTAGTATCAAAAGGGATAGAGAAAGTTGCAGAAAAAGTGGAGCCTGGAAAGTTATTAAGTTTTATCAAGTATCTACATAATCGCTATTTCGAAAATAAAGCCGTATTATTTAGTGGCTATAAGACTAAAATGCGAGAAAAGTTTGAAAATGTTAGTAATGAAGTTTTAGGAACATCACAAAGGAACTTAAATGATATTTATGTACCTCAATCAATTGTGGATGAATCATCAATGACAGAGGTCGTGGTAGATACATGCCCAATAGATCTACTAAGAAAATACAAGAATATAGTTATAAGAGACTATGCTGGTCGGGGTAAATCTACAATTTTAAAAAAAATGTTTATAGGCGCTGTAGATAAAGGCCTATTCCCTCTATTTGTTGAATTAAGAAATATAAAAGAAGGAAGTAGTCTTATAGATGAGTTGTTATCTGATCTTAGTGTTATTAGTGATGCATTTAGCGAAAGACTATTGAAATCACTTTTGAAGCATGAAGAGTTTATAATAATGCTAGATGGTTTTGATGAAGTGGATTCGATAATAAGAGAGAATGTTGTAAAGGATATTAATAAATTAATTCTTAGAGGAAATAATAATTTAGTTGTCTTAACCTCACGTAATGATGATGCTATAGTCGGCTTAAATAATTTTAGAAGTTTTTCAATTAAAGATTTTTCTATTGAACAAGCTTGTGATCTCATTACAAAATACGATAATAATGGTTATGGCTCTCATCAATTAATTTCGGAAATAAAGGATGGACGTCATAATAATGTATTCGAGTTTTTTAAATCTCCATTACATACAGCTCTTTTTTATAACGTGTTTGTGGGAAAAAGGAGTGTTCCTTATAAACTATATGAGGTTTGTTCGGAGATATTTCATTCCCTCTATAATTTACATGATTTGTCTAAAGATGGTTATTTTGAACATAAGAAGAAGTGTAATTTGAGTGAAGGAGACTATACTAAGGTCCTTGGTTATATAGCATTTTGGTGTTTGAAAAAGCATAAGAATAGAATTCCCAATTCTGAAATATCTATTTTGTTTGATGGGATAAGAATGCAATATCCATCTATATCTTTTGTTAATGAAGATTTAAAAATAGATATAATAGTAGGTCTTTCTTTGTTTAAGATGCAAGGAAATGAAATGTGTTGGATACATGAAACCATGTTATATTATTTTGCAGCCTGCTATATACGATTAGACAATGTTGAAAACAGAAAAAATTTGTTTAGGTCTTTTTACAGAAGTAATAATCTTAAGGACTATGAACAAATGCTTGTAATGTATAGTGAGCTAGAACCGGTGGAGTTTAGAAAATATTTTCTAACTCAATTATTGGATGATATGCAACAACAATATAATCAACTATTGAAATTCTTTCATAGAAATGTATCCTATGATAGTTTTCATGCAAGAAGTTATTTCATGTTTATGAAGGAAATAATAATTGAAAAAGAAGGCGCAGATGTTATAATAAATACTGTTGGAAAATCAAAAGAATTCGCGATGGATATTTTGTTTCATATGTATTTGGATAAATACTCATCTCTGAATACTCTATTATATCATCCTTATATAGTTGTTGATGCTAAAATGAAGAAACGTATTGGTATAAATAGTTATGATGAAACACAAGATATGTATGATTATGTGAATTCGTTAGTCGCAAAACGGATTGGCAAGGGGGCATATTATCTATCGTTAGAAATGATATGTTTAATAAAAGAGATATTGAATAATGAATTGTTAATTTCAGAGGATGTCAATCTTCTTCATAATATTTAATTGCTATGAATATAGGTCAATATAAAGAATATCTTGATAATGCTTATGAATCTTATTCTAAGATTAATACGTTAGTTACAACTGATAACAAACGATTACTTAAAGATATATATCAGCCATTAACTCTTCAGGAGGAGCCCAGGCATAAATCTCTGAGTACAATTAAGATTGATGGAATACCTACAGAATTCGAAAAAGTAGGTAAGAAAGTTCTCATTGTTGATCGTGCAGGAATGGGTAAATCTACTCTTGTAAAAAGGATGTTTATTGATGCATATGAAAAACAAATATATTTACCTCTATTTATCGAGCTACGAAGGATAAGTATTAATAGTACTCTACTTTCCTTCATTCATACTATGTTATGTGCGGAAGTGCCCCAAGAGTTATTAGTAAAAGACCTAAAAGAGGGAGGATTCTTTGTGATACTTGATGGCTTTGATGAAGTACAAAATGATTATAGAGCACAATTGTTAGCAGATGTGAAGAATTTTACCAAACAGTTTGATAACAATATCTATATTGTAACATCCCGCCCAGAGGATACTTTTCAGCAATTATCAGAATTTGATGCATATTCCATTCGCCCACTTCAAAAAAGTGAATCTTATGAATTACTTAGAAAGCATGATATTGATGAACATATATCAGATCTTCTTATAAAGAAACTGAAAGAATTAGGCAATAAGGATATTTTGGAGTTTTTAAAAACTCCATTATTGGTATCTTTATTGTATGCTGCTTTTAATTATAAACACACTATTCCTCTTAAGAAACACATTTTTTATGAACAAGTATTTGATGCCTTCTTTGAAAGACATGATTTAACTAAAGAGGGTGGATATGTCCACGAGAAAGAGTCGGAATTGGATATTTATGATTTTGAACGCGTCTTGAGAATTATTGGTTTTTATTGTATGAAATCTCAAGTAGTAGAGTTTAATATTAATCAGTTGACAAAGATTGTAGATGAGTCTAAAAGGTATTTGCCGGATTTGTCTTTTTCGTCTAGTTCATTTGTAAATGATTTACTTCATTCTGTTCCATTATTTTGTATGGATGGTCCATACATGAAATGGGTGCATAAATCCATGCAAGAGTTTTATGCTGCCCGTTTCATTTATATTGATTCAAAGACAGAACAAGATTCTATTCTGACGGCTATTTATAATAGTTCTAAACTTACCTCATACTTTAATGTACTAGATATCTACTATGATATAGATAATTACGGATTTCATAAAAATATCACTCTCCCCTTGTTGTCAGAGTTTATAAAGTACTATGAAAGAACTTATTCTTCAATGCCTCATATAAATGATAAACTAATTGAGGAACGCGTTTGTTTAATGTTTATGCGAAAAGCTTCAATTGGTTATATGCAAAATGCGGGATCTCCTGATGAAGTATTTAATTATATGTCATCTTGGTGTAATAATTCTAATTTTAAAATGAACAATATGCATGCTTTTGATGTTAGTGGCATCAAATTTTGTGTTGCTAATAACAATAATCCAAGATTACAGTTATTAGAGCTGATAAGGGGTAAAATGCCATGGCTTTTTAATAACACCTCTCCTATATTTTTGAAAAGCATACCATCAGGTTATTTAGATAAAGGGAATAGAATCATTAATGGTATATGGGATGATGCTGAAAATGAGGAAATGTATAGATTTACAAACTATTGTTTGATGCATAGTACTATAATATATAACAATTATTTGATTTATTCAAAAGCAAAAGAAGAAAAGGAGCGAATAGAATCAATAATAACGGCCAAAGGTTCTTCATCATTATTATCCGGTTTGTAGTTGATATGTTAGATGTTTTTAGATAATAATCAACATGCATTTTTGAGTATAGTAAGGGCCGGACTATGGGAAAGTTATGTCCGGCTTTTGCTATTTGATGGAGTGGACTATGCGCAGGTGAATAGGCTTGCTTTTGAGCAGTCTGTTGTGGGGCTGGTTGCTGCTGGGTTGGAGCATGTGCGGGATGTTAAGGTTCCTAAGGATTTGATGCTGTCTTTTGTGGGGGCTACGCTGCAGCTTGAGCATCGGAACGAAGCTATGAATGTGTTTGTGGGCAATCTGATGCGGCAGTTGCTCGATGCTGGCGTGAATGCGCTTCTGGTTAAAGGGCAGGGGATAGCTCAGTGCTATGAGCGGCCGTTGTGGCGTGCATCGGGCGATATTGATTTGCTGATGAGTGCTGAGGATTATGAGCGAGCTAAGGAGGTGCTGATTCCGCTGGCTAGTGAGGTTGAGCCGGAGTATACAGCTTTTATGCACGTGGGGCTAATGATTGACGGCTTTCTAGTTGAGCTTCACGGGACGCTGCGGACGCGTTTGAGTGGGCGTGTGGACAGGCTTGTTGATAGAGTGCAGGAGGATGTGTTGCGGAACGGCGATGTTCGGGTGTGGCGCAATGGCGACACGGATGTTATGATTCCGGCGCCGGATAATGATGTGATCTTTTTGTTTACCCATATTCTGCACCACTTTTATGTTGAGGGGATTGGGCTGCGGCAGATTTGCGACTGGTGCAGGTTCCTGTGGACTTATAGAGAAAGGTTGGATCGTGGGCTGATGGAGCGGCGTTTGCGGTCTGTGGGCCTGATGTCTGAGTGGCGGGCGTTTGCTGCTATGGCGGTGGACCAGCTTGGGATGCCGGCTGAGGCTATGCCTTTGTATTGTTCATCCAGGCGATGGTCACGCAAGGGTGAACGGATTCTGGCTTTTGTGATGGAGTGCGGGAATTTTGGACGTAACCGGAAGGGTTATGCTGCTCCTGCTAAGAGTTATGTTGTCAGGAAGGCTCGGTCACTTTGGCGCAAGGTTCGTGATTTTGGGCGGCATATGAGGCTGTTCCCATTGGATAGTGTCCGTTTCTTTTGGCACTTTTTCTGGGATGGGGTGGCTACGGCTGCTCGGGGTGAGTGATTTTATATCGTATGTTATTTGAAATATGGAAATACAACTGTTGAATAAAGAACTGACTGGGGCGCTTCATGATAAGGCGCGGGCTAATGAGCGGCTGCGCATGAATTTTGATTTGCGGACTACGCCGGCTGATAACAGCCAGCGGATGCTGAACGCTCTGGAGGTGGGGACGCGTGTGCCTATTCATCGGCACCTCAAGACCAGCGAGACGGTGGTTTGCCTGGAGGGGCGCCTGGATTGGGTATTCTATGAGGAGCTGCCTAATATGGATGCGGGCGGGCTGGTTCACGACGGCGAGATTGCGGCTGACGAGAGTTGCTTTGCTGAGGTTGCCAGGTTTAGAGTTTGCCCTCGCGAGGGACTGTTTGGGATTCAGGTTCCTTTGGGGGCTTGGCACTCGGTGGTGGTTTTGGAGAGTAGTACTATTTTGGAGGCTAAGGATGGGGCGTATGCTCCGGCTCGGTAATCTGGGAGTGGATGCATCGGACTATAGGGATGGTATCGGACATCGGATATTAGTAGAATATATGGAGTAGACAAGCATATTCTATATTATTATTTTCAATATGACATTAAAAGAACTATCAGAACATCCAGAACGGGCTTCAGAAGAAGACTTGAAAGCGATGGAAAAGGCCATGAATGCCATTAGGGAGACAGGTGAGCAATCCAAGTACGTTTTGAATGGCGTCACCCCTAAGAGTGGCCGCAGCCAAGAGGAACTGGCCAAAAGCTATTATGAAGAGACGATGCTGATGGCCGCTGTCCTGGAATCGTTTGTATATAGCCCTGAGCAAGAGTACAAGGATATCAATAAGTTCGTTTTCAACTATACAGACAAAGGTTTCTTTTGGGAAGTGCCTGTTGCGAGATATAATATGTATATTGCGAAGTTGGTTATTTTGGGCTTGATAGAAGTGACTAAAGAGGATAAGTATAATTCCACCTTCGCCATTACAGATGTGGGTAAAGAAGCTATACGGCAACAAAACTATTCAAATTTGGCGCAAGCAGCGTTGTTCAACTTACAAACACTCAAACTGAGTAAACGTGCAGTTTGGCAAAACTGGATGATGATTATAGTAGCTGTTGCGTCTATTGTGGTTGCGATAGTGAGTGTGTGTATTGCATTAATACGATAATAAGACTCACTTTGCTCGAATAAGCGCCGCAAAGCGTCGAGCGGTGAAAGCGGTTTCTTCGGAGTTGTACGGTCTTTCCCCTTCGGGCTGAGCGACTTTATCCACTTTATTGCTATCTATTGGGGCATCGGTCGTTATCGGGCATCGGCCTTAGATTGAAGGAAAGTTATGAGGATTATTGATGATGAGCTGTTGAATGAGGTTTGTTCAGAGGCTAAGGCATCTCCCCGTCTGCGCATGCGCTCGGCTTGCCGCTTTGCTTGTCAAAGAACTATAACTTCCATCAGTCGCTGGAGGATAAATGTCATCGGTTCTTGAATGCGGTGGAGCCAGGGACTGTGGTAGCTATTCATCGGCGCGTGGCGAAGGATGAGTGTTTTGTTGTGCTGCGAGGCGAGGTTGGGGTGACTACTCATGATGATGATGGGGCTGTTATAGGGGATGTGGTGTTGAGTCGGGAGAGTGGCGGCTATGGGGTGGATGTTTCTGGGGGTGTTTGGTGTATGGTGGAGGCGTTGGTGTTGGGGAGTGTTGTTTTTGAATGTGAGGATGGGGGCGTTTTTGGGGCATGAGGGGGAGGGGATACTGGGAGTGAAAAGGGAATAGTACAAAAGACTGTTGTGATAGTTATGATATATTCTTTTAAGTGTCAACAAGGAAAAGCCTCAAGGTATCCCTTGAGGCACATCCTAATAAGAAAGAGAATGGCACTTACTTCTTCTTACCAGTACTGGTGTTAGGAGTTGACCTGTAATGGGTCTTAACCTTTGTACCATCGTCTTTGGTGTGTTCATGTACATACACCTTTTTCTTACCTTCACCTGTCTCTGCCATAATAACAACTCCTTTTGTGGTTTTAATAGTTAAACATTAGAGATTACTTGGTACAGGAACCAAGGTCTCATCAACATAAAATTCATCAGAGCGGTTGTTGCAGCTCCTGCATAGTGGTACGATGTACCAACTGTGATCATAGCTGTTCACTTTCTGGACATGGGCACCAACCAGGTTGCTTCTGCCAGTTTTATGACAGTCTGTTGCTGAACATCTTGATGCTGTTTTACCACTCTTGTCTTCCCAGTAGTCTAGCCAGGTATCATAACCTGCGGGACTCTCAAAACGGCTGGATCCGTTTACATTTTTTACTTTTATCATAATGATATGTTTTTATGAGTACTCTTCGTTGAATACTCACTCATATACCAAAACCGTTAGTCTCCACATAGATAATGGATCGAATGGAAGGATATAGTGTTGATGGTGTGGGCCTTTTGCGTATAATTGCAAACAAAGATGATGATTTGCAAGCGGCAAAAGATGCTTTTAATCTGTTTGTGAGTTATTTTGAGAGCAAGATAAAAACTGCGGTTGAAATAAACGCAAATAAATATGGTTATGACGAGAATGTTGCATTTGAAGCTATTATTTGTACCTTTAATAAAGTATGGCTATATACTACATTTGACATGAAAAAATCTCGATGCAAGGATGAAGAAAAAGCAATAATAATATGGCTAATCAATATTGCTGTATCTCAAATGCATCAGTATACCAAGAAAGGAGAATGTGCTCAAATTAAAGAGGAAGAAGACTTGTCTGTTATTGAAGATTCATACACATTTATTGATGCATATAAGATTGCGGATTTAGATCCAGAGCAGAAAATGGAACTTGTATTGGTTCTTGATCAAAAAATATCGATATTAGATGAAAAACACAGAATAATCTACCTTACTTACAAAGCGTATCAAACACGTGGCAAGAAACTACCCAGGAATCTATTGGAAAAGTTGCGTAAAAGACTAGGAGTTACTCAGATAACGATTAGAGTATATAAAAAGGAGGCTTGTGAAGCACTTCATGATTATGAGTTGATGCAAATATGAAAGATTTATCAATACAAGAATTTGAGACCCTGTTGTGTTCTACAGGATATCTCCCTCCACGCAGTGAAGAAGAATTACTATTTTTCAATCAGTTGTATGAGGGCTATGAGTCTAGTATTGCAGATAGACATGTTGATGTTGAATCAATCATCAATGGAACGTTTTGTTTAATATCTGCTTCAAACAGTTGTTATGAAATACCAAATGATAATACTCTTATGGCTGCCGAGGAAGATGGCATTTATTCTATGGCAGCTCGTAACTATGGAAAACTTCCTAAGGATATTATAGATAAAATGAAGAATCAACACAAGCCCAAGGATAATAATGAAAAATGAAACTCCAGAAGGTAAAGCCGAATCCATAGCATCTCTTTATTCTGTACCAATGCCACTGGATGAGATTGCTAAGGAAGAGGGTATTTACATTATATACGATAATTACGGTACTAATACGTTTGATGGAATTACATGGTATGTACCAGAAATGGACAGATTCTTTATTCATATCAACCAGGAAAGAGGAAACACAGCATATAATAACAAAGGGCGCTTTACTCTTGCTCATGAATTAGGGCATTATTTTATTGATCATCATAGACATGCTTTGGAAAACGGTAAAATGCAGCCTCATTGTCATCGGTATGAACCATTTGGACATAACGAAGAATGGATTATCGAAAGGGAAGCTGATGCCTTTGCAGCAAACCTACTTATGCCCCGCTTTTTATTTGAGCAAGAATTTCAGGGCAAGGTGTTTTCTGGGGAATTAATTAAATCGATTGCTGCGAAATTTCATGTCAGTTTCTCGGCATGTGCACTGCGGTATATGCAATTGAACTATAATCCTATCTTGTTGATTTATGCAGAAGACGGAATAATAAAGTGGCAAATGCGAAGTGATGATTTTCCGTTTACAAGAATGCGTAATGGAATTAATAAAGTACCTGAATATTCAGTTATAGGTGAGTTCTTTTACAATCATGATTCAACTACTTGTAATAAATCAGAAATTGTATTTGCCGGAGATTGTTTCCATACATACAATGAGGAGCAGAATAGGATTGAGTTCTATGAGTATTGTATTCCATATGGAAAACAGGCGTTTAGTATTTTCTGGGAAAAAGTATAAGATTAGTTACAGTTAATAGGGTTTTTATATGAACTTGAGTAAGATATATTACTCAACTACAGATAGCGAAAAGTATTATCACTGAAACTTATGAAAACCGGTTGACTTTGACTTACCCTTCGGCCGTCGACCGTTGGTTCCCCTTCGGGCCGTCGAGCTAAACCTTCTGTTTGGTACTTTTTTGGTAACATCGGCCTTACATATTGATATCTGTGTATAGCGCTCTAAAGATACCGGCCGTAGCGCTCTAAGGGGTACCACTTTAGCGCGCAAATGGGTACCGGCTTAAGAGCCTGTAGATTTTGTGCGGTAAATATATGTCTATTTTTTCTTTTTACGTCTCATTGACTCT
>JAEEGL014289427.1_pt1 | contig 10103 bp, 6 predicted proteins | sample 9134231 | NCBI WGS metagenome assembly JAEEGL01 (sample SAMN16246548, study PRJNA631951) | gut metagenome | biome: gut microbiome; feature: rumen; material: fiber-attached | host: Bos | place: Iran: Karaj | collected 2018-10 | reverse complement strand
CATCCTGAGCCAGGATCAAACTCTCATGTTAAAAGTTTTATATCCCAGCCAAATAAACTTGGCTAAAATTTTTAAGGTTTAGTTCTCTGAAATTCTTTAGAATCTTCAGGGCCTATTTGCTGTTCATTTGTCAAGGTTCTGTGTTGCTTTTTTGCTGTTTTGCTGACCGCAACTCTGACATAATAACACCGAGTTATGGGCTTGTCAACAGCAATTTTCAATTTTTTTCAGAATTTTTTTCTGACCACCAGATAATGTGGTAAATACCTTTCCCTACCACAAATCTGAACGGAGAAGGAGGGATTTGAACCCTCGCGCCGCGCAAACGACCTACACCCTTAGCAGGGGCGCCTCTTCAGCCACTTGAGTACTTCTCCATGCTGAATTTCCTTAAAAACCACCGGATCTCCGGCGATTCTCTACCAAGTTTTCAGTTCGCCGTCTCTTGCGGCGCATTTTTTATTATATGAAAATGACCTTGCTTTGTCAACGATAAAATGACAAAATTTCACAAAAAAAATCCCCGGCAAAAACACCGGGGATTTTTGCTGTTTTTTGTCCTATTATATTTTAAAGAACGCCACGCTCTGCAGAAGCGCCTGCGAAACATTCTGAAGTTCTGTTGCATAACCGACAACAACGTTCATGTTTTCCGTCAGCTGTACAAGGGATGCGCTGGACTCTTCGGTAGAGGCCGCGTTCTCTTCCGCGATCGCCGTCAGATTCTCAATGGCCGAAATGATGGATTCCTTGTCAACGTTCACGGACTCAACCAGTTTCTCGATGGCGATCGTGCTCTCTTCCGTCTGTTTAAGCTGCTGTTCCATCTCATCAAAGGCAACGCTCATCTTGTCAAAGGCAATGGACTCATTGGTGGTCGCCTGTTTGATCCGTTCGGTAAGTACTTTATTCTGATTGGAAAGAGCAGAGATCCTCGAAAGCATCTCAGTGATCTCTTTTGCTGTCTTATCGGATTCTTCCGCAAGGTTCTTGATATTATCCGCAACCACTGCAAAGCCTTTTCCGGCTTCACCGGCCCTGGCCGCCTCAATGGATGCGTTCAGTGCAAGCAGGTTCGTTTCACTGGCGATCTTGATGATGGCCTCGGCCGCCCTGGTGATCTCTTCAACCACATTGGCTGTTTCATTGACGGAATTCTGTACCTCGCCGGCCATGGCGTCGGTTTCTTTATCTTCTGCTTTCAGATGCTCAAGCTGATCCTGCACATGAAGGGAACTCTTGTAAACCGTCTCTGCCACTTCAATATTGGCATGGGAACCTTCGAGCACCTGATCAACGGAATGTCCGATATGCATCGTCATATCAGAAGCATTCTGCACATCGCTCGCCATGGCGGAAGCTCCCTGCGCCAGACCGTTAACAGCATCATTCACATCAGTAGCCATGCCCTGTGCTTCAGCCAGTTTTGCAGCCGCGCTTGATGCACTCGATCCTACCGACTCTGCATTTGCTATGATCTCAAATACGGCATCATGGATCTTCTCACGCATGCTTTCCATATTTTGAGAGATGTCGGATAATTCCCTGATGTTGTTATGGTCCTTAATATGATAGGAAAAGTCACCTTCGGAAATGACATTGATCATCCTTGCGATCTCTGCGATCCTCTTGGTGATCGTAACTGCCACCAGCGTTGCTAAGGCACCGAATATCACGATACTGATAATGATCATGATGATGATCATGTTGGCACCGTGATTAACCTCAGCCTCTACCGCCGCACGCGGTTTTCCGGCAAACATCATACCACGGATCGTACCGGCGCGGTCTTTCAGGGGAATATAATATCCCGCAAATTCCTGTCCCACAATGTCCACAGACTTGATATAAAACGCCTCGCCGCCCTTCAATACTTTCTCGATCACGGTATCGGATGCCTTCGTATTGATGACAGGCTGATCGTTCTCATCTATAATAGAAGTGCCGTATCTGGTATCTTCATAAAACAGTGTCAGATAAATATCTTCATCCAGCGCGGTAAAAAACACCTCATCTGACCTGTCCACGATCTTGCCGCCCAGGTAAAGCACATCCCCACGCATCGCCCAGGTACCGTCACCACCCAAAACCATATCATTAAAATGTCCGGCGGCAACCTCCGTTGCGGCATGAAGCTGCGTTACCATATCCGCTTCCACAATGGAATCAATCATTGCCCTGGTACGGATAAACACAGCAACCGATGCCACGATCATCGGGATCAGTCCCAGCATGATCAGGTATGTGATCATAGACAGTTTTTTCTTTTTCATATCCCCTACCTCCAAATTAATTAGTAGTTTATCAGCCCGGTATTTTTCATATCGGACTTCGCACTACCTTCACTACATATATACCCCAATTTTTGTTTATTCCCTTATGGTAAACATTACCAAATTTCCGTCATTTTATCAATGATTTTTGCAAAAACACACGCCCAAAAGGCGGAATTGTCAACGCAATTCCATATGGCCTTACGCACTTTTTCTGATCTGCACTATCCCTATGACTTTTTATACTCCTGTGGCGCTGTCTGATACAAGTCGTTTCCCTCCGGATCCATGACCACGATCACAGGAAACTCTGACACTGTCAGTTTGCGGATTGCCTCGGTTCCGAGATCTTCATAGGCAACAATCTGCGAATCCGTGATTGCCTTGGATAGCAGTGCGCCGGCTCCGCCGATGGCCGCAAAATAAACCGCCTGATTTCTGACCACCGCTTCTTTGACCGCCGGCTGTCGTTTTCCTTTTCCGATCATCCCGGCTAGGCCAAGGTCCAAAAGTGCCGGCGCATATTTATCCATGCGGCTTGCCGTGGTCGGTCCCGCAGAACCGATGGGCCTGCCCGGTCTTGCCGGCGAAGGTCCCATATAATAGATCACATTATGTTCCATTTCGATGGGAAGGGTCTGACCGGCATCGAGTGCTTCCTGCATTCTCTTGTGCGCCGCATCCCTTGCCGTATAGACAATGCCTGTCAGATAAACGGTATCACCGATCTTCAGTTTTTCAATATCTTCTTTTTTCAGCGGCACCTGAATATGGTATTCCATTGTTTCGTTTCTCCTTCATATAAAACAGATTAGGTTTTTAGTTCTTCACGCCCGGAATATCAAAGGAAAAGCACTTATCCTCTCCTAAGTTATTCCACCCCGACTGGAGCATGATCACCACGTCGGGATCCAGTTTATCGATCATTTTTTCATTGATGGTCTCTGTCTGATAACTGCTGTGGAACCACATGTTCCTTGCACTGAGTACCAAAAACGGATTGACCACCCTGCCGAAGGAATCCGTGATGATCAGGATCGTTGCGGTGCTGTCTGCGGAATAATTGACGAACTGATCCGTACTGTCAAAGACCGCATCAAAAATGAACTCCGGTTTTCCTTCGTGAATATAATCTCTGTTGTAGACAGCCTGATCCATGGTGCCGCGCTTTTGGAATGTCAGATTTTCCACATTCGTTTCATAGGTCGGCACATAGAGGGTGATATCATCAGCGCCTGCAAAAAGCGTTCCCGTCCGCTGCCCCCAGGTACCCAGCAGGCATTTTTTATAATGCTCTGTTGTATAGTTTGCCGGATCCATGGCACGCTTATCTAAATCCACATCCGTGTTATCCGTGATCCAGTCTGCGATCTTGCCGTATGCGTACCAGCCTGCTTCACTGGTCCAGTGATGGTCGGTCTTGTAAAAGTAGGAATACCAGTCGATCCCGTCATCCAGCATGGTCTGCCGCAGATCGATCATGGGAACGTCCCAGGACTCAAGGCTTTCCTTGAAAATATCAATATTATGATTGCTGTAATCCAGATAACCAGCAGGCAGGATTTCATAGGGTGCCACCTTATCCGGCGGGATCACATATAAAAAGGGAATATCCTCTTCATCGAGAAATGCCGAGAAGGCTGCTACATTTGCCGCCTCCCTGCGAAGCTTCTTTTTCTTGATGGGCTTTTCTTTCAGTTCCGTCATCTGACCGTTGCGAAGGCGCACAACCTTGTTCATTTCCTGCTGTCCGAGCACCCGCCGCATGCCGCCGTTTAGGTTGATCAGCTCTTCTTTTCCCAGAAAAACACCAGCATACTCTGTCTCGTTCTGCCGTCCGAGATCGGGACTCCAGGCTTCATTGATCGGTTTGCCTTCTTTATAAAATTTCACTGCTTTGATATCGCTGCCGATCCCCAGGATAAAAATGCAGGCCAGGAAACCGACCGAGAGAATATAATTTCTAAGTCTCATTTGTTTTCTATGATATACTTTCCGGGTATCTGATACCCTCATTTGTTAGTTTCGCTGAAAATGCCCTCATCAGTCAGCTTCGCTGACAGCTTCCCCCAGAGGGGGAAGCCTTTATGGTTTCCTATCGTTTCGAATGGTTTCCTATCTCAGTTCCCCAGCCGTATACGAACCTGCATCGTCTGTCCGGGCGCCACATCTTTCACGCGTTCAAAGCCGATAAGCCTTGCACCAACAGAGATCTGCTCATCCTGCAGATAGCGCTTTTTGTCCGCATCCTCATAAACCGCTACGACATAATCGGAAGTGAGCTTTCCTGTATTTCGCACTGCCACAAGGCAGGATTGTTCATCGCCCACATCCGCAAAAGCAGTCTCAAAGGTCGAATAGGTCAGACCGTATCCGAAACGGTAGAGAGGCTCTCCTTCAAAATATAGATAGGTCATTTTTGTCTTTTTAATATCGTAGTCATTGATATCCGCAAGTTGGTCATCCGACGCATACCAGGTCTGGGGCAGCCTTCCGGCGGGACCTTTTTTTGCATAGATAACGTCTGCCACACCATTTCCGTATTCCTCACTGCCCTGGCAGGCCCAGAGGATGGCCGGGATCCGCCCGCTAGTCTGTTCCGGCACTACCGCCAGCGGCGCATTCGCCGAAAGCAGCAGGATCACTTTGTCATATTTTTCCTGCAAAAGGGAAAGCATGCGCCTCTGGAAAGGCGGCAGCTCGATACTCTTTCTGTCATAATCTTCCTTACAGTTAATGATAGGATGGAGACCAAAGCAGGCTACCACTTTGTCAGCATCCGCTAACTTTTCGATCTGCGAGGGCACATCCTCAACGGTCTCAAAGGCTGCCGGGATCTTTCCGTCCCAGTTTCTGATCGCAGTTATCCTTTCATCTTCCCAGAAACGAAGGACGTTCTCCTCCGTAAAAGAAATCACCTCATCCTTTTCATCCAGGAAGGAAAAGGCTTCCCAGAAAAACCAGGAAAAGCACTCATCCTTGCAGGCAAAGTATTCCGGGCTTCCTTCGTAGATCGGATCTTTTTCTTCCAGCTCTTCCGGTTTTTGGCTGGTAAGAAGCTTATTGTTTGACACAGCGCGGATGGTAAACTTGGTATCATCCCAGAGCATAATGCGAAACAGCTCGGCCTTTTCTTTTTCCACCGCTATGACCCGTCCGTCCTGATCAAGTCCGGCATAGGCATCCTTACCGCCTGCTGCCTTCGGAAGACGAAGCCGCACACAGGGAAACAGGGTCGCATCCGTGATTTCCTTTCCCGCTGCCGCTTCCATTCCTTCTTTGATCGTCACCATCTTGGTGGTAAAACCGCTGTACCAGTCTAAGGGGCAGCGATCCGCAAATGGCCCTGCCAGTATGACTGAATCTTCTTTTTTCAGCGGCAATGTTTCATTTTCATTTTTCAAAAGTACGATGCACTCAGCCGCGGCGCGCCTTGCAACTGCGCGGTTTTCGGCGCTGTCTACTTTGGACATGTTGTAGTCTTCTTTGGAAAAAGGCACCGGCGGCAGTTCATCGTTTTCAAATAAACCCAAAATGGAATAGGCCGTGAACTTATCGGTCAGGGACGCATCGAGGTCTTCCTCTGTCATCAGCCCTCTTTTGATCGCCTCCCGCACGGCATTTCTCTGATGCATATTATCGCCGGCCACCGGATCGGGGAAATAATCTACCCCTGCTTTGATGGACATGGCGGCACCTTCCGCCTCATCCTTTGCCACATGCTGACGTTCTACCGTATAGGTCAGACCGCCTGCATCGGCAACGATGTGGGTCAGTCCCCAGGCTTTGAGTTTGGTCCTTAGCTCGGGATTTACCGTGGAGGGCACGCCGTTTACCAGATTATAGGAAGACATGGCGGCCAGGGGCATCGCATAATCAATGGTATCCTTGAAAACCTTTACATAATAGGTTTCCTTCAGTTCTTCGGAAATATTGGAGTCTGCCGTATTTCTGTTTACTTCTACGTTGTTGCCGTAAAAATGCTTCAGACTGGCGCCGCAGCGCACATAGGTTTCGTCATCTCCTGCCATGCCGAGGATGTATTCTCCTGCCAGGCGGCTGGTCAGATGGGGGTCCTCGCCATAACCTTCTTCATTCCTCCCCCATCTGGGATCCCGTTCCATATCAACTGTAGGCGCCCAAACACAGAGGGCTCCGTTTTTTCCTTCCATATAAAGACTGCGGGCTTCGGTTCCTGCAACAGTGCCGATCTGATGCATCAGCTCTTTATCCCAGGTTGCGGCCATGCCGATAGGATTGGGAAAGACCGTTGTATAGGCCGGCTTTCCGAGTTCCCCCGCCTGATCGTTTCTGGCCTGTACGCCGTGGGCGCATTCACCGCCGATCCAGAACTTCGGCAGCCCCAATGATTCCATGTCTTTTGCATTGCCGGCAAAGGCAATGAGTTTTTGTTCAAAATTCAGTTTGCTGACAATCTCGGCAGCTTTTTTTCTGTGCTTTGTCAGATCTCTTTTTCCGTTCTGCATTGATATCCCCCTGATCTTATATAGATTATTTAGATTGTTCCGTTACGCCCAGGGATCTGCAGATACGGGCACGCGGATCTGCACAAGGAGCGTTTGTTCCCATAAAAACCATTCGCCTGTGGACGGTTTGTTGCGCAGGGTTACCTGACGCGGGGAATCCGCACCGCCGCTTTTGATATCAAATCTCTTATATCCTTCCTCCGCGATCTGTGCATGGCTGTCAGCGATCTCAACCGTAAGGGGGCGCGAAGGCTGATATTCGTTCTCCGGCACTGCGCCCTTAAAATAGGAACGGGGAATATAATCCTTTCCGTCCATGAACCGGTCCCTGATAAACTGCTCTTCCATAGGAGAAAGCGGTCTGGGGCCACGCAGGAAATTCAGCATTTTAATACTCTCCGCCTTATCGGACGGATATACGCATAAAGCCGCCACGGTCAGGGCTGCTACTTCTTCGGGTTTTTGCAGCTTTGCCTGCGGCATGGCCTGCATCTGTTCTAAGGTTTTCGGCAGTTCTTCGAATGTAATGGTATATGTCATAGCCCTTCTCCTTTGTACTTGTTTTCTACAGCTTGCCCTATCAATCGCATAGCCCCCGCCGGGCTGTGCAAAATAACGGTTTCATTATATCAAACTCATCAGCCAATTTCAACGATACACTGCTTTGCTATCCGACAGCATCTCATCATTCATCATTTCTCCCCTTGACAGCACTCTGTGAAAATTTTACTATTACAAAGTCACGTTATTAACGTTATTATATTTGATAGTTTGTATGTAAGGTCCGATATGAGAATACCGGACAATGATCGAATGATAAAGTATGAGAGAGAAAAATATGAGCAATGAAGTGAATCAGAACACAGCCGAAGGCGAACAGGTTTTTGCCGAGAATAAAATGGGCGTCATGCCTGTCAAAAAACTGATCCTGACCATGTCCCTTCCCATGATGATCTCGATGCTGGTACAGGCATTGTACAACATCGTAGACAGTATCTTTGTGGCAAGGCTTTCCGAGGATGCGCTGACTGCCGTCACCCTTGCTTTTCCCATGCAGAATCTGATGATCGCCATGGGATCCGGTACGGGCGTCGGCATCAATGCACTGCTTTCCCGTTCCCTCGGAAAAAAAGATTATGAAGAAGCCAGCAATGCGGCGAATACCGGTATTTTTCTGAATTTCCTGAATTATGTGATATTTGCGCTTCTGGGCCTTTTTGCCGTGCGCCCCTTTATCCATTCCCAGACGGACAATCCGGTGATCGCAGATTACGGCATTACCTATCTGACCTGGATCTGCATTTTGTCTGTGGGCGTTTTTTTCCAGATGACATTTGAAAGACTCCTGCAGTCTACCGGCATGACCTTTCACAGTATGATCTCCCAGTTGACAGGTGCCATCATCAATATGATCTTAGATCCCATGCTGATCTTCGGCCTCGGTCCTTTTCCGAAACTCGGCGTTGCCGGTGCTGCCATCGCTACGATTTTCGGTCAGGTGACTGCCGCGTGCCTCGGCCTGTATCTGAATATCTCCAAAAATAAAGAGATCACGCTTTCCCTGAAACGGATCATCCGGCCTGTGGGCAAAACCGTCAAACAGATCTATGTTGTCGGCATTCCTTCCATCGCCATGATGTCCATCGGTTCCATCATGACTTATCTGCTCAACAAGATCCTGGCCACCTTCTCTTCCACGGCGGTGGCTGTCTTCGGTGTTTACTTTAAACTGCAGAGTTTCTTCTTCATGCCGATCTTCGGTCTCAACAACGGTATGATCCCTGTTCTGTCCTTTAATTACGGGGCAAGAAAAACGGACCGCATCAAAGAAGCGCTCCGTTTTTCCGTTGTTTTTGCTGTTTCCATCATGGCCTTCGGTACTCTGGTTTTTGAAGCGATCCCGGTGCTTTTGCTGCGGCTTTTTGATGCATCAGACAATATGATCGCCATCGGCACGACGGCGCTTCGCATCATCGCCATTCATTTTCCGATCGCTGCGATCTGTATCTCCCTCGGGTCTGTCTTCCAGGCATTTGCCAAGAGTACCTATTCCCTTGTGATCTCTCTTGCCCGGCAGTTGTTTGCCCTGATCCCGGCCGCCTGGCTATTGTCTCTTGCAGGCGATGTCAATCTGGTCTGGTTTGCTTTCCTTGTGGCCGAAGTGATGTCCCTTATCATGACATCGATCTTTTACCGAAAGATCAAACGGGAGATCATCGATACATTATAAGATACCTGATAATTTACCAAAAAACGATCCGATTGCAATCGAAACGAAATCAGTTCGCCAAATCAATCGGATCGTATTTTTTATTCTGCTGGATTTGACAAAGAAGTGTAAAACGATTATACTAGAAAAACCGTACAGCCGGGGCAGTAGCGGCGCCCTGTACTCCAAATCCGCTTTAGGGAGGGTGATGGCCGGCAGAGGGTAACCGCTTTCATGGCTGCCTTCGGTAAGTGGCGTCGAAGTTCGGGTCTTACGCAATGGGAATCTATGAACCGTGTCAGGGTGGGAACACAGCAGCACTAAGTGGAACCTCTCATGTGCCGTAAGGGTGCCTGGGCTGAGCTGGCTGCCGGAGTAACGCATGGGGGTTGTCATTCGAAGTCGGTCGTACGGTTTCTTTATGTATTCTCTATGTTACTATTCACAGTCGATTGAAAATACGGGTAATGTGCAAGCTCGCTTGCATACGTTGCCCGTATTTTACAATCGCACTTCGAAGCAGGAACTCCGCTCACATCGAGCAGACCGCCGCAAGGCGGCAGTAAAGGTGCGAAGCACCGTGTCTGCGAGATGGCAGTGCGGAGTTTCTGTGAATAGTAAGAATCTAACTACATAAACCCTGTCTCCATCTCATCATATAATTCCCCGAGGAATTCATCCGACAGATCCGTTTCATTCAATATCGTATAACGGTCCGGTCTGGTTGCGGATGCATCCTGCCAGGCACCGATGAAGATCTCTTTCGTGATCTTCCAGTCAGAGGGCCTGACCGGGATCCCATACTCTTTGATCACTTTTTTCAGTTTTTCGATGTTTCTCTTTTGCATCCTGCAGGCGCCGTAGCTGCCGATGGCAACGGAAATGCCGTGAGGCACGCTTACCTGCTCGCTGTAGTTTTCCTCCAGTGCATGACAGAATAGATGCTCACTGCCGGAAGAAGGACGGGAGGAACCGGCGATTTCCATAGCCAGACCGCCCATGACAAGAGACTGGGTCAGCTGATTGATAAAATCAAAACTGGTCATGTCCTTTAAGTCATTGAACATGATATTGTTCAGTGCCATCTTGGAAAGCATATAGGCAAAATCATCACATCCGGATTTTCCGCGGTCT
>JAEEGL014225462.1_pt1 | contig 10103 bp, 5 predicted proteins | sample 9134231 | NCBI WGS metagenome assembly JAEEGL01 (sample SAMN16246548, study PRJNA631951) | gut metagenome | biome: gut microbiome; feature: rumen; material: fiber-attached | host: Bos | place: Iran: Karaj | collected 2018-10 | reverse complement strand
GATTTCAAGAGCATAGCTCTCGACGGCGTAACCGATTTCTACACCCGCTCAAGCGTTCTTTCCGATATGCCTATGGGCCACTTCGTGGCCGATTTCGACAAGGCCGTTAAGGTCGGCTTCGGCGAGATAAGGCGCCAGGCGCAGGAGAAAATGAGCGAGATGCGCGGGCGCGTCTTCGGAGCAGACGCGAAGAAATACACCTTCTACCGCGCTGTCAGCATAGTTTGCGACGCGGCGATACTGCTCTCAAAGCGTTATGCCGCTCTCGCGGCCGAGAAGGCGAAAAAGGCGGAGGGCGCGCTGCGTGAAAAGTATCTCAAGATGGCCGATTCGCTGGGCTGGATAATGGAAAACCCCGCGCGCAATACCTGGGAAGCTCTGCAGATAATCCTTCTTTATCAAATACTCATGATAACCGACGCCCAGCAGCATTCCCTCTCCCTCGGCCGCATAGACCAGTACGCCGGCGGCTATATGGACGCCGAACTTGCCTCCGGCGCGCTCACTCAGGAGCAGGCGCAGGAGCTGGCCGACGCGTTCATACTCAAGCTGCAGGACAATATCATACTCAGCCGCATGCCCGAGGAGGGAAGCGTTCTCTCGCAGCTCTCCTCCGAGAGCCACGGCGGCTATTCCTACGGCACGAACTGGACGCATTACACCGTCGGCGGTAAGAAAAAGGACGGCAGCGACGCCACGAATTCCCTCACCCTCTGCCTGCTTGAGTCAGCCGGCCGCCTGAATCTGGCCGTCCCGTCGATCTCCTGCCGAACGCACAAAAACACTCCCGACATCGTCTGGACTCTTGCGATAGAATCCTCCAAGAAGGCCGGCGGAATACCGACACTGGAAAACGACGAGGTCATAATCCCCGGCCTCATGAAGCGCGGCATTACTCTTGAAGACGCGAACGATTATTCCATCGTCGGCTGCGTCGAGCCCGTTATCGGCGGCGCGGAATGGTCCGCCTGCGGCTGCACTGGCAAGGAGAGCTTCTTTAACCTGCTCGGCTGCATAGTTCTGGCTATAAACGGCGGCAAGAACCCGAAGACTGGCTTTGAATCCGAGCTGAAAAGGCCTCCCCTTTACGAAATGAAGAGCTTCGATGAGTTCAAGGAATCCTTCGCGGCCTACGTGCGCTACAGCCTCGGCTGGGTCGTATCGGGCATGAATTTCTATGAGCTGATGTACGGCGAGCATTTCTGCTCGGTAGTCGCCTCCGCCATGATGGACGGCTGCATGGAAAGCGGAAAGGACGCCACCTGGGGCGGGGCGAGGTATAATTCTACGGGAATAACCGCCTGCGGCATCGGAAACGTCGCCGACTCGCTCTATGCCATCAAGCACTACTGCTTCGACACAAAACGCTGGAGCACCAGAGAAATGTACGACGCACTTCTCAATAACTATGAGGGCTTCGACGAGATGTTCCAGGTCCTCAACCACGAGATGCCGCACTACGGCAACAATGAGCCGGAAGTAGACGATCTCGCCGGCTGGGCAATGAGCGTCTTCGCTGATTATCTCAACGACGAAGTGCAGGGCGTGCGCGGCAACTGGCGCGGCGGAACTTATACCATGACTGTCCACCTCGACTACGGCAGGCGCACCGGCGCCACGCCGGACGGCCGCCGCAGCGGCGATGCGATGGCGGACGCCATCTCCCCCCGCCAGGGCTACGACAGGCACGGCCCGACGGCTTATCTTTCAAGCGCCATGAAGCTGCCGCACGTGAACATGATGAACGGCGACCAGCTCAACATCCGTTTCTCTCCGGCCGTGGTAAAGGACGATGAGGGCACGCGCAAGATGCGCGACCTTTTCCGGGCCTACTTCAACGGCGGCGGGATGCAGGTGCAGTTCAACGTGGTCGGCGAAGAAACTCTCAGAAAGGCCCAGGAGACCCCGAGCGACTACCGCAGTCTGATAGTCCGCATAGCGGGCTTCTCGGTGTATTTCGTGGATATGCCGCGGATAATGCAGGACGATTTCATAAGCAGAACAGAGCAGACCGAGATATAAAGCCGCTTTCGCGGCATAAAAAACCGCCTGAAGGAGATCCTTCAGGCGGTTTTCTTTTGTTTTACGGATCAGTCGTTCTTCAGGGGCTTCTGAGTCTTCTTTATGACTATGAGCACCGCTATGGTGAGAACTGCGCCTATGAGTATACAGACAGGAGCGTTCTTCACAAGACCGGCGATTATGTAGTTCACGAAGCATACCGCGCCGACTGTAGCTGCGTACGGCAGCTGGGTGGAAACGTGGTTTACGTGGTTGGACTGCGCGCCGGCCGAGGCCATGATGGTGGTATCGGATATCGGGGAGCAGTGGTCGCCGAAAACGGCGCCGGCGAGGCAGGCAGCAACGCCTACGTAGAACAGAGTGCTCGAGGGATCGAACATGAAGGTGACTATCGGGATAAGGATGCCGAAGGTACCCCAACTCGTGCCGGTGGAGAAGCTCAGCAGGCAGGCAACGAGGAAGATGATGGCCGGCAGGAAGCTGAAGAGGCCGGCGGCCGCGCCGTTCATAAGGTTGCCGATGAAGAACTTCGCGCCGAGAAGGCCGGTCATGTTCTTAAGAGCAGTAGCAAAGGTAAGAATGGTGATGGCCGGTACCATGGCTATGAAGCCCTGCGGGATGCACTTCATGGAATCCTTGAAATTGACCACTCTTCTGAGCCAGAAGTAGATGAGCGTGAAGATAAGAGCTATGAGCGAGCCCCAGGGCAGAGCCACGAAAGCGTCGGTATTGCCGAAGGCCGCTATGAAATGATGGTAATAATCGGGGGCGCTTGCATCCCAGTATCCGCCCACGTAGAGCAGCCCTATGAAGCAGGTGACTATGAGGACCACTACCGGGAGGACAAGGTCGATAACTCTGCCGCGCGGCGAAGGCGGAACGTTGGATATCTCCTGATCCACACGGTCTCCCGTGGTGTAAAGGTCTCCGTTGAGCATTGCGTTCATCTCGTGCAGGCGCATCGGGCCGTAGTCCATCTTCATGATGACGAGCGCGATTATGAACACTACCGAAAGCAGAGAGTAGAAGTTCCAGGGGATCGCTCTTACGAACAGCGCTATGCCCTGATCGCCCTCGACTACGCCGGAAACGGCGGCCGCCCAGGAGGAGATCGGCGCTATCATGCAGATAGGCGCAGCCGTGGCGTCGATAAGATAGGCCAGCTTCGCGCGGGATATCTTATGCTTATCGGTTATCGGGCGCATGACACTGCCGACCGTGAGGCAGTTGAAATAGTCGTCTATGAAAATGACTACGCCGAGGATGAACGTGGCGATCATTGCGCCGCCGCGGCTCTTTATGTTCTTTTCAGCCCAGCGGCCGAAGGCGGCGGAGCCGCCTGCGCGGTTGATGAGCGCTACCATTATTCCGAGGATGACGAGGAAGATGAAGATGCCCGCGTTATCCGCTACCGCGCTCACTAGGCCGTCGTTTATAACTGCGTTGAGCGCGCCGACCGGGCCGAAGTTAGAGTAAAACAGCGCGCCGAGCAGTATGCCGACGAACAGCGAGGAATAGACTTCCTTTGTTATCAGCGCAAGGACTATTGCCACTATCGGCGGAACGAGAGCCCAGAACTTGAAGGCCATGCGGCTGTCTGACTCGATTATGCCCGTGCCGCCGCAGTCCTCGCATTCATCGCCGCTTGAGAGCGTTCCCGTGCCGTCGCAGTAGGTACACGTGGTCTGGCTCGCCGCCGCGCTTTCGCCCTCGCCCTCGGCAAATGCCGTCGCGGCAAGCATGCCGAACACTACCAGCATCGCGATGAGCAGAACGAGGAGCTTCTTGCTTGTGTGTCTCATACTATAAAACCCCTTTTAAAAATATTCGGCCATGGCTCTGAAAACGACCATGACCGCGCGGCGCTCTCCCGTGGGGGAAGCACTCGATACATGGCAGCTCTCCACAAGCGTGACAGTCCGCCGGATATTCTCCGGAAGCCCGGCCTCCGGCAAAACAGGTATCCTGCCGGCGCCTCGGCGGCCTCCCCTTTCGCTTTCATACATACCTGTGTCATCACTGAAAGCTACTCTTGTCGGCCGCGCCTCTGACATGACCGTATTTAATTGTCTGGATTATATGCGTTTATTCACAGTTTGTCAACATTTTTCGCCCGCATGCGGCGCATACGTAAAACGAGCCCGGGCCTCCCGGCCCGGACTCGCCTTCTTTTTCATATGTGCGCCGCGGCCTGGAAGGCCTGGTTTATCGCCGTGGATATCGTGCCGCCGGTCCTCTCGCGGGCGTCGCCTACTATGAAAACCTCGGTCTCCGCAGTGCAGTGCCGCAGAGAATCTACAACGTCGTACCTCGGTCTCATGCCTATCGCGAAAAGCACGGTATCGGCCTCGAATTCTTTTATTTCGCCGTTTTCGGCCGCGCAGATAATACTGCCGTCCTTTATTTCGGCAAGCCTCATGCCGAAATACGCCGGGATATCGCTTCGTCCCACGGCGCGGAAGAGATCGCTGGGCGAGTTCATCCTCAGCTTCTGGAAAGCATCCTGCTCGGATGCCATTTCTACAATAAAGACCTCCTTGCCCTGCTGCTTGAAATCCAGCGCCGCTTCTATTCCCACCGCGCCCGCGCCGATCACGGCGATCTTTTCTCCGACGGGGGCCCTGCCGAGCTCGGCGTCCGGTGCCCAATGGACGTGGCCCTTTTCCGCGCCGGGTATGTTCGGCATTATCGGCTCGGCACCGGCGGCTATCACGACGGCGTCATAATTCTCTTTCTCGAGCAGCTCCTTCGTCGCTTCCGTATTGAGAAGGATCTTCGCGCCGCATTTTACGGTCTGCCTTATGAGCCATGCCATATAGTCCCGGCAGTCTATCTTGAACGGAGGCGCGCAGGCGGTTATAAGGTTGCCGCCGAGCTCCTCCGACCTTTCATAAAGAGTGACGTCGTGCCCTCGCTCGCGAAGAGTGAGCGCCGCCTGCATGCCGGCGGGCCCGCCGCCGACGACGGCGACTCTCTTCTTCTCCGGCGCTTTCGGTACTCTTCCATCCGGGAATTCGGAGGCCGTGCCTGAAAACGGGTTCACGGCGCAGTTTATCGGCCTCGGCTTTCCGAGACGCTTGGCGCAGGCGTCGCAGCGCAGGCAGGGTCTGCGGTCCTCCGGGCGGTTCTGCGCGTATTTCCTGGGCATTTCCGGGTCCGCCATAAGCGGACGGCACATGGCGACGAAATCCGCCTGGCCTGAGGCGAGTATCTCCTCCGCCATATCGAGGCTCACTATGGAGCCGACGGTATCCACCAGAACGTTCGGGAACGCCTTTTTAATATCCGCAGCGTAGTGCACGTTGAAGCCGCGCGGCATCATGTAGTTCTGGCACCAGTTGCTGTAGTACTTCATATTGAAATCGCTGTGGAGCCCCGCCGAAACGTTGAATATATCGACCTTGTCCTGCAATATCTCTATCAGGCGCAGCGTTTCGTCAAAATGCATGCCCTCTTCCGCGATCTCGTCGGCGGAAATGCGGAACTCTATAACGAAATTCTCCCCGCATTTTCTGCGGATCGCGTCGAGCACCTCCACGGCGAAGCGCGCGCGCTTTTCCGTGCTGCCGCCGTACTCGTCCTGCCGGTGGTTATACAGCGGGCTGGTAAACTGCGAAATAAGATTGCCGTGACCGCCGTGAACAAGGCAGATATCCATACCGGCGCGCTTCATTCTCAGCGCCGCGTCGGCATATTTTTCAACGGTCTCGGCTATTTTTTCATGCGTCATCTCTATCGCGGGTATAGGCTCGCGCCCGAGCCTCGCGGCGCGGGTATACTCCGTGGCAGTTATTATCGGAGAAGAGCTGTAGGGAGCGTGGCCGACTGTTTCGAAAGCCGTATCCTTACCGTTGTGGTTTATCTCAAGCGAGGCGTGAGCGCCGTACTGCGAGGCCATCTCCGCATATCTGGAAAGCGGGATCAGGCAGCGGTCGTCGCTCAGATCGAGCTGGCATACCTCGTCCTTGCACTCCTTTATGTCTATCGACGAATTGCCGACGTACATTATCGCCGCGCCGCCGCGGGCGAAAAACCTGAACCAGTCCACGAATTCCTTAGTCACGAGCCCGTCCGGGCTGGCGAGATTCGGAGACGGCGGAGCGAGGACTATGCGGTTCTTGAAATCGACTCCTCTTATCCTTATGGGCGCGAAAACGTGCTCATAGTTTGACGCCATGTCTTTTCTCCTTCAGCCTTTGTTGTAATAGGTCCTTATTATCTCTTCCCATTGGGAGTACTTTCCGGTATTGAAATGCACTCCGTCCCAGGAATCTTCCTCGGCAAGATAGCCGTCCTCTCCGGCGAGAGGATCGAAGTCGTTCAGATACCAGCAGCCCTTTTCCTCGGCCAGCTCATAGAGCGCCTGGTTAAAGGTGATCACGCGCTCGCGTGTGAAATAGCCGCTCGATTCCGATTTCGCCCGGGTCACCGGAGTAATGGCCATGATATATATGTCCGCCTTCGGCTCCGCCTCGCGGATGGTATCCACGAGTTTGCCGTACTGGGTCTTGAACGCGTCCACTCCCAGGCCTATCTCGTTTATCCCGAGCTCTATATACACTTTTGCGTACTGGTGCTGGGAGAGCGCCTCTATCTGCGTACAGGGCGTGCCGTCGGCAAGGGTCGTGTTTTTATTGTTGAGCACGGTAAATACCGTGGCGCTCGTTCCGGAATAATAAGAAATCGTCTTGAGCTTTGAATACAGCCTCAGCCCCTCAACGAGCGAATTGCCCACTATGGCGGCGTTGGTGAAGAAATTATCTCCGGCCCGCGGCTGCTTCATGAGCACCGGCGGCTCCGGCTTCGGCATCTCCTTGAGCTCGAACTGCTTTCGCTGCGAAGGGTCTGCCAGCCGCGTTATTATGGCGGCCACGGCCGAGCGCTCTATCGGCATTTCGGGGGTGAAATTGCCGTATTCGTCGTTGCCGGTAAGTACTCCTGCGCGGTATAACATGTAGATCTCTTTGGAGCTCGTCTCACCCGTATGAACGTCGGGTATAGTGTTATCGGCAACGGTGTTTATCTCCTGCAAAGCTTCCGCGGGCAGAGCTCGCGCCATCATGGCGGCGAACTGCCGGCGCGTGGCCGGAGCGTTATAGTCATCATATTTGCCGTAGACTATGCCGTTTTCCAGGCAGTAATCGGCGTATACCTGGTACCACGGGCTGCCCTGCTCGAGAACCGAGCTGTCACCCGCGTATATTTTATGGACTCTCGCCGCGATCGCAAGCGACTGCGCTATGGTCACGTCGCTGCGGGGAGCGAAGGTGCCGTCGTCGTTTCCGCTCATGAGCCCGAGCTCATACGCTCCGGCGACGTATTCGCTGAACCAGTCGCTTTCGGAGACGTCCGAAAAGATCCCTTCTTCATATTCTCTTCCGCGGCTGAAATTTTCCATCCCGCCCGCCGCAAGGCAGACGCCCGTAAGACAGGCAAACGCAAGAAGCAAACATAACACTCTCTTCATGCTTACTACAACCCCTTTTCAAATACGGATTTTACACCAATCGGCGCCGCATGTAAAGCAATAATTGCCCGCGCTTCGGAATGCAGACCGGCAGCGGACAAAAAAGCTCCCGAAGTTTCCTTCGGGAGCTTTTTGCTTTCAGTATGCTTCTCAGCCGGCTACGCGGGCTATCGCCGTGAGCGTCTTTCCGTCCACCTTAACGGTGATGGTGGCGGTGCCCTTTCCTATGGCCGTGACTTTGCCGTTGGCGTCAACCGTGGCGACGGCGTTGTTGCTGGAGGAGAAGGTCGGCGTGCCGGTGGCCCCGCTGACCGTGAGATTATAGGCCGTCCAACCCTTGGAAATATTCAGGGTAAAGTCCGTGCTGCTGAGGGTTATGCCGCCGGTCTCCGCAGAGGGAGGCGTGGAGCCCGCCGGAGCCGAAGCCGTTACGCGGACTATGCACTTTGCTTCCTTGCCGCCCGCCTTGCAGACAATGTTCGTGGTGCCCTTGTCTACGGCCGTGACGACGCCCGTGCTGCTTATGATGCAGACCTTTTCGTTTTCAGAGGACCATTCGACCTCCGCGCCGGAGTTGGCAGGCAGCACCGTGGCCTTCATCTCCCAGGTCTCGCCTATGGACGAGAGAGTGAAATCCGACCTGTTGAGGGTTATGGATGTGACTGTCGGCACAGGCGGAGTTGTCGTCGTGCCGGTCTGCGTGCCGGTCTGTGTGCCGGTGCCGGTCTGTGTGCCGGTCTGCGTACCCGTCTGAGTGCCGGTCTGCGTACCCGTCTGGGTTTCGCTGCCGGTCTGCGTGCCGGTGCTTGCTTCGGCCTGGGTGCCTTCCGTGGTGCTTACTCCCTCATTCTGCTTTATGATATCGGTGAAGGAGGTCGAACCGGTGCCGGAGGCGTTTTCCTTGTTTTTATTCTTGCTCTTGCCGCTCAGGCTGGTTATGATAACAATTAATACAGTGATTATTATGACCGCGAGGACTGCGAGCCCGACTATGAGCTGCCATTTGTTGCTGCCGCTCTGGCTGCGCTTGCCGCCCTTATTCTTTCTTGCTCCGCAATAAGGGCACCTTCCGCGAAGGGCGGAATACTTTCTATCGCATCTGCCGCATTTTACCTGACCTATGAGTCCCATACGCACCCTCCGTTCATTTAAGCCGTTTTCCCACGGCTATCGACTCTTTCTAAAATATACCCTTTTTCTTTTCTTTAGTCAACGCATTTCAGCACATTTCAACATATTAAATTATTACATGAGCTTTGCGGTATGATAGACCGCCGACACGAAAAGGAATGCCGCCGTTACGTAGATGCATATCTCGTAAAGAGGCTCGACTCTTGCAAGGGATACCGCCGTTACCGCCGCGGCAAGCGCGCAGGAAATGAGTATTACCGCACGGCCTCCGTGCATTTCAAAAACAGCCGGTTTCTTCTTGCCGAGCTTGAGTCTGCCGTCTTTTCCGGCGGCGAGCGCGAGTACCGCGAATATGACCACTAGAGCAGCCGTCGCTATCGCGGCGGAAAGAGTGATCATATTAAAACGGCTGTGCTGCGCCTCCATTACGGCGGCCGTTATTATGGCGCCGGCGCAGAGCAGAGCGCAGATCGAAAACTCGTGCTGATAAACCAGCAGGAAAATATAGAGCACCATTGCCGCCGGGAACAGAATGCACAGCAGCTTCGTTGCGTCGAGCCCGTGGTGAGAAATGAAGAAGCAGCTCGCCGAGACCAGCAGCATCAGCACCGCTCCCTCCGCCAGCCATCTGCCCGTTTCCGCTTTTTTCTTCGAGTAAAAAACGGCTGAGGCTGCGGCAAGCGCCAGGAAAAGGGCGGCGAATATCCATTTCAGCGTGGCAAACGGCACGCCGACGCCCATTTCTCTGCTCTCGTAAAGCTTTCGGTACAGTATAAGGAGAAATACCTCTATCACTACCGTAGCCGCAAAAGCGGCCAGCACCTTTACAAAGGATTTGTCTTCCCTGTCTCTGTTCTTTCCCTTTTTCTTCAAATAACCTGCAGGCATTCCTGACTATACCTCCCGCTGCCGATGAGCGCATATCATTTAACAAGACGCTGAAAGGCGGCTTTTTGTTCCCTTGACTTTGTCATTTTAGCAGATTTTTTCTGATCTGGCAACAGGATTTGTCCCAAATCGCAGCCGACGCATAAAATGAAAACGTGAAGCAGGAGGTGATAACATGGATTTTTCTCTGCCCGACAGGGACAGCTTCGGAAAAATATGGGCGCGCGTTACCGGCACGGAAATGGCCCCGGCTCCGGAGGGCTCGCTTGCAAGGCTTGCCGGAACAGTTTTCCGCGACGAAAAGCTCTATATGCGTGCGGCGCTTTCATACCGCCGGCACTCCCGCCTTTTCCGCCGCATCGCTGAACTCAAGCGCCGCCAGCTCGCGCAGCTCCAGCTGATGCATTTTCTCTCTTCCGGCGATACGGTGGGCGTTTCCTGCGCCGGGCACGGCCCTCCCGCAGCGCCGAGCGCGATGTTTCTGCGTGAACGCCACAGCGCCGAAACGGCCCTTGCGGAGCGCTTTGAGCTGGCCGCGGCCGGCGCGGTGAGCAGAAAGGAGAAAGAGCTCTTCTCCAGCCTTGCCCGGCAGACT
>JAEEGL013770487.1_pt1 | contig 10103 bp, 6 predicted proteins | sample 9134231 | NCBI WGS metagenome assembly JAEEGL01 (sample SAMN16246548, study PRJNA631951) | gut metagenome | biome: gut microbiome; feature: rumen; material: fiber-attached | host: Bos | place: Iran: Karaj | collected 2018-10 | reverse complement strand
GATGAAAGACTTCGCAAACTAAACGAACTCCGGGCGGAGGGTATTGATCCGTATCCAGCACATTCAAACCGTAATACTAAAATCGGGGATATCCTTAAGAGTTACGATAAGTATGCCGACAAGGACGTTTGTGTTGCCGGCCGAATTGCCAGCATACGCAGTTTTGGTAAGCTTGCTTTTGTGGTAATCGCCGACGATTCTGGCTCGATCCAAATTTTCTTGAAAGACGATGCGGCCAAGTTTACTAAAAAGCTTGATACTGGCGACTATCTCGAGGCGAGCGGCAAAGTCGGTCGTACAAAAACCGATGAGATTTCCGTTTTCTGTGATATGCCGCGCATTCTTACGAAGGCTTTGCGTCCACTTCCTGGACGTGATGGTTTTACGAACAAGGAAGAGCGTCTTCGTCGTCGCTATGTCGATATGGCGGTTAATCCAGAGGTGCGCGAACGCTTTATTCGTCGCTCCAAATTCTGGACTGCTACGCGTCAATTCTTGAATGATCATGGCTTTGTCGAGATTAATATTCCAGTGCTCGAGGTCACCACGGGCGGTGCTGACGCTAATCCATTTGTCACTCATATGGATGCTCTCGACCAAGATTTCTATCTTCGCATTTCGCACGAGCTTCCGCTCAAACGTTTGATTGGCGGTGGCTATGAACGTGTCTATGATATTGGCCCACGCTTCCGTAACGAAGGTATGGATGAAGAACATCTTCCGGAGCACGTTGCGATGGAGTCCTATGCCGCATACCAAGATTACAATGAAGGCATGGATCTTTATGAGGAAATGATTAAATATGTCTGCATGGAAACTTGGGGCACGCTTCAATTTGAGCATGATGGCATGAAAGTTGACCTCGACTGTAAGTGGCCACGCGTAACATTCGCCGATATTCTGAAAGAGAAATTCAGCGTTGATGTGTTCAATCCGGATATGGAGCAAATCAAGGGCATTCTTCGTGAAAACAAAGTTAAGTTTGACGAGAATGCACAGGCATCCCGTCTACTCGATTATCTCTGGAAGATTATCCGCAAAGAATCCGCTGGCCCATTCTGGCTAATTCATGAGCCGGTTGAGCTTTCGCCACTTGCTAAGCGTCACGCTGAAGATCCGCGTGTTACTGAGCGTTTCCATCCGGTAATATTTGGTACCGAAATGGGCAACGGCTTTTCTGAGTTGAACGATCCAATTGACCAGCTTGAACGTTTCCAACGCCAGCAGGCGATGCGCGACGCTGGCGACGAAGAGGCCCAGATGCTCGATATGGACTTCGTTGAGATGCTTGAATATGGCATGCCGCCAACTTGCGGTTGGGGTAATTCGGAGCGTAACTTCTGGTTATTCGAGGGCGTTTCCGCTCGCGAAGGCGTGCCATTCCCGCCAATGCGTCGCGACGAATAAGCTTGACATTATAACCGAAGTATGCTATAATAAATATATTATGCGCCTTTTCGTAAGAAGAGGCGCATTTTTTGTTATACTTGCGCTTTTTTATTATTGCCAGGCTCGCTAAAATCTGCGCATGGATTACTACAAAACAGATTTAAGCCACCCTTATTTAGAAATAATGTGCCCGTTTCCGGATCCGCCTGAATCGTTATGGGTGCGCGGAAAACTTCCAGATTGTTTTCCCGATCGGCCAAAGACGGTGGCTATTATTGGCGCTCGTCGTTGCACTCCGTATGGCGAGGATGCGGCCTACCGCCTCGCTTATCAGCTAGCGCAATATGGCGTGATAATTATTAGTGGTATGGCCTATGGGATTGATTCTTGCGCGCATCGTGGCTGTTTAGATGCTGGCGGCACGACCATCGCCGTACTTGGTACACCAATTGATCAGATATACCCGGTTAGTAATGAGAAGCTAGCCATGCGAATTCTTGAAAAAGGTGCTATTTTGTCAGAATATAATTCCGGGACAGAAGTGCGAAACTACTTTTTCTTAAGTCGCAACCGCATTGTCTCTGGATTAGCCGACGTCGTAGTTGTGATAGAGGCCGCACAACGCTCTGGTACTCAATATACGGCTGCCGTAGCGGATAATGAGCAGGGAAAAATTGTCTTTGCGATGCCGGGCGATATTTCGCGTCCGATGTCGGTCGGTTGCAATAACTTAATCAAGAAAGGTTGCGAGGTTTATACAGAGCTAGAAGATATTCTGTCGGCGTTAAAAATTGATGGCAAAAGTGCACGGAAACAGTACCTAAATCTGAATTCTTCTGAACAAAAGATCATCGACAGTCTCCGAGCCGGCGAAAAGAGCAACTTAGACATTATTGTCGATACAAAAATATCCGTCGCAGAACTTTCGCAAGTTTTAACCAATCTCGAGATGAAAAATTATATAAAATCATGCGGAAATGACCACTGGAGTCTTGTCTAAGAAAATGATTATGCTAAAATATAATCAGATAATAAGGTCAATAAAAGGGCATCATAAACAAATGGCAAACAAAGTTATGATCGTTGGTACCGGTAACGTAGGTATGAGCTACGGCTATGCCTTGGTCCACCAGCGTACAAATGTAAATGAATTAATTCTCGTAGATATTAATACCGAGGATGCAGAGGGCGAGGCGATTGATCTCCGTGATACACTTGCAGTTTCCCCAAGCTACCTAAAGGTTCGCAGCGGTTCTTATGCCGATGCTGGTGATTGCGACTTAATCGTTATTACCGCGGGCGTTCCACAGAAACCAGGCGAAAGCCGCATGGACCTTCTCAAGAAAAATGCCGCTATCTTCAAAGATATGATTGGTCAAATCATGGCCTCCGGCTTTGATGGTATCTTCCTCATCGTCAGCAACCCAATGGATGTATTAACTTATCTAACCTGGCGCTATTCTGGCTTGCCGGCCGAGCGTGTTATCGGTTCCGGTACGGTTTTGGATTCCGCACGTCTCCGCTTCCGCCTCAGCCAGCGCTTACATGTTCATCCGAAGAACGTCCATGCCTATCAAGTTGGCGAACACGGCGATACCGAATTTGCCATTTGGAGTAGCGCTAATGTTGGTTGCCAGCCAATTATGGACCTCATTCCAAAAGAAGAGCTCCTCGAAATTGAGGATTATGCCCGTAAAGAAGCTTATACTATCATCGAAAAGAAGGGCGCAACCTATTATGGTATTGGTAGCTGTATGGCCGCCATTACTAACTGCATCCTAAATGATGAGATGCGTATCCTTTCCGTTAGCTCATACGATGAGTTGAGCGGCACCTACTTCGGCTATCCGGCTGTCGTCGGTCGTAATGGTATTGTCCGCCGCATTGGCCTCGAACTTAGCCCAGAAGAGCAGGAAAAGATGAATGTCAGCATTGCTGCTTTGAAGGCCGCCATTAAAGAAGTGGAAGAAGGCGAATAAAATAGACAGCAAAAATACCCCTCATGCGAGGGGTATTTTTTTTATAGCGTATGTAGTTCAATGCCAAGCACGCCGTACTTTTTTATATCTTCTTCTGTATAGTATTGTGCCATGTCGTTTGGGTTGGCTGTTTCGTCGTCTGCATAGCCTAAATCGCGCTTGTTTAACGAATTATATAAGTCATTAAAAGTCGCGAAACGATAAAGTGCAATTACCATTGCGGTGAGTTTTTCACCGCTTTCACGATTCTCGAATTCAATCTGATCGCCAATTTCAATCTTCTGTCGCTTCTCGTCATTTAAGCGCATTTCAATTATTTTTTTACCTTCCTTAATTTTGCGGAAAGGCTCTGGATGTAATCTCATTTGATGCAATACCATAAAAATATTATATAATATCAGTTATGAAATTATTTATCACAATTATCATTTTGTTGATTTTTGCTGAGACAACTGCGCTTTGCGTCAAAAATTTCGTCGGTAGAAATCGACGCCTCGGTCAAACGCCGCGCCGCAAGGTGTTTGTCGATACATCAACTTTAATGGATGGTCGCATTTTGCCAGTTGCAAAATGCGGTTTTCTCGGAGATGAAATTCTCATTCCGCGCTCCGTTATTCGTGAGCTCCAGCTCTTAGCCGATGGCTCCGATGGCGAAAAGCGTGCCCGTGCTCGCTTTGGTCTCGATGTCGCGAATGAGCTCGAACGTGTCGAGCTCGCAAATGTCGAAATCTTTGCCGATGATACGAAACGCGTCAAAGTCGATGAGCGTCTTATTGAGCTAGCCAAAGAAAATCATGGCATGATTTTGACGAACGATTTTAATCTCATTAAGGTTGCCGCCACTGAGCATATAGATGCGATAAATATTAATGAACTTGCACAGAGCTTGCGCAGCGAATACCTGCCAGGCGATCGCCTCCACGTCAAGATTATCAGTGTTGGTAGTAATGCTCATCAAGGTGTTGCATATTTACCAGACGGCACTATGGTAGTAGTTGACGAGGCGGATCGTTTCGCGGGCAAAAATACAACCGTCGAAATTGAGTTTGTGCGTTATCTTCAGACCAATGCCGGCAAGATGATGTTCGCGAAACTCGCGCCGCGTAGCCCAAAGCCACAAAAGCGTAAAATATCCGAGCGCAAAACAGGTCGCAATCAAAAATCTAATCATTAAAAAAATCCCTCCATTATGGAGGGATTTATATTACATCGATGACGTGTCGGTATAGCCACGAGTATCAGTTACTTTAAATGTGATACTTGTTGGTTCAACGGTAGTATCGTATTTTATATTTTCATTATTTCCGATAGAACCGCTTTTAACCAATACGCCATTTACGCGTAATTCGTAAGTTGATAGCGAGAACGTACCTTGCGTTGCGGAAACCGAAATATGCCATGTTTTTATTGGATCCTCGCCCTCTTCGCTGCTCGGAGAGGTGGAGTAAGACTTTCGAATTGGATTTGCCGTTGGCCTCACGTCGTTGCAGCTATGTACGTCGTCACTATTCTCTGTGTCGTAGTCGCTCGCATAGACGATTTCCTTATTCGTCATCGGGTCGATCATCTTGCTGACGGTAACTTCAATACGAGTCTCAGCCGGCGTACAATCGGTAGCGAGCTTACGGCTAATAGAATCAAAGGTCATTGTTTCGGACTTGATGCCACTCTTGCTTTGAGTGTACCAGCTTGGCCAAATATCATTCTTGCCATTAATAGTGGCGCGGCGCATGCCTGCTGGCATTGGAATCTGATCGCCAGCTTTCCATTTGCCGTCCGCACCATAGACCTGGAAGTGAACATTATCAATATATGCAGCACTAATTCTCCAAGCTACATTGTGACTATCATTACGAAGAACGCGACCATCGTGGTTACCATTCCAAATCGCCGTTGCGAGCACTGGCGAATAGCTAAGGACCCAAGAGTCTTTTGCTCTACCGGCACCGTTTTCAGTAGTACCAGTCTTAGCTGCCATCCAGACACTTCTACTGTAGAAACCAGCCGCGTATGAGGAGCTACCCCAAATCCAACGACGAGCTTCGACGTCTGAAAGGATGCTAGTAGTCATAAATGCGGTTTGTTCATCAACGACACGTGTACCTTCACTATCGGTCCAAGCATCGATCACGTCGCCAGAACCATTCTTAACCTCTAGCCAATAAGTAATTGGTTTAAACACGCCACCACGCGCCAATGATGCGTATGCATTTGCGTGTTCAACTGGGCGTACTGCGCAGCCACCGCCGATTGCCATTGAAAGGCCAGCCGTTTCGCCATTAGCGCAGTACGATACGTCACCAAGAGCATGCGCGACCTCAAGGCTGTTATCGATACCATTAATATATAGTGCTTTTACTGCCGGAACGTTCAAGGAACCAGCCAATGCGGAACGCATTGTGATATTGCCATTGAATCTACCGTTTGCGTTACGGAGTGAGCAGCGTCCAGTTGTGCCGCGACAATAAATCGCGTCGATATTCGTATCGGCAATAATTGAACCTGGCGCATAGTTCACACCATCACGTTCAACGAACAGCGGCGTGTAGTCCAGAATAGGCTTAATTGTGGAAGCTGGCTCGAGCAGGGAAGTCGAAGCGTTTACCTGACCGTAGCCTGGACGATTCCAGTCGACGCTACCGACCATCGCAATTACTTGACCAGTTTCGACATCGATAGATACCAAAGTTGCGTTATCGGAGCCGTTAATGTAGAAGAGCTTGGCGCCTTCTGCGATCGCGGCTTCTGCGATTCTTTGAGCGCGCATATCAACTGTAGTCGTAATCGTGAAGCCACCTTCGCGCATGGTGCGAATGCCATACTTCGCTTCAAGTTGAGACTTAACTTCAAGCACGAACCACGGCGCAAGCATATCCTTGTATTGATCTTCTTCTGGTTGAATCTTTGCCAAAATGTCGACCGCTTTTGCTTCTTCGGCCTGTTCTTTGGTGATATAGCCCATCTCGGCCATAATATCTAGTGTGTAATGCTGTCGCCAAAGCAACTTTTCGTGACCAGCAATATTATATGGATTTAATACGCCTGGGTTATTTGGGATTGATGCAAGCAATGCCGATTCGGCAAGGTCAAGGTCTTTTGCGCTTTTACCGAAATAAGTTTGCGCAGCGGATTCTACGCCATTACGACGACCACCATAAGGTGACTCATTCAAGTAGAGCGTAATTATTTGCTCCTTGTCGTACATCTTCTCGACTTCGATGGCGAGAATCATTTCCTTAATTTTGCGTGGCACACCAGAGGCGTCGCGCTTGCTGGCTTCGTCGGAGAAATAAACCTGCTTAATTAGCTGCTGCGTTAGGGTAGAACCACCCTGAACCTCGCCTTTTTTAATCAACGTGACGTAAACTGCACGTGCGATACCGCCAAAATCGATACCAATATGGTTATAGAAGTTTCTATCCTCGATAGCTACAGTTGCTTGACGCATATATGTCGAAATATCGCTACCATCAACAACCAAGCGGTAATCACCGCTACCTTTATCTTCCCAAAGCACTTCGCCGTTGCGATCTAGATAAGTGTTGACGGTGTTCTGAACGCGGTTCGCCAATTCTTCTGGATCAATCTCGGACAAATCTTTCTTGAAATATAGGAATAACCCACCAATGCCAATAATAACTAACAAAATCAGTGCAGCCAAACACTTTAGAATAAATAACTGACCCTCTTTTGAGAACCAAGCTTTCAGCACACGGTCTGGTCTTAGTTTTGCGAAGAAGCGCAAAATCGGATTCTTTGGTAGCTTAGCCATTTCTTCCGCTTTTTTGCGGGCGCGCGCATCTTCACGTACGCGACGCTTATAGGCTAAGTTAGAATATAAGCTCATCCCAGATTTAGAAGCTTTCTTATCCTTACGAATTACTTTCGTCTTCTTAATCTTGGCGGCTTTCTTTTTACTCGCAGTTTTATCTTTCGCCATTACTATATTATACACTACACCAGACTGCTTTGGCGACAAAACATAAGCATTTTACTATATCTGTTATTTAGGGTAAAATATGTAATTATGAGTCACTATGAGCCATTAAAAATAGAAGAAAAATGGCAGAAGCGCTGGGAAGAAGAGCAGCCTTTTGCCGCCAAAGACAACGATAAACGACCAAAGATGTATCTCGCGGAAATGTTCCCGTATCCATCTGGCGCCGGCCTTCATGTCGGCCATGTTCGCAACTTTTCCATCGTGGACTGTCTAGCGCGCTTCTATACGCAGCAAGAAATGAACGTGCTTCGTCCTTTTGGTTATGACACTTTTGGTCTTCCGGCAGAAAATTACGCCATTAAGACCGGCATCTCTCCGCAAGAAGTTACAAAAACCAACATCGATAATTTCCGCAAGCAAGCCAAGCGACTCGGCTATGCAATTGACTGGTCTCGCGAGATAAATACTTCCGACCCAGCCTATTATAAATGGACTCAATGGTGCTTCCTTCAGCTCTTCAAAAAAGGACTCGCATATCAAGCAGAAAGCTATCAGTGGTGGTGCCCAGTTGACCAAACTGTGCTTGCCAACGAGCAAGTAGAAAATGGTTGCTGCTGGTGCTGCGGTCACGAAGTTGAAAAGAAAAAGATGAAGCAGTGGTTCTTTAAAATCACTGCCTATGCTGACGAATTGCTCGATGAAATCGACTCGCTCGACTGGCCAGAAAAAATTAAAACCATGCAGAAAAACTGGATTGGTCGCAGTGAAGGCGCCGAGGTAGAATTCCAAATCGCTGAAACTGGCGGAAAAATTACTGTCTTCACGACTCGTCCAGACACGATTTTCGGCGCAACTTTTATGGTGCTCGCTCCGGAAAACGAAATTATCAAAGAGCTCGTTACGGAAGATACTAAAGCTGCCGTCGAGGCATATTGTAAAGAAGCTCTCAAAAAATCCGAGATTGAACGCCAAGAAAATAAAGAAAAAACCGGCGTATTTACGGGTTCCTACGTGATAAATCCAGCCACCGGCGAAAAGATGCCGGTCTGGGTTGCAGACTACGTATTGAGCGGTTATGGCACTGGTGCCGTTATGGGCGTTCCAGCCTGTGATGAGCGTGATAATGAATTCGCTACAAAATTTGATTTGCCAATCGTGAAGGTCATTGAAAAACCAGAAGACTCTACTGACGATTCTAAATGTTATGCTGGCGAGGGCGAAATGGTTAATTCTGGCCCGTTCAGCGGCAAACAAAGTAGTGAAGTTCGTGAGCAAATTAATGACTGGCTCGAACAGCAAGGGATTGGTCGCAAAAAAGTTACCTATCGTATGCGCGACTGGCTCATCTCTCGCCAGCGTTATTGGGGCTGCCCAATTCCAATTGCGTACGATAAGAACGGCAAACCGCACGCTATCCCAGAAGATCAACTTCCTGTGTTATTGCCAAAAATCGATGATTATAAGCCAGATTCTTCTGGTCGCAGCGCTTTGGCAAAGTGCGATGAGTTTCTCAAGGTTACCATCGATGGCGAGGAAATGACTCGCGAAACCGATACGCTTGATGGCTATGCATGTTCAAGCTGGTACCTCTGGCGTTACACGGATCCGCATAATGATAAAAAAGCTTGGGATCCAAAGAAAGTTAATTTCTGGGCACCAACTGATATTTATTGTGGTGGCGACCATGCTGTAGCACATCTTCTTTATGTCCGTTTCTGGTGTAAGTTCTTTGCTGACGAGGGTTATCTAAACTTCCGTGAACCAATCAAGAAATTACTCTACAATGGTTATATTAATGCCCCAGACGGCAAGAAAATGTCTAAATCCAAAGGTAACGTCATCGATCCACTTGATGTTATTAACCAAGGCTACGGCGCCGATACTTTGCGCACTTACGAATTATTCATCGGGCCATATAATCTTGATGCCGCATGGAGTACTGAGGCCATCGGCGGCGTCTATCGTTTCCTAAATCGTTGCTGGTCGCTCGTATTTGATAAAAAACAAATCACAGAAGATAAGAATATTGTTTATCGTCACAAGACTGCCAAGAAAGTTACGACGGATATGTTCCGCAACAACTTTAATACGGCCGTGGCGGCATTAATGGAATTTGTAAACGAGCTCTACAAAAATGGCGCTCATAAGGACGACCTCGTCGTTTTAGCGAAACTCTTAAAGCCGTTTGCGCCACACCTTGCGTCAGAAATGCTCGAAGAGCTCGGCTCTGACGATATTTGGCCAAAATGGGACGAGAAATTGCTTGTTGCCGACGAGATTGAGATGGTCGTTCAGGTTAATGGAAAACTACGTGCACGTATTATGGCTCCAGCCGATGATGCGAAAGACACGAAGAAAATGGAAGAAATCGCTCTCGCTGACGAAAAGATTAAGACTTATACTGACGGCAAAGAAATCGTCAAGGTAATCGCGATTCCAAAGACTCATCTCGTGAACATTGTGATTAAATAGAAGCATGAGAATTTTACAATTAAACGCATGGACTGGCCGCATGAAAGGCGCAATCCCAAGATTTTTGAGTGAACACGAATTTGATGTTATTTGCTTGCAAGAAGCGGTTTGGACGAATGATTGTCGTGAGCTATTAGAGCATTTTTGCACCTCCGTTGAGCAAATTAAGAATGATTCTGGTCTTCCATATGATCGCCGGGTCGCCACATATTACATAAACGCTCTAGGTGGACGTATCGAGCAGGGGAATGTTATTCTTAGCCGCTGGCCAATTGTGGATTCTGAGGTTAAGCATCTTCTAGGTACATACGCGAGTGTTAACG
>JAEEGL013204403.1_pt1 | contig 10103 bp, 2 predicted proteins | sample 9134231 | NCBI WGS metagenome assembly JAEEGL01 (sample SAMN16246548, study PRJNA631951) | gut metagenome | biome: gut microbiome; feature: rumen; material: fiber-attached | host: Bos | place: Iran: Karaj | collected 2018-10 | reverse complement strand
GCGCTTAAAGACAAAGCTTCGGGCAACGGAAACTATTCTTACGCACAGGCAATCTTTGACGTTCTTAAGGCCTACGGAATAAATTATGTAGTTGACCCTACAAGTGTATTCTCCACTTCTGATACAGTTGCGGTAGACTTTTTGCAGTTCCCATATCAGACACTGCTTTATCATGGCGGCGACTGCGACGACCTTTCAATTTTGAATTGTTCTCTTTTTGAAGCACTTGGTGTTCAGACTGGCTTTATTACAATTCCGGGCCACATTTACATGGCATTCGACTCTGGTCTTAGTTCAAGCCAGGCAGACCGCGTATACGGAAAAGGAAAGTATATAGTTCAGGACGACAAGGTTTGGATTCCTCTTGAAATTACAGTTCCACAGGATTCTTTTGAACTTGCACTTAAACTTGGTATTCGCGAATGGAATAAATATTCAGATGACCACAATCTTATTCCTATTCACGAAGCATGGACAGAGTTTAAGCCTGTTACTGTTCCTGAATCAGACGTAAGCGTTCAGTTCCCTAAAGATGCCTTGAAAAAATAAAAAAGAAGGCGCTCAAAAAGCGCCTTCTCATCGTAATCCACTATAACTATTTCTGCTTTACGCTTGTCATTGCAGAAGTACCATCAGCAAAATGAACAAGAACGCAGTAATAATCTCCGGAATCTATTTTGTCCATTGGCAGGAAATAGTTGTAACCAGTGCTATCATCTGCAAGTTCCGGATTATGTTTTGAAGCATATTTATCCCAGTCTTCCAGAGTATCATAATTTATGCTGCTTACGGCGGTTTCTACAATACAAATTTTATCGCTTTTTACCATAGCAACTTCATCACCCAGGAAAGCTACATTCTTATACCAGCAAAAATTGTTTGCATCCTCTGTTATTATGTATTGGTTATAGGACGAATATCTTTCTTTAAAGGATTCTGGGTCCCAATCGAAATTAGCTTCATAATAATAATGTCCTCTGATAAATGTACTTTTAGTCGACAACTTTGTTCCAGAATTGTCTTTTGGAACAAATGTATACGAATGAGCACCACCCATATCGTCCCAAAGGTCATTTAAATCAACATCATTATTATTATCTGGTTTTACCCAGCATTTATTTGTGGTGTCAAAGTATTCCCACTCAAAACAAAGATGAGCATGCTCACCTTCATGATAATCATCATCATAATATCCGGCAGATTCATAAAGATCATCATTTGGTTCACATATATTACCAGCCGTCACTTCATCACCATTAACCCATAAGTTAAATTCACTATCAGGAATAGTGCCTACATTAAACGTAAAAGCATCTCTCATTACATAGTTTCCAGCAGCATCTTCAATTCTTACACAAAGAACATACAAGCCTTCATCAAGACCGCCGATATCTATAGGAACTCTATCATCTGTAATTTTCATAGTAGCAATATGCTCTTTTGCACCAGAAGCAAGAATATCGCTTTCTGAAAAATAAGGAGTGTTATACCTACCACCTAAATGATAACTTCCTGGATAAGGCATAATCCAATATTTTATATCTGTAGCCTTATATGCCTGATTATACCAATACCATTTTAATCCTACTCCATTAGTATTATCTTGAACCTCGTCTAACCACACTTTCTGACCTACCCCACTATATACAGGGTAATAATCAAACCATGGAGCAACATTGTCATAATTATAAGACACAGTTTTTATATCAGATTCATTATAATAACAGTTGCCATCACTATACCAGCGTACGGCAAGTACCTTAAATTTAAAAGTACGATCGGCATAATCTGACCATAAAGAACCTGTTTTTGGATTTATATAATAATAAGACCAATAAGTATTGAAAGTAGGTTCAGGATCACTACCGTGAGTATCTAAGACAATATAAAATGCGTTTAAATCAAGATTTGAGACATTCAAAGTAACATTAACAGCGCTGGAATTAACACCACCAGTTGTTGAAGTTACGTTAAGGGTTGGTTTCTTTACTTTAGACGTATCTTTTTGAAGTGCCTTACATTTTAAGATTTGCTCATATCTTCCAATTTGTCCAAATATTTGATATGTGGTATTTGATTCTGTTTTATTTTCTATACACTGACAGGCATTTAATGTTGCATACATATTTATATAGGCGGAAGACCATGGGTATGTTCTTGAATAATTATCAACATGGCCTGTATATGGTCTATTTTCGCCTTTAGTACAGGTTGTATTTTTTGCAGTTGATTGGGCTATTAGAGAATTTGTAGTTGCATTATAGGCCAAAAATGAATAATTAAATGTTCTATCTGCCATTCTATAGTTATCTTCGTTTATCTTATAAACAAAAGTATATTTACCATTATCATTTAAAGGATAAGCAGCCTCTACTTTTGCTGTTCTTGGTACTTCAAATTCCTTATATGCACTATTTCCTGCAGCATCCGTAAATACAACCTTGATATACGTATTATTCAAAGTTGAAAAACCATTATAAGTAAAAATATAAAGGTTTCCTTCTTTCGTAACGGAGGAATTACTTAGTTCTGTATAAGTTCCATTATAGGAAGCCTTTGTCCAGACTTGAATAGAGACTGTATCTTTTGAGAGTTTACGTTCGGAGCCTTTATATTTTCCAAGAACATCATCTTGTACACAAATATACATCTTCTTAATTGTTTCATTAATACTTGAAACTGAAACAGAATATTCATTTGGAGGATTAACAGTAGAAGATGAGCTACCAGAAGTTCGAATAGTAAGACTTGATGGAAGTTCATTATACAGATAACACTCTGATATATCATATTTTGTATCTTTTACAAAATAATATGTATAAGTATCTTCAGTTTCGTTACCTGCATAATCAATTGCAGAAATCTCAATTTTAATTATACCGTCTTCTTGTGTCAGGAATTCATATTCATAGAAAGTTTGATATCTATATGTTTCCCATTCCTCAAAACTACCATAAGTTGTTCCTTCAGGAATTGCTGCTACAACAGAACAATCTGTATCATCGGTTTTCTTAATTAAAGTTTCTTTTATTTTAAGTCCTTTTACACCACTACCGGCATCAACAATATCGGTATAAATCCAAAGAGATTTTGCAGCATGATTTTGATAATCAGAATTAGAGGTCCAATTAGCAAAATCTTTTTTATCAAACTCAAAATTTTCATCTTCATCACGATATATATTTATACAATCAGAATCTAAAACTGGAGCATCACTTTCGCGGACATTATTATACCTTATAGTCTGAATATAACCATTTTCGCCATATTTATCTGCAAGAGTAAGCTCGTTAGTATTATCTTTTATTTCGGCCGCAAGCTTAATCGTGACATCTATTCTATTTAAGTCACCAAGTAATGCACCAATTTCACTACCTTCTGGACGTAAAGTTAAAGTCTTTTTATCTTCAGATAAAGAAGGTTCCTTAAAACTTAATGAAATATCCTGAGTTCCGTTCTTATAAATCTTTATATATTCAAAATCATCAAAATAATCCGGATTCATTGGCTTTGAAAATTTAATTACGATAGGCGTATCGCAGTAAACACCACCGGCGGCATAGGCAGGGGTAATTGAATCAACCTGAGGAACAAGAACTGCATTTGCAGTTATCTTAACTCCTGTTACCTGATTATAAACATAAAGTTTTGTTGAAAGAGAATTCTTGTCTTCAATCTTAAGATAGCCTTCACCAATGGCACCCCCGCTGAAATTAGTTACTGTCCAGCCGGTAAACTTATAACCTGCATTTAAAGTAAAGTTCAAATCAACAACATCACCAATATTGTAAGAGAAGGTTCCGCTTGTATTAAGAGTTCCCGCACCACTTGTACAGGAAATTGTACCACTTACCTTCTTGCTCGTTGTACTGTTTATTGTATAACTAAAGCTGTAATCAGCTGCCATTTCGATTTTTACACTATCCTGCAAATAATAAAAATCTTTTGGCACAATTACAGAAATTGTTTTTGTTCTGCCTGCCTCAACAGGAAGATAGGTTGTATTTGAAATTGTAATAACATTTTTTGAATCGTTTACATTTCTTGTTTTAAAATAATCATCTACAGGAACTCCATCTGAATAAATCTTTATTTTTTTAAGATAAGTTGAAGTTACTGAATCAGCATCAAGAGCATGATTAAAGTTTATTACAATAGAAGCATCCTTATAGTTTGTTCCTGATGAAGGAGTTGCATAACTTACTGCAGGACGCAGAAAATCACCAGCCTGCACATTTACTCTCCAGGCAGAAGAACCCATTGCCTCATTAACAGTAATTACAGCCTTTGTAGGATCCTGTGAATCTACAGCCAGTTTAAAATATGTTTTTCCACTCTGTTTTACCGTTATTTCTCCACTGGTAACATACCCGGTTTTATCAAGCGTATAATTACTTAATCCCGAAGCAAGAACAAGTTTCCAGCCGCTAAACTTTCTTCCTTCGGCAAGCGGATACTGCAAAATCACGCTCTGTTCAAGACTATAATTTTTTGTTGTACCAGTACTTGTTGGAGTACCGTCAATATCAATTGAAGTTGCTGAACTTGAAGTTGCAATAGAAAAGAGCACTCCTGTTTTGGAGGTTGTTGTATTATCAATTTTGTAAGTCCAGACATAATCACTTGTATCACTCATTGTAATTTTGCTGGAACCACAATAATAATAGATTCCTTTTGGAACTCTTACAGTAACAGTTTCTACTGCAGAATTTACAGGCAGCAACTGCTTAGGAGTAAGTGTTATTGTTTTTAAATCTGAGCTAATGGAAGTTGTAAAATATGTATCTTTTGGAATTACACCACCAGCACCTGTATAAGAAATTTCAATCAGACTCTGTTGACCATTTTGAATTGCGTGATCAAACTCAATCGTAATTATTTCATTCTTTGCAAATATATTTGAATCATTCTGTGAATATGGAGAAATTTTTGGAACGGTTCCATTCATTGCAATTACAGGCCGTTTACAGCATACGGCTTTTACAGTAACACCCTCAATTGGAGAATTAACTGTAAGTGTTGTTGATGACGCAGAAGAAGAACCAAGACTAAGCACAGATGAAGAAACATTGTTTCCGGAAGAATTCACAACCTTCCAGCTAACAAATTTATAACCATCATTTACATCACAGACAAGAGGTATTTCTTCACCAATGTTGTATTCAACATATTCAGACTGATTTATTGTTGCAGCTTCTATTCCATTTGCAAATACAGCATTTGTTTCGCCGTCTATTACTTTGTATGAAACTTTGGCCTTTGCAGTAGTTTCACTTTTTACAACATAAGAAAAAGCATAACTATTTGAAAGATAAATTTTATCATCCAGGTCTTTATAATAGAACGAATCCGGAATAGTCACAGTAAGAGTTTTTGTAGTATTCTTTGGAATAGAAAGGTATCCTGTGTTTTTGATTGTTATTGTTTTTTTATTATCACTAAGAGTTCGAGTTGCAAAATAAGAATCTACGTTACTTCCATCTATTGAAACTTTTATTCCATTCAAAAGATTTGCACATTCATCATCAAGAGCATGATTAAACGTAATATCTATTTGAGAATCCTTTGCGCAAACATCATCTTGTGCAGGGGTTGTACTTTGAACAGAAAGAATTTCACAGGCACGAGCTTTTACGGTAATACCTGTAACAGCCTCATATACATATAGCTTTGTTGACAATGCAGTTTTATCGGCAATCTTTATTTTGGTTTCATCAACTTCTGCTCCATCAGCGCCGGTTATAAGCCAGCCTTTAAAATCAAAGCCCTGAGCTGGAGCAAAACTAATATTTACTTCCTGTCCAAGTGAATAGTTTACTGTAGTATCTGCAGGTGGCTCTGTGGTTCCAGAGCTATCAGTTGCGTCAAAGGTGACCTCTGCTTTTGTAAGAGTGGTTTCATCAATTTTGTAATCAAAAGATTTTCCAACTCCGCCATAATAGACCTTTGTACCATCGTCCATTAAATAATAGAAATCAGAAGGAATTGTTACAGAAATAGTTTTTGTCTGATTAGCTCTAACGTCCAGCATGTTTGATTTATCTGCTGCAAAGGTAATCGTGTTCTCGTTAATAACAGGTTCAAAGAAACTTGATTTGATATTTGCGCCACCGGCTGTAATTGAAATATTATCAAGCTGAGCTTTATTCTGTACATCATCTGGCAGTTTGTGATTAAAAGAAATTACTATAGAAGAATTCTTTGGTACAGTGGATTTTGTGCTTTCGCTATTTGAAGTAGTTGTAACAGGACTATAGCTTGTTACCCTAAGTCTTGGTGCACAAACAGCTTTTATTTCAGAAACAACCGAATCAGGTGTTTTGTCTATTACAACTGCGTAGGTTGATAAAGAAGTTTCATCATCAAGATGAACAATAGTGTTATCATAAACCCACTTTATAAACTGATATTCAGAATCTTCTGTATAAGAAAGATTGATTTTCTGACTTATACTGTATTCTTTTGCAATACCACCTAAAGCGATGGAACCCTGTTCACATGTCAAAATTACAGTTGCTTTATCATCAGTTGCTTCTGTAATCTGATAACGCCAGGTCTTTTCCTGACTCATAGAAACCTTGTATTCCTCATCACAAATACCACTGCCTAAAGTTACATTTATTGTCTTAAATAAAACTCCTGTTTCAAATTCAATTTGATTTGATTTATCTACAGCAATAGTAAGAAGTGTGCCATCCAGTTTTGGCTGTAAAAAGTGGTTTGCAAGAGAGTAACCATCTGAATTTGTTATTGAAATATTTTTAAAGAAAGTTTGACCTTCGAGAACATAAGCCCAGATACGGTTTTTATCATCACGCACAAAAGAGGCACCTGACGGAACTTCATTCTCCGAAAATATAAAGCTTGATTCAGAAGGCTTTTTTGAAAACTCCACAGTAATAGAGCGGTCACGGCTAACACCATTTGGGTCATATTTTGGTCCAGGTTCTCCCTGAACTGCAATTCTTTTTACACATACAGGAAGGATTCTTATACCTTCCGAAGACTTTACAGTTATTTTTGTAACGATTGATTTAGAATCTTCTATTATAACTAATTTATCTGAGACAGGGTCAGAGGTTTTCTGTTTATCAGTATATACAGCTTTCCAACCCAAAAAACAATATTCGGAATTTTCAGTAAATGAAACCTCAAAGGGATATCCTTCCTTGGCGGAATAATTTCCATATGGAAGTGTACTTCCTGTACCTTCTTCTGCTGATACAAGGACTCTTCTCTCAGGTGCATTATTATATGCAATAGCCTGTTCGATTTCATTACGGACATTTTCCCCTTTAAGGAAGTTCTCGCAAGAGGTATTCACTATACAGAGTAATACCCCCCCCCACAATACAGAAATAAAGGTGATTAATTTAACAAAGGAATTTTTTTTTGAAAATTTTGCTTGCATTTGTCTCTCCTGTTGTTATACAAATTTTTGCTTTATACGAGATTTATATTTTACTAATGAATGAGACAAATGTAAACACAATTTTTTTAGTTATCAGACTATTGGTTTGTAACCCTTATCTTAAAAGCCTTGCAGGAATGCGGAGCCAGTTCAAAAGTTGTGCTGGCTCCCAGATCCTTGTGTTCCCACAGATCTCTGATATTATCTTTGGCGCCAAGAGTTATGTTTAATTTTATAGTCTGAACTTCTTCGCTTACATTGAAATAACACTCATAGTAAGAAAGGTCGTCCGGGCAGTCGTTTGTCCAGATTACAATCTTATCGTTTGAGGAGTCGCTGCTCAAAAAAGCCTGATAAGGATTTTTGTTCATGGCAATAATTTCGTCGTTAGTAATCAGACTAAGACTAAAATCATCAAGCTGAGGAAGATCTGTTCCAAGCATTAGCGGAGAACGGAAAATGCTCCAGAGGGTAATCATTGTTCGGGCTTCTTCTTTTGTAAACTTGCTTTTCCAGCCGCGCTTTTTATCTTTATCGCTGCCCCAACCCCAGCCAAGAACATTCAACGGAATCATATCGCAGTCAGGCCAGTTGCCTTCTCCTGTGTGACGCTGCCATACTTCACAGCGTTCAAACATTGCCTTAAGGAGCTTCCAGTCATCCCAAAAGTCATCAGTAATGCGCCACATATTTGCAAAGCGCTCGTACTGGTGGGCCTTTTCAATATTGGCAGGTCCGGGGCTAAGGCTTAAGACTATAGGTCGGCCACAGCGTTCAATTGCACGGGCCATCATTATCATTTCTTTTTCGTAGAAAGGCTCTTTTACATGGCGGCAAATGTCGTCTACTTTTACAAAGTCAACGCCCCAGGCAGCATAAAGTTCAAAAATTGAATCGTAGTAATCCTGGGCATATGGCTTGTCTGCATCTACACCATACATGTCCGGGTTCCAGGCGCAGGTTGAATAGGCAGAGGCAATCATGTTAGCAGTAACTAACACGCCGTCATGAGTTTTAATTGGAGTGTGATTGTGGGCCGCAAAACGAGGAATGCCCCGCATAATGTGAATTCCAAATTTAAGGCCCAGCGAATGGATGTAGTCTGCAAGAGGCTTAAATCCTGCCCCGTCCTTGCTGGAAGGAAATCGATTTTCGGCCGGAATCTGGCGTGAATATTCATCAATGCAAAAATGACTAAAGGGAATATACTGGGTGCGGTTAGCGTTATCTTCGCCGGCGTGAGAGTCGGACCACTGGATATCAATTACAACATATTCCCACCCATGCTGTTTAAGATTTTTTGCCATATATTCGGCATTGTGACGAACCTGCTGCTCGTTCACCATAGTGTTAAAATAATCATAACTGTTCCAGCCCATTGGAGGCACCGGAGCACATAAGTTTTTGTCGTATGCCATGGCAATATTATAGCATGGAAAAAAGCCTTCTTCTAGGGATGTCGTAGATTGCCACGTCGCCCGAGGCTTTGTTTGCAATGACGTAGCCTTTCGCCATTGCAAACAAAGCCTTCCGTCATTGCGAGCGAAGCGAAGCAATCCACATACTGTTTGGAATTGCACTTTTTATTTTCGGGTATCCACTGGTTGATGGTAGTGCTGTGCTTTTATTTGACAGCTTTCTTCTTCTACAGATAAAGCTGCCGGGTGCTTTAAATTAGGATAAATTCTCCTAACACAACTCCATTTTTTATGTATAATAAAAGATGGAGTTTTTATTTTGAAAATCGGTTTGAAAAAATTATTCTGCGCTGTGGCTCTTCTTGCCTGCACTTTCTGGTCCGGCCGCACGCTCGCTTTTGCACAAAATCTAATTCGAATTTCTCAATACCAGAAGGACTTAATCAAGCTGCCAAAAAGCCTTGAAAGAAAATTTGAGCTTGAGCAGTTTGCAGAAGCGTTTCAGTTTTATGCTCCCCAAGCCGAGCCGCAATTAAAAGGAAACTACGTCATATTTGCCTTTAATTCAGATTCAAAATCTCAGACTGAAAAAACAGGCTCATCAAAGTCTCCTTCGTACCTTTCTCAAATGGTCTATGTTTCTGCTGATTCAAAAAAGTATTCTGATATTCTTTATATTTCTGAGGAAGAATATTATATTCCTAAAATCACAACAAGAGATTATTTTCAATTTGATGACAACGGAAATGCCTTTATATTAGTAGAACATTATCCTTCTAACAGATATGGCATATTAATGTATACGCCGGCTCAAGACTCCAGAACCTTTTTTCCTATGACTCAAGAGTTTCCTGTTGTGAGTAATTTTGCAATTTCGAATAATGGGAAGTTTCTAGTTGTTAATGGAAGCACTGCCGTAGAAGATCCGTGGCGACCTTTTGATATTCATAATGCATTTGTTTTTAATACTGAATATCCGGAGCAGGCCCCTGAACTGATTTTTGAAAAACGAGTCAACTTATCTTCTATAATATATAGTCCTCAGGCAAAAGCTTTTTATATGGTTACCTACAACAATGATTTTGCAGGCGTTGTAGTCTTGAGATCAAAAAATAATATTTATTCCAAGCAGAGTGCAGCTTTTTATGACCGTGCAAATATTATTCAAGGAAATATGATGGATTATACCCACATCATCCTTCTTTGCAATGAAACCGACCAGAATATATATTTTGTAAATAATAATATTGACCATCACTATGGGGCAAAAATCT